>Ga0207132_1124_pt2 | contig 16529 bp, 21 predicted proteins | sample Alteio_BWMinHeat_14_FD_153554 | JGI IMG/M metagenome (GOLD analysis project Ga0207132, IMG submission 153554) | Enriched cells from forest soil in Barre Woods Harvard Forest LTER site, Petersham, Massachusetts, United States -... | ecosystem: Environmental > Terrestrial > Soil > Temperate forest >...
TTCTGGGCCATTTCTGGCTGGCGTTCCTGGTGCTGGAAACAACGCGCGGCGTAGTCTACTTCGTATCGGGGACGTGGGAATCGCTCATCGAATTCTGCGTGTTTCTTACGCTCGAAGTCGTTATCGCAATGCACTTTGTCCCGGACATGCTGCTCTACCGCACGACGGGGCGATGGTTGCGGCCGTTACTGCCGCTGATCCGCGCGGCGATGTGGCTCGCTTGGCCGGTGCGCGTGTTCTCGGTGTCCTCTTTGTAAGTCTTTTTTCTTCGGCTCCGAGAAGCCCGGCGCTTTTTTTCCGCCGGGAACGACAGCACATCCGTCGGCCCTTTTTTCTTTCGAAAGAGCTCATTCATGTGCGCGATCTCTCTGTCGCTTACGAAACAAACCGTGACGCGGGCATCGCGGATATCTAGCTCGTTCGCTACGCGGCGTAAGAATGATTCGAGAGGCCGCCGCGCGATGCGGACCGCACGCTGGCGGTTCAAAATCATGCTCGCTGGTTTTCTCTATTCTGATCTTTCTCTGTTGCGTCGGCAGCGGTTCCCGCCTTGCTATTCGCCGCGCCAGCTCCGGAATTCGCGCCGCGCTGCGGGTGCGCCATGTCATAGTCCTCGTAAGCGCGAATGATCTGCTGCACCAGGTTGTGCCTCACTACATCTTTCTCGCCGAACTGGATCACGCCAATCCCTTCGATCTTTCCGCACACCTCGAGCGCCTCGATCAATCCGGATTTTTTCCCCTGCGGCAAATCAATCTGCGTGGTGTCTCCGGTGATGACCGCCTTCGAATTAAATCCCAGTCGTGTCAAAAACATTTTCATCTGCTCGCTGGTGGTATTCTGAGCTTCGTCCAGAATCACGAACGAATCGTTCAGCGTGCGCCCCCGCATAAATGCCAGCGGCGCAACCTCAATAATTCCCTTCTCGAGAAACCTCTCCAGCTTGTCCGCATCCAGCATGTCGTACAGCGCGTCGTACAGCGGCCGCATGTAAGGATCGATCTTCTGCTGCAAAGTACCTGGCAGGAAGCCTAGCCGCTCACCAGCTTCCACCGCGGGCCGCGCCAGAATAATGCGGTTCACTTGCTTGGTCAGCAGCGCGCTCACCGCCATGGCCACCGCGATGTACGTCTTCCCCGTTCCTCCGGGCCCAATGCCAAACATCATGTCGTGCTTCTCGATCTCTTCCATGTAACGCTTCTGACTGGCGTTCTTGGGAGTGACCTGCTTCTTACCGAACGAGCGCGTGCGCGCCGGCTCAAACATGCCCCGCGGCGATTCATGCGGCTCTTCCGTTGCCACGCGCATGAGGGACTTCACTTCCGTGCTCGAAAGCGACCGCCCGTGCCGCGTCAAGTGATTGTATTCCTCGACGATTTTCACGGCTTGATCGACGCTCTCCTGCTCACCTTCGACGGTCAGCCGGGTGTCGTGCAAGTGCGTGCGCACGCGCAGCGAATCCTCCAGCAAGCGCACATTCTCATCGAGCGTGCCGAAGAACGGTTCAATTTTTCCGGATATGTGGACGGTACGCCGCATCCAAGTGGAAGGTCTGCCTGTTACAGAAGCCGGATTGCCGATGGGATTCCTCCTCGCTATCGGTGACCGCGCTCGAGTCAACTCAGGAAGAAACTTCTTACACCCTAACCCTTCCCCGCCTCATGGTCAAGTTACGCGTTCGTAACTGTATTCGTAACTGTAAGCCGGCTTCTGCGTGCGCCCTGGTCATCCCTGGTAGCATGCCAGACCATAGACGGCTCGCACGGCGGGCCCTTTCGAGCAAGACGGCAAGCGCAGGTCAGACTTGCTCTGCACTTCACGTATCGAGGCAACGGCGCCGCAGTCCCGCGCCAAATCGTAAACAGCCTCACACCACCGCGGATCAGCGTCTCGATCAGATAACCGCGGAGCACAACGGACAACGAACATCGCGGGAAATTCCTGTCGTTACTGAGCAGCAGCAGCAAGACTCCCGCTCCCGGTCTATACACGACGCCAAGGTGACCTCCGAAGATGCTTCTTTCCTTGGTGTACACGACCCCGGCAAGTTCCGTGTGGTTATGTACGGCGACAACCCGCGGTTCCCGACCCACTGGATACAGAACTCAGGAAAAACTCGGGGTCGAACAGTATGTCGTTCTGCGTTAAAGAACGTCTGACAAAGGGTCGCAAACTTCGAATTTCGTCTGGAGAGGACAGAATGGAACATGAGTAGGTTGCGTCCTCGACCCGAATTCGTTTTCCACCCACCAGCTTCCGGCTGCGTAGGTATACTCTTTTAAGTAACTTCTCATTTTATTGATCTATGATAAAACAAGAAAGTCGGCTGCGTCCTGTCATTCCCTTACTGACAAAGGCCGCCGATTCACTGCGGGCTGTCGGCGGCCGGGAAACTGATCCGTAACTTTCCGGGCGCGGCGCTCCGCGCCGCTTTACGCACTCTTCCTAGCACTGCCCGAAGTAGAAGACCCGCTTGCGTTCTTTACCCCTCTCGTAACCTGTACTCTGGTACCAACGCGCTATGGCACTAGACCGTTCGTAACGCCAAGATGCTAATCGACACTGCTATAGAACGCTCGCTGAAACGCTAGTCACTGAGGGGTGAAATAGAAACCAGATGAGAAACAAACTCTTAATTCTGAGCACTTTCGTAAGTTTGGCAGTCACTCTGCCCGCTAGGGCGGCAGAGAACTCCGGTTCCAGTGTTGGCGCCGCGCCTGGCGCATTTCTCGGCACCGTCGTCTGCCGCGGTCTTGGAAATGTTCCCGTAACCGCCGACGCTGAGCAAGCTCTCCCGCTGCAACTTGTCGGCCGTCTAAACTGTGGCGATGAAGTAACCGTTCTCTCCGACTCCGAAGGCTATACCTTCAATATTCGTACTGCCGACGGCAAGTATGGCTATGTCGCGCGAATCTACCTGTCGGAAGGCTCCGCGAACTCGCCGAAGGAACATCGTGCGCCCGAAGCCGTCGTTGATAATGGCATCGCCCGCTGGCAGTCTGGCGCTCCAGGCAGCGACGAATTCTGGAGCGACGGCTCGCTCGTCGAGTCACTCCGTGCGAATGGAATCACCGTCCAGGTTTCCCTTCAGGACACCGGGTGGAAGCTGCGTGCCAATGTCGCCATCGCCAACCAAAGCGATGCACCCATTCACTTCGACCCCGCCGGCTTCACGCTCGACGAGTTGAAGCCCCGGCTCCGCACGCTCGCTTATCAGAATCCCAGAGAACTCGCTAAGGCGCTAACTCACCAGGTTTATTGGACCAACGCGAGCGCCACTGCTCCAGCGTCGTCAACCTACATGAACGCCGTCTATAAGACTTCGGCGGCCGTCCACGCCACGCCGAACTATCTGGTGGCAGCAGCACAACCAGTGCAATCGTCGGTGCTCCAACCAGGCACGCTCGCGCCGAAAGAGAAATCCTCCGGCGTAGCGTGGTTCGAGCGCGACAAAAGCCCGCAGCAACTCAACTTGAGGATCTTCGTCGGCGATCAAATCTTCGAATTCCCACTTTCCTTCCCTCAACACTAAACAGCCAAGACGCAACGCCGCGCCCAGCGCACCTTCACCCCAGCGTGTGCTGCAAGCGCAAACGCAACCCCCGCCCCGGCACTCCGCTATCCTTCGGAGTCCGGGGCTTCTTCTTGCTGCCAGCTCTTCACCCGGGTCTTTCTAGCAGCCGAAAGGCATCCCGCCATTTCGCCATCGTTGACTGGCCAAAATCGTGCGAGTATCTCCCCTCCGTAGCAAAAAAGCCCCATCTCGGGAGGGACAAAATGCACGCAGTATCGCGGAGGAAATTCTTCGGATTCGGACTTGGAGCAGCCGTCGCAGCGGGAGTAGCTCCCCTCAGCTTGGCCTCGCCTGCCGAGGCAGCTCCAACCGAGCTAGTCACCCAGCCCGACAGGGTAATTGCCTTATTTGGATCGATCGACAAGGCGCTCGACTTCCAGAACACCATGATGGACGCCTACGCCACAGGCGACACGGTACGCCTGACCCAGAGCTATGCCGACCAGTCCGGCCTCGAATCAACAGCCTTCACCTACGACAACGCCGTCTCCATCCACGCCTACCTGCTGGATGGAAGCCGCGACTCTCTCGCTCGCGCCGAGGTTCTGGGTCAGGGCCTTATCTATGCCCAAGCAACCAATTTCCCCTTCAGCGACGGCCGCTTTGCGCAAGCCTATTTCGTCAATCAACCCTCAGCGAGCGGCGCCTTCATTACTCGCGCGGCCTTTCCTTTCTTTTTCTACACTAGCGCGGTCGGCGACCAGTCGTGGGCAGGCATGGCGCTAGCGCAGCTCTATCGCCGCACCGGCAACACCAGCTATCTCACCGCGGCTCTCGACGTCGCAAACTGGATCGTCACCAACACCTTCAACACGCTCGGGCCTGGCGGCTACTCGTTCGGCACCAACATTAACCCGTCCAACCAGTCCGTGCCCTCGACCAACGGCAAGTCCACGGAACACAACATCGACACCTACGCGTTCTTCACCATACTCGATCAGCTCACGCACCACGGTGCCGCCAGTGATGGCACGTCCTGGAAAGCCCTCGCCGCCCACGCCCTCAGCTTTGTAATCGCGATGTACAACACCTCGGGGGGCTACTTCTACACCGGCGCGCTCGGTGATCAGATCAGCATTAACCCGTCCCCGATTCCCGAGGATTGTCAGACCTGGTCCTATCTCGCCCTGCTCGACAATCGCTTCAAGCACACCATCGACTGGGCCATCGCCAATCTCGAAAGCACGGATACCGCTGCGTCTCTCAACAGCAGGCTCAATGGCAGCGAATCCTTCACCGGCATGGTCTTCGACACGGCCAGCCTGACCCCGACAATCCCCGGATCCGACCCGAATGCCGTCTGGCTCGAAGGAACGTCGCATACCATCGCCGCACTCATCGCGCGCTCCATTGCCAGCGCAGACAGCGTGCATGACCGCGTCCAGGACTTGCAAACCGCAGTAAAGTTTGTGGATGCCTGCGAGACCGCGCAGGCCCAGTTGGGCGAGGGACAAACCGTCAACGGCCGAGCCATTCCGCTCGGCCACGGCCTGGTAGCCTCCACCAGCGTCATGGACACCGGCTTCGGCTTCACCTACGGCCCCTCAAAGCACATCGGCGCTACCGGCTGGTACCTCATCGCCGCCCGCGGCGGCAACCCTTTCCAACTGGGCGACCTCACCTTGCGCCTGTAGAAGCCCAGGGAAGTAAGGTCTGTGGTGCGTGCATGCTACTCGCTTTTCCCCGGTCAGTCTGCCGGCGCAGCTCGCGTCTTGCCCATTGAGGGATTGCTTCCACTTCTTCCGCCCGAGTAACGCTCGGAGATGGCGATCTCCCGCAGGTGTTGATTCTAATCGACTTGCGGAAAACTCAAATTCTTTAGCATCAACACGTGTGAAAACTCGCGGGTGAGGGGGGATCGTTATACTTCACTAGGCTTGCGGCGAGTTTGCTCCCACGAACCAACCCGCTGACGCGCTTGATATGGCCGTCAATTCCGTTCAACTCGTTTGACAAAGCTCGGTGCCTCGTTTAACGTTACATGTTTGAGCGATACCTAAAAGGAGCAATAGATGGCCCAGGGACAGGCTACCAAAATCAAGAAGAAGAAAAAGTCGGTGTTGAAGCGTGCGGCGCAAGCTCGTCAACGCGCCGATGTGAATCGCGCTAACCGCACCCGGGTCCGCACCCTGATGAGGCGCTTGCGTACCGCGATCACCGCCGCAGACGCCACCGCTGCGGGCAATCTTCTCCACCCAACAATGTCCGCAATCGATCAGGCCATCACCAAGGGCGTGCTGCACGAAAACACCGGCAACCGTTACAAATCGCGTCTCAGCCTCGCCTTCAACGGTCTTACAGCAAAGGCCGCCAAGTAGCGCTCGACGGAGCGCGACTCTGTTCTGAATCTGAAAGGGCGGGCTTCAGCCCGCCTTTCTTGCGTTCGGTTCGTTTCCAGTTCCAGCAGTACCAGTATTCCACTCATTTCACTCTGCTCTCACCCGAACGCAACCTCCCCGTAATGCACACCGTTCACGCTACGACGCCCATTCGGGCGCTTACCTTATCCGTTTGAAAGAGGAGAATGCATGTCATTTAGGAAGACAGTCTCAAAATGTGTTCACGGTCTGCGCATAGCTTTTCTCGCCGTAACCGTATTCCAATTCAGCTTGGGAGGACCGCTCGTCGGCTCGCTCGCGGCGCACGATCATGATAATGGGAGCACCAACAGCCCCATCAAACACGTTATCGTCCTCATCGGCGAAAACCGCAGCTTCGATAATCTCTTCGCCACGTACGTTTCACCGAGCGGCGATTCCGTCAAAAATCTGCTATCGGAGGGAATTGTCAAAGCCGATGGCACGCCGGGTAAGCACTTCAAGCGCGCCCAGCAGTTCCAGGCTCTCCCACCCTTCAAAACGAGCTACTACATCAGTCTCGAGGGCAACGACAAAACTCCCTATGACACACTGCCCGCGCCGACACTGAATTTCTCGCCCAGCCCATCAGCCGGCGAACCGTTTTCTTTCGGTGTGGCCCCGGCGCTTCTGGGCACAATTGAGCCATCGTTAGAATCTGCCGACCTACCCTTGCTGCAGACCGGCTCGTCCGGACAGGCGAATACGATTGTCCGCACTCCGGTCCCCGACTTCGACACACGCGTCGCGAATTTCAACAACCTGCCGAACGGACCATTTCCACTGGAAGGCGCGAATCTTCCCTATGACTCCTACACCGGCGATACTACGCACCGGCTGTTCGAGATGTGGCAACAGTCCGATTGCAACATCAAGAATGCAACTCGCCAGAATCCTTCCGGCTGCCTAAGCGATCTCTATCCGTTCGTCATCACGAACTACACGAATCAGGTCGACAGCATCTTCGACAGTCCTCCGGCAATCGACGACAACGGTGGTGGCAATTCGATGGCTTTCTACAACATGCAACAGGGAGACGTACCGGTTCTGAAGAGCCTCGCGGACAAATACTCGATGAGCGATAATTTCCACCAATCATTCATGGGGGGGACCGGCGCCAACCACGTTATGCTCGGTACCGGCGACGCCATCTTCTGGAGCGACGGCAATGGCAACCCGACAACGCCGCCGACGGTAGTTCTCGCGAATCCTAATCCGCTGCCGGGTACGGATGATGTCTACACGGTCGACCTTCTTTTCAATGGAAACTTCACCGAGTGCGCCGATTCATCCCAGCCTGGTATCGAACCGATTCGCGGCTATCTCGCCTCGCTTCCCTATCATCCGAATCCGAACTGCGAGCAGGGCCACTTCTACATGGTGAACAATAACAACCCAGGCTTCTTGCCTGACGGGACGGTGGACACAACAGGGATCCAGGGCGGCGGCTCCATTCCGCCGAGTAATCTCCGCACGATCGGCGAAGCGCTCAACGAGAAGGGGATTTCCTGGGCTTACTACGGTGGCGCATACACCGCAGCGGTCAATCGGCAGCACGATCCGAAGAGCACGGACCCGACGGTCCAGGTTGGTTCTACGTACTGCAACATCTGCAACTTCGAATCCTATAGCAGCAAGATTATGGGCGATCCCGCGCAACGGGCCGCGCATATCAAAGATGCCATTGACTTCTTCGATGCCGTGGATAACGGCACTTTGCCGGCAGTTTCGTTTGTGAAGCCGGATGGCTTGCTCGATGGTCACCCAGCGTCTTCCAAGGAAGACCTCTTCGAAGGCATGACCAGGAAAATCGTGGATCATCTCACCGCCAACAAGGAACTGTTTGCGTCCACCGTTTTGTTCATCACCATGGACGAGGGTGGAGGCTACTACGACTCCGGCTATATTCAACCGCTGGACTTCTTCGGCGACGGTCCACGCATCCCCTTGATCGCCGTCTCACCGTTCAGCCGCGCCGGCCACATTAGCCACACCTACACGGACCACGTTTCGATCTTGAAATTCATCGAGCGCAATTGGGATCTGAAACCTCTAACAGGCCGCAGCCGCGACAATCTGCCCAATCCCAGAAGCGATTGGGACAACCCCTACGTCCCCGAGAACAGCCCAGCCATTGGCGATCTATTCGATCTCTTCGATTTTGATCATCACGATGGCGATCACGACGGCGGGCAGTAAACGCCGGAAAGGAAATCAACCAGCAGAAGGCAACCAGGGACGGCCTCGGCCGTCCCTTTGCTTTTTCAGAGGTTCTGCACTGCTCAATGGGATTCAGTTCCGCATCTTCATCCGGCTGAGGTGCTTGACGGGGCGGTGGCCGACAGCTCCGTGACCAAGAATTCCATGACCGCCCGCTCATTCTCCGCCCCGCCCTTGAGGCGGTCGTCCGCTTTTTGCAGCGCGCGCAAGCCGGCAAGCAATTGCGCCTTGGGAATTTTGCGGGCTGCCTGGAGTGCCAGCTCGGCCTGCTCGGGGCGCATCCCCAGCACGCGCGCCGCCTGCCAGCCGTTCGCGACGCCTTTCACTTCGCTGGCCTCGATCAACTTCCGGTACATCCAAGCCATGGCTCCAACCATCGGCAACGGCTCCTCGCCGTCGCGCAGCAACCGGTCGAGAAACTCTAGAGCCTTCGCGGAGTTTCTCGCCGCCAGCAGGTCCGCCAGCTCCCAAACCGTCGTGGTCTTTTCGGAAATCACCATGGAGGTGACGTCACTCCTACTGATGAACTTTCGCTCACCCGCGAAAGTGGCTAGCTTTTCAATCTCCGTTTTCAGCCGCATCAAATCTGCCGCCACAAATTCCGCCAGGTCCTCTGCTGCGCCCGGCTGAAAGGTCACGCCCTTTTCTCTCCCAATGGCCCGGGCAAACGCCACCGCTGCCGCTCGCCTTCCTGCCGGGTTGTCAGCAAGCCCGCAAGCCACCACTAGCGTTTTCTCGCCCAGCATCTTCCCCAGCTTCATCCGCTGGTCCAGACTGGTGGCTTCCACCACCAGCACAGTGAACGGCGCAGGATTATCAAGATACGCGGCGAGCTGGGTCACGGCCTCTTCCCGGTTTTTCTCTCCCAGCTTTTCAATCGCTTCCGCCTCTTCCAGGAAAACCACTTGCTGTGGCGAGAGCATGGCCATCGTTTGCGACTGATCCAGCGCCGCCTGCGTCTCGCCGCGGCCGGCCGAATACCGCGAAACGGCCCACGTCCGCAGACCCTCGGGCACAAATTTCTCAATCAATCGCGCACGGCATTCGTCGCGCAAATACGGCTCTTCGCCAAGCAACAAGACTGCCGGAAGGGCCTTCCCGCTCGCCAAACGCGCCAACAACTGTTCCGGAGAAACCTGCGCCATCACCACTCCTGTAGCGGCCGAGCTTTAGCCCGGCGAATTCACACGGAATCTTGCTTCTCTTGCGCCCGATCCAAACTGTAAAAGCCCTCGGTTAGTAATTTTCCCTAACCGCCGCCACCAAATGCGCCGCAAAATCCTGCGCCAGCCGGTCCAGTGCCGGGTCTTGCTCCTCAAAAAAACTCTTCAAATCCGTCGAAATTTCATACTCGTTGCGGAACACAAAATTGTCGGTGTGATAGAGCACCTTCTGCGTCGCGCTTTCCGTCAACGTCACTTCGCACTTCACGGTCACTAGCATGGTCGTCGCGCGCCCCGTCTTGGTATCAAACAGCAGTGGCACGGCCTCCAAACTCAAGACCTTGCCCCTCAAAACCGCGTCTCCTTCTTCCGGATTCGACACCACCCGGTACGACGTCTTTGCCAAGAACTCGTGCACCGTCGCGGCCGTCAGCTTTTGTTCGAGCCGGTAGCTGGTCGTCTTGTTCTCCAGCGCCGGAACAGCGATGACGTGAACGTTTTTCGGCAGCGCCGCGCTGTGCCCAGCCACGTGATATCCGCATCCAGCAACTGCGAGAACCGCCGCCATCGCTGCTCGGAACAATTGGCTCCCAGTCATGGCAGCATCTCCGCCAGCTTCACTGCGTTCGCCGCAGGCATCCGAATGTTATCCGCAGCTCCCCAAAACCACCACGCCCCCGGTTGCGCCGGGTCCTCCTCCGGCTTTGCCAGGTGCGCCGCTTTTTCTCCAGCCACGCTCACGTTGCTCGGTGCGGGTCCTGCCTCTGCCGGAATCACAAATCCCGCATCCTCGCAGGCCGCGACGACCTGCTCGACTTTTGTCCCTGCCGCAAGCTCCGCGCACGCCGAAAATGCCGTTCCATAGAACACCGGAGCATGAATAAGCTGTAACGCCGGCATAACCGATCTCTTCCCCAGGCACGCCTTCATCTCCACGCGCAGGCGCTCCCGGACAACGCTCAGCTTGTGCTTGCTGCCAGGTCCAAACCGGTCCAAAAGATTGAATGCCACTTGCGTGTCAAACACGGGCTGCCCCATCCCCTGAAACGACAACAGTTGCCCGGTCTGGCTTTCCAACTCTTCGATACCCGCGCGCCCAGCATCTGAAACTGGCTGGAAGCAAATCACTTCGAGCCGCGATACACCAGTCTTGTAGAGACCTAACGCCAGGGAAGCAGTCACCGTCCCCGCCGCGGAAGGAATCGCGTAGACGCGTGCATCGGTCGGAAACTTTCTCCCCTGCAACGCATCCAGTTTCGGAAACCAACTCACCGTGCTGTCCTCGGCTGCGGCCGCTCCGGATAAGTCAATGACCTTCGCCTTGGCAGCCCGTGCCGCCGCCAAGTTTCTAAGAGTGAACTCCGCCGAGCCAGTGAAGAACACTTTTGCCGCGCGTTCAAAGGTTCCCTGTTCCACGGGCCGGATCACCGCCGGCTCGCCGCCAGCTTCGGTTAACGTGCCCGCCGCAATCTCTTCATCCACCAACTGAAATTCGGCCCCCGCAAACCGGCTCTCTTCCAGCAACAAACGCAGCTCGGCTCCCAACAGTGACGAAGCACCCGCGATCACGATGGGGTTGGATCCCCGGTGAAGCGATAGCATGAATCACACGGTCCGGGAGACCAGGCGATGCCGGAAGAAACGCACGATGTGCAGGACCACGCCGGCAGCCGCATACGTGCAAGCGAAGATCACCAGAGCATATTCGGAAAATCTCCACACCACGCCCACCAGGAGGCAGACCAGAACGACCGTCAGCGAGGGTTGCTTACGCGTCCACGGAATGTCTTTGAAACTGTAATAGCGAACGGTGCTGGTCATCAGCGCCCCCAGGATACCCGCCAATGCAAACCACGCCACCGACCAACGCCAATCGTGCAAGGGAGATTTGAATCCATGCACGAGCGCGGCGAGCACTCCCGCCGCCGCTGGTGTAGGCATCCCCACAAAATTCTTCGATCCTCCCGGTGCCATGCCCTGCACGTTGAACCGCGCCAGCCGCCAAGCGCAGCAGATCAGAAACGCCAGGCAAAAAACCCAGCCCAATTGGCCAATCAGCTCGAATCGCTGGGATCCCTGGTCGGGCAGGCTGCGTACGCCCCAGGCATAGGCCATCACCGCCGGAGCAATTCCGAAACTGACGACATCTGCCAGCGAATCAAACTGCACGCCAAATTCCGTGTTCGTCCCGGTCATGCGCGCAACGCGCCCATCGAGCGAATCGAACAGAATCGCCAGCCCGATGGCCCTCGCCGCGTGGTCGAAGTCTTCCGAACCACCGGCAAACGACGCCACGACCGCGTAGTATCCGCACAGCAGGTTCGCACCAGTGAACAAGCTCGGGAGCAAGAAAATGCCTCGCCTAAATCGCGGATTGCGCATCCGGCGGCCTGCAAACGGCATCTCTCGCTGTTCGATTGGGCCCATGAGTTAGTTTTGCTTCCCAACCGCGGATGCGTGTGCTTCTCGATCCGAGGTTTGCTGATCGTTCACATCCACGCTCGTGGTCTTGGCCGGCCATCGTGCCAGCACGCTCGAGCCGCCCTTCACATTCTCTCCCAATGTAACGAGTATCTCGGCATCTTTCGGGACCCAAACATCCACTCGGGAACCAAATCTCACCAAGCCGATTCTCTCGCCTCGCGCCACTCGCTCGCCTTCTTTCTTCCAGCTCACCACGCGCCGCGCGATCAAGCCCGCGATCTGCTTAAACACCATCTCTCCCGCGTCCGTTGAAAGCGTAAACACATTCTGCTCGTTTTCCATGGAAGCGCGCTCGCGCATGGCCGCAAGAAACTTGCCTGGACGGTATTCCATCTTGGTGATAACCCCCGCGGCAGGCGCTCGATTGACGTGCACGTTCCATACTGCCAGAAAAATGCTGATCCGTTTTCCAGGCCGCCCCGCGTCCTGCTCATCGGTTACCACCACCACCCGCCCGTCTCCCGGCGAAACGATCGCTCCGGGTTCAGCCGGAATGACGCGCTCCGGATCACGGAAAAATGAGAAAACAAAGATCGCAAGACACACCAATGCAATCGCCGCGATGGTCCACTGCGCTAAATACGCCGCGCCCCCCAACAGCAGAAGCGGCAACCCAAAATAATATCCCTCTTTGACCATACCTAGAGAGAATATACCTCATCAACCTCGTCCGCGGTGTAAACGCACGGGCAAGCTTGGCCATTTTACGACAGAATTTTCGGGATAGCGGGCGTTATTGCGTGCACTGTGCCCGCGCGCGTTGGATACGCAGGGCAATCCGTTCCATCTCGTCTTTACAGTGGAGCTTCATCTTCTTAAGCTTGATTTCTTCCAGGAGGTCTTCCGAACTGAGGTAACTGGCGGTGGAGATTCGATGCAGTTCTGCTTCGTATTTCGAGTGCTGCTCGGCCAGACGCTGATACTCGGCGTCTGTATCGAGGAGTATGTCTCGAGGTGCCCGCTGTGGGGTTGCCATGCGTCCTCCTCACGACTGCGCGAATTGGATTGTGAACACTACATAAACGCAACGATAACACTCTGAATGGCGGCGTCAAGAGGCAACTCGTAGGAATTTGGTCCTAGCAAGTGAGTTTTTTCTCCATCGTCACCGCCCCTTCGTCCGGCTCCCGGTAGTACCCCCTCCGCAATCCTGTTTTGGCGAAACCGTGCTTCTCATAAAACGCGATCGCTCCCGTATTCGATTCTCGCACCTCGAGATACACGCTTCTCACGCTGTGAAGCGCAAATTCCACAAATGCCGCCGCAAGCAATGCAGTTCCCTCCCCCTTACGCCTGTGCCTGGAGCTCACCGCCAGGTTTAGTACTTCAGCCTGGTCTCGCACCCACCTGCCAACCAAAAACCCGCTTATCCCTCCATTCGTTCCGAGCACCAGCGCCAGCGATCCGTTCTCTTCCGCGAACTTCCTGTAGCTCTCTCTAGACCACGTCGCGGCCTCTGGCGCCTCGTTCCCAATTGCCGTCACCGCCTCCACATCTTCCGGGCGAAACCTTCGCACACTCCCAACAGCATGCGTCTTCCGAATCTCAGTTTCCACGACCTGGCCCGCCCTTCCAGAAGACCTCCGCATCGGGCCTGCGCACGTATTCCGCGTCCAACCCAAGCGCATCCGTCAAACGCCCTTCGAGCGCACGCATTCGCCCGATTCTTCCAATCGCCGGCGCAAGCACGGTCGTACTCATTTCAACGCGCTCACCCGCCTCCGCGCGCGAGCGCCACAAATCCTCGGTCGTCACTTTCTCCGGGTCCATCGAAATCCAGCTCACCCGTTCGTTCGCGGCACGCTGTTTCACCCAATCCAGGAACCCCGCGGGAGCCGCAAGCATCTCCGATTCTACTGGCGTCAAAGCCGCGCCCTCCCTCCGAAACAGTGCCCCAAACACTTGATCCCGATGCGCATCAGCGAAGGCCGCCACGTAAGCCCCAGAGCCGGAGGCCTCTCGAGCCATGGCCGTTAGCCTGGAAACACCGGCGATGCCTCTCCCGTAGACCTCGCTCCACGCCTTGACCGTGGTCAACGCGATCCGTACTCCCGTAAACGATCCCGGCCCCGTGGCCGCCGCAAACACGTCAACCTCACGGATCCCCAATCCGACAGCCCTTAGTGCTTCGTCCGCGGTAGGCAGAACCCACGATGAATAGTCAGACGTTCCCTCGTGGGCAATCGCCTTTACTACCTCGTCGTCCCGCAAAACAGCCAAACTACCTCGCGAATCGCATGTGTCTAGCGCCAGTAGAATCACGCGCGCATTCTACCGTACACCAGCGCCACTTTCAGGAGCCCCAGGCCCGAGAACGCCTAATACCAAGCGGATGCAACACCTGTTGCAGTCTCCAGGCCGCCTTCCTAAAACCGCCTCTTGAGCAATTGTACTGCCAAATTCACATCTAATTTTCCCTAACTCCATGATTCCACTGGATATATCTTGACTCTTGCAGCACAAACACTTAGACTCTGTAAGTATCTCAGGGGGGCAACTCGATTCATGGACTACAAAATCGGTGATAAGGTCGTTTACCCGAACCACGGCGTCGGACTTGTAGAACAGATTAGTTACGGTGTCTTGAATGGTAGGACCGAGCGTTACTTCATGATTCGCATCGTTTCCAGCGGCCTGCGCGTCATGGTTCCACAATCAAACGCTGAAACCGTTGGTCTTCGTTCCGTGATTCGTTCCACGGAATCCACCAAAGTCCTTGGCTTCCTCGAAAAGGGTAAGCTCAATTCTCATCACGACTGGAAACACCGCTTCAAGGAAAACTCCGAGCGCATGCGCACCGGTTCCCTCCTGGAAGTCGCCGTCGTGCTCAAGAGTCTCGTTTCCCTCAGCCGCAGCAAGCCCCTCTCGTTCCGCGAAAAGAAAATGCTCGAACGAGCCAAGTATCTCCTCGTCAGTGAAATGGCCACCTCTCGCAACACCACTGCGGAAAGCGCTGAAGCCATCGTCGTGAAGTCTTTAGCAAAGGCCAAGCTCCAATTCCCGGTCATGACCGAGAAATTCGAATAATTCTTTGTCCTTGTGTGGGGGCGCAGCCCGCTGCGCCCCAGTTAAGCGCGCTACCATTTCTCCGGCGGTCATTCACCAAGACCGCCTTTTTTCTTTTCCGATAAATCCCTTTTCCCTCTGTTGTCTCTTCCGAGCGCCCTCTTCGTTCCGTTCCCGCTCTTCCCGTGCCAGCCAAACCTGTCGTAAATCTGGTGATCACCAAATGAATGAAACGTCTCGTTCTTCCATTTCGTCGTATACTCAGAAGCGTTAGCAGAGCCCCGCTGCTCCTTCACGGATTCTCAAAGCTCCTGCTCTTCAATGCGGTTGGAGGCAAGCTTAGGAGACAACCATGAAATCCGGCCTTTTGCTCGCCGGCTTTTTGCTCTTCGCAACCTCCGTCCAGGCTCAGCACTCCCACTCGCCTGCCATGGGTGGTGGTAATGGCTCTGGCCTCGGGAATAGCTGGGGGAATTGGGGTGGAGGATGGGGCTCGAGCAGCGCCGGCTCCCTCGGCCGACCAGTCCGCTACGAAGCCCCGCGAAACTTTTCCGTCGCCTACGTTAGAAACGACGGTCCCTTCGTTCCTTCGACCTTTATGAATTATGAAGATGCCGTAGCCCTCGGCCAGCGACAACTTGCCGCCGCAGAAAAAGCGGCGCAGGGTGACGACGATCCCTCTTTGGGAGATATGGCCCGCTCCTACCGAGCCGCCAAAGTTCCGACCCTGAAGCTCCAGTCCCGCGTTGTGCAAGACAATTCAGGCAGGCTGGAAGTCTGCAATCTGAACGGTAACGATTGCCACCGGCCTTGAGGCGCGACTGCCAATAATCTCCGCATCCTTTTCTCTGCGACTCTCTGCGTCCCGCTATCTCTGCTCTTTCCTTTCTTCTCCTAAATCGCTATCTCTCAAGCACTCCACCGAGCGTGACTCCCGCTGCGCGCAACACCCGCCGAACCTCCGCAGCAATCGCCGTCGCCCCAGGCGTGTCGCCATGAATACAAATCGTCTGCGCCTTGAGCGCCACTTCGCTACCGTCGCTAGCCGTCACCAAACCTCGTTCCACCATACCCAGCGCTTGTTGCGCCGCTTCCCGAGGATCGCGGATCAAGGCATCCTCAAATTTCCGTGATCGAAGTGTTCCGTCCGGTTCGTATCGGCGGTCAGCAAAGGCCTCGGCAGCAACCGGGAATCCCGCTTCCCGAAACACATCCAGCATCGGCGACCCCGCCAACCCCACCATCAAAACGTCGCGCCGCCATCCTGCGACACCCGCGGCGATCGCCGCAGCTAGCTCGCGATCCCTCACCGCCTGGTTGTAGAGAGCTCCGTGCGGCTTCACGTGTTCTACCTGCACGCCGCAACTTTCCGCAACCGCGGCGAGCGCCCGAACCTGTTCCAACACGGACTCGGCAACCGCAACCACTGACAACGTCAACTCCAGCCTCCCGAAATTTTCGCGGTCCGCATAGCCTGGATGCGCACCGATCACCACGCCGTGCCGCTTCGCTTGCTCAATCGTCAAGCGCATGGTCTCTTTATCACCCGCATGCCCGCCGCAGGCCACGTTCGCCGACGTAATTGACCGCATTAAAGCTTCTTGCCGGCCATCGGCAATCGCTTCGGGCATTTCACCCATGTCGCAATTCAAGTCTATCTTTAGCGGAATGCTCTTCATCCCAGAATCAACTCCTTTGACGCCAGCAATTCCTCCCGATCCGCCA
>Ga0207132_1128_pt1 | contig 16460 bp, 14 predicted proteins | sample Alteio_BWMinHeat_14_FD_153554 | JGI IMG/M metagenome (GOLD analysis project Ga0207132, IMG submission 153554) | Enriched cells from forest soil in Barre Woods Harvard Forest LTER site, Petersham, Massachusetts, United States -... | ecosystem: Environmental > Terrestrial > Soil > Temperate forest >...
TGGGGATGGTGATCAACGATTCCTAACGATCGTGATCGCGATTCCGGGATGATCGTGATCAGTGTTCCGACGGAAGGTGATCAGTGATTCCGGGATGATGGTGATCACTTAATCGTGATCCTAGGAACGGTGATCACGATGGCTCGGAATGTTTTCCACAGGGCGGGGTGACGCTGGACATCACAGAAGGCAAGCTGTTCTCCGAAGGCAACTTAGAGGAGCGACAGCGTGCCAACCAGGAGAATGTCCATGCGTAAAATCAGAGAAGTCCTCCGCCTCCGCTTTGAGCTGAGGCTGGGGCAACGGGAGATCGCCCGAGCTTGTTCGATCAGTCAGGGAGCCGTCCATAACTACCTGAAGAGGGCCGCAGCGGCCGGGATAGCCTGGCCGACTCCGGAAGGCTGGGACGAGCAGCGCGTCGAGCAGGCCTTGTTTGGAGAGCAGCAGGTGGTAAAACGACTCCCCGAACAAGTCCTCCCGGATTTTCCCGACTTGCACTCGCAGTTGCAGCAGCATCGCCATCTGACGTTGCAGTTGGCTTGGGAAGAATACCGGCAGATTCATCCGGAAGGGTACGGCTACAGTCGCTTCTGCGGGCTCTACCAACGTTGGCGTCGAAAGCAGGATGTAGTTCTTCGCCAGGTACATAAGCCTGGCGAGAAGGGTTTCGTGGACTGGGCCGGTGCCACGATTCCGGTGCACGATCCGCTTACCGGCGAAATCTGGCCAGCGTCGTTGTTCGTGATGGTGTTGGGCATGAGTTCCTACACTTATGCCGAAGCCACCCGAGACCAGCAGTTGGCTGTCTGGATCAGCACTCACATTCATGCTTTTGAATACTTTTCTGGAGTGCCCAGACTCCTAATCCCGGATAACCTGCGAACGGGAGTGAGCCGTGCTTGCCGCTACGATCCGGATCTCAACCCCACCTACCAAGAGTTTGCGATGCACTACGGAGTGGGAGTCGTGCCGGCGCGCCCCCGTCATCCGAAAGACAAGGCTAAGGTAGAAGTTGGCGTGCAAGTTGCGGAACGTTGGATCATTGCTGCCCTACGCCACCAGAAGTTTTTTCGGTTGGCGGATCTGAACAATGCGATTCGCGAACTGCTCGAGCGGCTGAACCACCGGCCGTTCCGGAAGCGCGAGGGATCGCGTGCCAGTGTGTTCGCTGCGGTTGAACGCAATGCTTTGCGACCGTTGCCCGCCGAGCCGTTCGACATGAGCCAGTGGTCCTATGCCCGAGTCAACATCGACTACCACATCGCCTTCGACGCCAACCTCTACAGCGTGCCCTACACACTGGTGCAAGAACGCGTGGAAGTTCGAGCGACACCGACCACCATCGAGATCTTCCACAAGGGACAGCGGGTAGCCTCGCACGTCCGTGGTCATGGACGAGAACAGGTGTTCACGCAGAGAGAACACCGACCGAAGAGTCACCAAGCGCATCTCGAGTGGACTCCCTCACGCATGGTGAACTGGGCCGAACAAATCGGACCGCACACGGCCAAGTTGTTTGAACGGATCCTCGCCGAGAAACCGCATCCGGAGATGGGGTATCGCTCCTGTCTCGGAATCATCCGACTGGCCGAGCAGTATTCCTCGACCAGGATGGAAGCGGCTGCCAATCGCGCCATACGGACCGGTGCTTGTCGCTACCAGAGCGTGAAATCGATCCTGAAGAACTCGCTCGATCAACAACCACTCCCAGAACCGCCACCGCAACCCCTTCCGCCATCGCATGACAACATTCGTGGCGCTGAGTACTTCGAGTAAAAAAGGAGAGATGCTCATGTTGCAACAACCGATGAAAGAAAAACTCCATGCCCTCAAGCTTCAGGGAATGATCGAAGCACTGGAATATCAGGAACAGGATGAAGCGACGCGGGAGTTAAATTTCCTCGACCGTCTGGCACTGCTCGTCGATCAGCAGTGGAACTGGCGTGAGAACCAGGCTCTCACCAGACGAGTTCTTGCTGCTCGCTTACGGGGAGCTGCCTGCGTCGAGAACATCGACTATCGTGCCGAGCGCGGACTGAACCGAAGCGTGATCCGTGGGTTGGCCCAAGAGTCTAGCTGGGTAGCCAACCACGAACACATCTTCGTGCTGGGTCCGACTGGTGTGGGCAAGAGTTATGTGGCTTCGGCGCTGGCGCAGAAAGCTTGCCGGGATGGCTATCGGGTGTACTACACGAGGGCCGCGGCGCTGTTCCGGGATCTGAGCCTGGCACACGCCGATGGCAGTCTAAGGCAACTATTGAGACGCCTGAACCGCATCGATGTTCTGGTCATCGATGATTGGGTCATGGCCCCGATGGCGGAAGCGGAGAGAAGAGACTTCTGGGAGATCGCCGAGGATCGTTACCAGACGCGCTCGATGATCCTGACTTCGCAGTTGCCAGTGGCCCGCTGGCACGAACAGATCGGAGATCCCACACTGGCCGACGGAATCCTCGACCGGCTGGTGCACTAATGGTGCGACTCTAGAAATGTGGAGTCAGTATTAGAATTGTCCGCAAAAACGGGACTTTCCAGGCGTTCAGCTTCACATTTTGACGGTAGCATCTGGATCCCGCCGCATACGGCGGCTATCCCTTGGACCATGGAGGTTCAGATGCTTACGACTCTTTTTCCTAAGGCTTTCCAAAGGCATTCATCGCTTCCACTCTTAGGACCAATTGCCGATAGCTTTGACGATTGGCTGCTTGATCGGGGCTACACAGTCGGTTCGAGAACTAATGCAATCGAAATGTTACGTCACATCGATAAGAATCTGCGGCGACGAAGCATCGAGCATGTTACACAGCTTACGCATTCGATCCTATGTTGCTGCTGGAGAGCTTTGTTTCAGCGGTTTCCTGGGAAAGCTGGTACGGTCCGTGTTTTGGAACGGTATCTAGAAACTCGTGGCTTGCTCAACACCGGCGAGGGAGCTGAACTGCGCAGTGAAATCGACGTTCAGGTGACCGCCTATGCTGACTATTTGCAGGAAGTCCGGGGGTGTGCGCAACGTACAATTTGTGGACATATTCGTACTGCCAAATATTTCTTGCTATATCTCAAAAAACAGTCGCGACGATTGCAAGTGCTTACCACTGGTGACCTAGAAGAGTACATCAAAAAAGCTAGGACTAGGAGACGACTCGGCCGCGGAGCTGTACAGAACGAGGTTTGTGTCCTCCGAAGCTTTTTGCGGTTTTTGGCCATCACAGAAAAAGTTACGCCAGGGTTGGATCGTCAAATTGATAGTCCGCGTCATTACCGTCTAGAACAACTTCCTCGATGCCTCCCCTGGGAAACGGTTCGTTCCTTTCTCCGCTCCATAGATCGAACTACGACCTTGGGCCTTCGGGACTACACCATCTTCCTGTTGATCGCAACGTACGGATTACGTGTTAGCGAGATAGCGGCTCTTAGATTGGAGAACATCGAATGGAGAACATGCAGAATCAAAATCGTTCAATGCAAGACATCAACGCCCCTGGAGCTGCCCCTAACGAATGAAGTCGGAACAGCACTCTTCAAATACCTGCATCGGGTCCCGCCGCGCTCGCCCCATCGGCAGATCTTTCTTCGGATGATGGCTCCGATCGGCCCCCTCAAACCGAGGGCTGTTTCAATGGCATTTCACGCTTGGTCTCGCCGGAGCGGCTTAGGCATTCCTTATCACGGTCCACACTGCATGCGTCACGCATATGCTGCAAATCTGCTGAGAAACGGCACCTCACTTAAAACCATCGGTGACATCCTTGGCCATCGGTGTGCACGAAGCACGGTTACATATCTACGATTGGCTACCGGCGATCTGCGTGACGTAGCTCTTCCTGTACCGACGAAGCCAGAGCAAAAGTGTCTTGCCTCAGCTGGAACTGGAGAAGGCGTTCTTCCGTTAAGATAACGGAGAGGACGTATGAGAAAAGGGCGAAAGCACTACACCGGGGAAGAGAAGGTTGCCATCCTGAGACGGCACTTGTTGGATAAAGTGCCGGTTTCTGATCTCTGTGAGGAGCATGGACTGCAGCCGACAGTGTTCTACCGCTGGCAGAAAGAGTTCTTCGAGAATGGCGCGGCCGCCTTCCAGGGCAAGGGCCGGCAGGACCACCAAGTTGAACAACAACGGAGGTGCGGTCATGAAAAGGGAGCTTCCTTTTTCCTCATCCCTGGCACCCGTGTGCAGTCGCTATATAGACTTGAAGCGAGCGTTGGGGCGCGATTATTCTATCGAACGTCGAGTGCTTCATTCGTTGGATCGATTTCTTAGCGATCCCAGGAACAACTCCCCAGATCTAACACTCAGAGTTTTTCAACTATGGTGTCGTACTCAGGAGAAACTTGCTTCTGGCGTGCGGCGCGCCGCGATGCGGACGATCTACAACTTTTGCCTTTATCGTCGGCGGACAGAACCTCATTGTTTCGTTCCGGATCCCTCTCTCTTTCCGTTGCCTCATCAGAAGATTAGGCCCTATATTGTTTCAGAATCCGACGCAGCACAGCTGCTGGCTGCTTGTTCGCGCTTGCGACGGATCTCTACATCTCCCCTTCGACCTGAGGTTATTCGCATCGCGATTGCACTTCTTTATACGACCGGCGTGCGCCGAGGTGAACTTTTAAAGCTCATCTTGAGTGACTACGATTCCAAGGAAGGCTCGCTTCTCATCCGTGAATCCAAGTTTCATAAGTCTCGCAGACTGCCCCTCCACCAGGACATGGCCAACGAAATCAACTGGTACCTGCGACTGCGAAGGAAGTATCACCTTCCAATGTCCCCTGAGACACCATTGCTCTGGAATCGTCGTGGTGGCGGCCAATCCTATACGGGGTCAGGATTAGGAAAAAATGTAAGAATCGTCTTCAATCTATGCACCATTCGGACTGCACAAGGAAACCCTCCTCGAATTCACGATTTTCGTCACAGTTTTGCAGCAAATACCCTGCTTCGCTGGTATCGGGCAGGAGTGGACGTGAATGCCAAGCTTCCGTTCTTGGCGACTTATCTCGGACATGCCTCGATCGTTTCTACATACTATTACTTGCAGTTCATCGAGCCGCTTCGAGCGCTTGCCTGTAAACGCTTTGGCGATCACTACGAAAAATTGGTGGCGCCACCAAATTCGAAGAGAGGGTGCCGATGAAAATCAAAACGTCCAATCAGCTCGGGCCAGCTCTTCGTGACTACTTTGCGGATTACCTTCCACGCCTTCGCGGCATGAGCCCGAACACCATTCAGAGCTACCGGGATAGCCTAGTGCTACTCCTCCGCTTCTTGGCTTGCGACCGCAAGTGTACAGTCGCAGATATCGACCTGAGGGACATCGATCCTAAGAAAGTTCTCGCCTTCCTCTCCTATCTGGAGCAGGACCGCGGGAATGGCATCACGACACGTAACGTGCGCCTATCCGCCATCCACGCTTTCTTACGTTATCTGGGGACGCGCCATCCAGACCAGCTCGATTTAGTCCAGCGGGTCATTGGCATTCCATTCAAACGAGCCCGCCAAAGGACCGTGGAATACCTCGAGTACGACGAATTAGAGGCGGTCCTTTCAGCGATCGACCAGAGAACGCTTGATGAACGCCGCGACTATGCACTTTTGGTCACGATGTTTAATACGGGCGCTCGTGTTCAGGAAATCGTTGATCTCGAAGCTCGCGACCTCCAGTTAACCAGGCCGTACCAAGTTCGGATCTTGGGCAAAGGACGCAAGGAACGCTTCTGTCCGCTATGGCTTCAAACGGCTAAGACCTTACGGTCCTTCTGCAAAGAGCGGAATCTGGATGTTCGATCCGACGCGAAGGTCTTTCTCAATCACCGAGGAGAAGGACTTACTCGATTTGGTGTCCGGTATATCCTGGCAAAATACCTGAGACGGGTTCGTTCTCGCGTTCCTACACTCGCAAAGAAACGGTTGCATCCGCACAGCATGCGCCACAGTGCGGCCATAGCGCTGCTAAAATCAGGCGTGGACATCTCATCGATAAGCCAATGGCTGGGGCACGCCAGCCTCAACACTACAAATCGATACGCGATCATAGACCTTGAGATGAAACGCAAGGTCATCGCTCAAGTCAAAACCATTCCACGGAGCTCGCGGACTCCATGGAAAGATCGTACGATCCTTGAATGGCTTGAGTCACTTTAACTTTAAAATGTGGAGTTGTTGGCTGCGAAACCTAGATGGAATGCGGTTTGCGACGGCAGCTCCACATTTCTAGAGTCGCACCATTAGTGCACGAATGTTATGCAGAACATTCGTGCACAACGCGCATCGCATCGAGATGCGCGGGAATTCGATACGTAAACTGAAAGGAGTGAAGGAGGAAAAGTGAATGAATCGGCAGGCCAAAAGCTGTGGAAAAGACGGGCAAAAAGCGCCCTTGGAAATCGCAGGAGCGATTTCCACTTTCCCACAGCTTCAACAACAAGCTTGACGATCGTAATCACTTTCTACAAAATGCAAAAACCAGCGTCGCTTCGCTCCGACGACTGATCACACCAACCCGGAACGCTGATCACGATCAGCCGGGAACACTGATTACCTTCATCGGAATCCCCACCACTTTCATGAATTTCTTTTCCGCACGAACGCGAGTATCAAGGCGAAGCATTCCTTGGGCCGAAAGAGAGCGTTGGAGTGCGTCCCTTGTGAACTGCACGATGTCTTCCCGCTGCTGTAGGAATGGAGTTGGGTCAAACTTCTCGCCTTGGGCCGTTGCCGCTGCATTGTATCGACTTAACCAGGCGTCGTACTGGGACCTGAAGACGGCGAGGGCTGCAAGAACTGGCTGCAAATCTCTTACATTCACCCCGGCTTTTGCGAGATGCGCAGACTGAATCTTTCTATCTTCTTCAGTGGGGTTCGCCGGTATAGAAACGTTCAGCAGGTATAGGCGATACGCGATGGAGTCAGGAACAAGTTCTGGATTCTCGCTCCCATCAATCAAGTTTGCGGGAGCGACTGAATGTTGATGTGGAACGGGATTCTGCGCCCAAGCTCCTAGCGCAAACACAGATAGAACGAGCACGGTCAGATAACGGGCCATAGAAACTCCTTTTGACGAATAGCGGGACGGGCACGCCGGTGAGGTAGAATCGCAACAAGCATCCGGGTTTCCTCTTTATCGGCTCGGACTGCACAGGGGCGCGTTCGTGTTCATGCACGGCGCGTCCCGCTTACTGGCACAGAGTACGCTCCTATTTTCCTCAGAAGTCAATACCAAAGTTTAGAAATAAACATATATTTCTGTTACCTTCTTTAAAATTTACATCGGTCGAGGTTATAGCGTTGAAAAGAAAGGCCGGACCTCGTCGGTAACCCTGCCTCGTCGCTTGCCGTTCGCCGTACGTCTGGTGCACTATCTCCGGTTGCTTAGATTTCAACCGGAGGATTCATGAAAATTTTAGCAGCAATCAAACGCGAACAGAAAAAGCTCGAAAAGCAGTTAGGCAAGTTGCAGCATCAATTGAGCGGAGTTCGAGCGGCTGCTGAAGCGCTCGGTCATTGGACACGCAGTCGCTTCAGTCACGGGCCGCGGGCGCCATGGTGGCACTTGATCCACAGCATGCGCGAAAATTGTTCTCTACAATACGACTTCCGGACCTGAGACTTTTAAGCTGCGACGATGCCTTGGTCTACGATTTAACCTCTTTCTATCAGACGCTTACAAATTTGATGAACAGTGGATTCACTTCAAAGGAGAAGGCGGAAGGTGTCGACCTCGCGTTACTCGAGCCCTATGCGCAAAGCATTCTGTTTCATGCTCAGGCCGGTCCGTTTGCAAAACTACTTGACGATGTGAACGTGCGAGCGCGGCAGCGCCGCGAAATGGCAGATCTCTTTGCCGGAGCACTCGGGAGGGTTCGAGGGGACGCAAGATCTTTCACAGCAGTCCTCACAATACACAAATTCGATTTGCTTCCTTCTGTCACTGAGCTAATGACCAAGTTGGAAGCAACCGAAAACTTCAGCCCTGCCTTGTTAGTGGCGGTACGGGCATATCTGGTTGCAAACAGTCAGGGTGAGCGGTGCGCCGACATGTTTTTCGGCGGCCAAGATCCAAAGTCCCTGCCCGAACCCGTCCAGCATTTCAACGAGTGGCTAGCGAGGAGTGGCCATAGCCAAGAGATTGCTCCGATCGATACTGATGAATTGAAGGGCGCTCAGATCATGCCCCCGCCCAAGTATCATCAGTATTGGCAAAGCCCAGCTGCGAAGTCGCTGCTCACTGGAATCAAGGGCTTGCGTTGGGGAGGCAGGGATGGAACTACACGATTGTCTCTTGATGAAAGGAAGAGTCTTGCCTGGGACTTCCAACTGACTGATTACCTTAAGCAGCTCGAATCTTGGAGCGCAGAAGATGAGGATTCTCCGGCTGATTTCTTTCATCAAAAGTGTGTTCTCTACGATGGTCTCGTGGAACTCGTGCCCGAAAAGTCCCAGCGGGTGAAGATTATCAGCAGCGTCGTGCGCTTCCTGGAGCTGAACACTTTTCAAGCGGAAAGTCGAATTGAGTGGTTTCTCCATGTTGAGGGGCTCTTCTCCAGGGCGGCGACGGCCAGCGATGAAGCGTTGACGGAAGTAACTCAGGCACTCCTCAGGTCGCGCGACCCGACCCTTAGTCTCTATGCTCGCCTTGAGCGCTGGGCGCCGCAGCATCTTCATAGCGCGAGCCAATAACGATGATCCGTTACCTTCAGGGGCCCACTGCCAGACCTTGCGGAATGCGGTCTCTTGAGTCGAATGGTGCTCTATCAAAGCTATGACTTGCCCGAAGACACCTTCCTACCGTGCACGTCTTACCGTGCATCCGCGTCAAGGGAAATTTTCCCGTATCTTGAAGAACATGGAAGTTCACTTCACCCCTGAGCAGGAAGCGCAGCTTGGGCAGATCGCCACCAACGCTGGCACCGATGCCGAGCAACTCGCGAAGGACATTGTCTTGCGCCTGCTTGAGACCGATGCTCACTTTCACACCGGCGTTCACGAATTGCCCGTCTGGCACCTCGGCGTGAAAGACTCTCTCCACAGGCGAGACATCTATAGCGATGTCCGTTGAGCCGGGGATCGTAGATGCGAATGACTATGCAATGGACGCGGAGGCTTCCCAGCATAAGGCTTCGCGAGCGATCCTCGAAGCCGCCCGAGCCCCTTCGACGACGCTGTATCTGACCTCACGGATACGTTGTGAGTTTTATTCCATTGTTACGAATGCCCGGCGCGTTGTTACGGCATGCTCCCCGGCCGAAGCGTTGCGCGCTATTTCAGCGCTCCTCGCCTTTCCCGGCATCCGTGTGTTGCCAAGTCCGATCGGGGCCGTAGCGGTCTGGATGGAGTTGTTGGCTCGCTATCCTGTGAAGGGCGGCGACGTATTTGATCTGCAGCTCGTGGCGACCATGCAGGCCAATAACGTCCGGCGAATCTACACATTCAATATGGAGGATTTTGAAGTGTTTCCAGAATTAGTCGTTCTTGTCCCGCATGCTTAGCTTCCGCCGTTCCATGCTCCTCCCTTTTCCAGAAACTTTTGTGCAACCGGGGACAAACAGCAGCTTGTGTTAAATTACTTGAGGCACGAGCGCATGGATATTGCTGGCGATTATGGGCGGTTCGGACAGGAACAGCTGCTATTGCAACCACACGAGGCAAATCCTGCGATATCCCGAAGGTCGTCGGTTCAAATCAGACGAGGCGCTGCGACTCTGGTCTGGGGACCGCATAAGCGTAATGACGCTGCGACTGAATGACGACCGTCCCAAAAGAAAGCAGCCCTCTAGTCGAAACGAGTCGGCTTGTGGAGCGCGATTGGGGGATTGCGACTATCGCTCAAGTCCTAATTTCCAGGGTCGCCTTGGTTACCGCTTGAAGCTGCAAATTCCCAACCCACAACCCAACCCACAAAATGCGATGTCTTGTACGACTTACGCGTAGTTTGACAGTCCCCGCGTGTCTTGTAAGTCGTTGTAAAACCAATCCACGCTACGCTGTCACGGCAATGATCTCCATTTGCCTCCCCACTAGCGGGAAAATGTTGACATTCGGCAAACTCCAGGATATATGTCGAGTTTCTAGGTGTCGCAATGAACGAAGCCAAACCCGAACTTCTCCGCGGCACTCTCGATATGCTGATCCTGAAGATCGTCGCGCTGGGGCCCATTCACGGCTACGCCATCTCTCTGCGCATCCAGCAAATCTCGAAGGACTTTTTCCAAGTTCATCAAGGTTCGCTCTATCCCGCGCTTCATCGCTTGGAAGACCGCGGCTGGCTCGCTGCGGACTGGCGCGAATCCGAAACCGGACGCAACGCAAAGTTTTACGCGCTAAGCAGGAAAGGCCGCAGGCAGTTGGAGACCGAGCTCGTTTATTGGGAGCGTCTATCCGACGCCGTAGCTCTCATCCTGCGTACTGCAGAGTAGGAGTTGCATTATGCACTGGCTGCTTCGTCTCTTCCGCAAAGAGCAATCCGAAAAACATCTCGACGACGAACTCCGCTTTCATCTCGAACGTCAAATCTCGGATTACATCGCCGCAGGCACGCCCGCCGAAGAAGCCCGCCGCCGCGCCAACCTCGACTTCGGCGGCCTCGAATCCATCAAACAAGAAACCCGCGAAGCCCAGCGCGGCAACTGGCTCGACATACTTCGCCAAGATGTGAATTTCGGGTTCCGAACGCTGCGCAAGAACGCTGGCTTCACGACAGTCGCAATTCTCACACTGGCCCTCGGCATCGGCGCCACAAGCGCGGTCTTCTCCGTTGTGAACTCCGTTCTGCTTCGCTCGCTTCCCTACCGTGATTCCACGCGCCTCGTTTGGGTCACCGACGAAAACCCGCGCGAACATATCAGAACGGTTCTCGAACCAGACTTTTTCGCTTACCAACAATTGACCGGCATCTTCGAGTCCGTCGCTGCCTACGAGCCCGGGTCGACGTTTACACTGACCGGTGCGGGCGAAGCAACCCGTCTGAACGCTGGCGCCGTCAGCAACAACTTCTTCGATACGCTCGGCGTCAGGCCCGCCTTGGGCCGCGCATTTTTGCCGGAAGAAGATCGGCGGGCCGCTCCGTATGTCGTGCTGCTCACTGATCTCTGCTGGCGCCAACACTTCTCTGCTGATCCCGGGATTGTGGGCCGCACGATCGCTCTCGACAACAACGCCTACTCTGTTGTCGGTGTGTTGCCTCCGAGGTTCGAGTTTCTCGACAACAGTCGTGCCGATGTCATTGTCCCGACTGCGCTGGAAAATCATCAAATCGCTCCGGACAAACCGATTCGCCTCGTCCAGGTCGTTGCTCGCCTTCGGCGAGGAATTACCCCCGCTGCCGCGGCTGCAAATCTGGATGCGCTTAACCAGCGCCTCTGGGCAGGTTATCCCGCTATGTTCGCGGACATGATGAAAGGCACCCGCGCACAGGTTGTTCCTCTCCACGAACACCTGGTCGGGAAAGCTCAGCCAGCTTTGCTTGTATTGCTGGGAGCCGTCGGCTTCGTATTACTCATCGCCTGCACGAACATCGCAAATCTCCAGATGGCACGCGCGGTCTCTCGCGCGAGAGAAATCGCCATTCGATGTGCGCTCGGCGCAGGCCGCTGGCGTCTCGTGCGTCAGCTTCTCACGGAAAACACCATCATTGCATTTGCCGGAGGCATATTGGGCCTCCTCATTGCCGCGTGGCTAGTCCAGCTTCTGCGGGCGAATGGCCCCACGGATATCCCCCACCTTGCTGCCTCACAACTAAATCTGCCGGTGTTCGCCTTCACGCTGGGCACTTCATTGGTTACCGGAATTCTCTTTGGGCTTGGCCCCGCACTGGCGGCGTTTCGCGTACCTATCGTCGAAACTATTAAGGAAAGCGGAATCTCAACCAGCGCCGGATTGAAAATTCGCGGCACGCACAACATTCTGGCGGTGGCGGAACTCGCCGTGGCCCTTGTCCTCTTCATCGGAGCGGGACTCTTGGTGCGCAGCTTTGTTCGTTTAGCTTCCATTCCTCCGGGGTTTGATCCGCAAGGTGTGCTGACCGCAAGAGTCTCCCTGCCTGTCAATCTCTATCAGACTCAGGAAAAGCAACTGGCGTTTTTCCGCCAGCTCGAAACGCAGTTAAGCACGCTGCCGGGTGTTGATTCTGTCGCCCTTGCAAATGTGCTGCCGCTACAAGGCTTCGATCTCGGCACCATCGTTAAACGGGACGATCGGCCAGTTACACCCCCAGGAAGCACGCCCTCGACGGGAGTCGGCGTCGTCACACCCGGATACTTTTCCACATTACGCATCCCGCTTGTCGCGGGACGGCTGCTGAACTCGGGCGATGGCCGCGAGTCTCCAAAGGTAATCGTTGTTAACCAGGCCTTTGTGCTGCGCTACTATCCCAACGAGAATCCGCTAGGAAAACAGCTGCATCTTGCGGAAGAGGGTCCGTGGACCATCGTGGGGATCGTTGGCGGTGCAAAACAGCACGGGCTGGCGGGTCAGGTTGAGCCAGAGGTTTTCGTGCCCGTTGAGAAATGGTGTCCTCCTGAACTGGCGCTGGCGCTTCGCACCAAGGGCGATCCGGAAACCTTGTTGCCGTCTGTTCGCGCGGTCGTGGCAAACCTCGACAAAAATCTTCCCTTGTTCGGCGTTCAGACGGCAAATGCGCTGCTCAAAGGCGAAATCGCCTCACAGGGCTTCAACGCCGCTCTTCTTTCTTCGTTCGCGATGTTCGCGGTGCTCCTTGCTGCCATCGGTATTTACGGCGTGATGGCTTACGCTGTTCACCAGCGCGTCCACGAGGTTGGCATTCGCATGGCGCTCGGCGCCGGACGCGACGATGTGCTCTGGCTGATTCTCTCTCACGGACTCGCCCTTTCCGCAACGGGCCTATTGATCGGTGTGGCGGCGTCTTTCGCTCTAACACGCATCATGGGCAGCCTGCTCTATGCGATCCGCCCGACTGACCCTCTGACCTACAGCGGTGCCTCGATCGCGCTCGCACTGATTGCTCTCTTCGCATGTTACATCCCGGCGCGCCGAGCCATGCGCGTCGATCCTATGGTCGCCCTTCGTTATGAATAGCGGAGACGAGAACCCATGATTCTCAGCCTGCAGGAACAGGAGTTGCAACAATGCACTGGCTAACCCGCCTTTTTCGAAAAGAGCAAGCTGAAAAACATCTCGACGTCGAGCTCCGCTTCCATCTAGAAAAGCAAATCTCGGATTACATCGCCTCAGGCATGTCCCCCAAAGAAGCTCGCCGCCGCGCCACCCTCGACTTCGGCGGCCTCGAATCCATCAAGCAACAAAGCCGGGACGCGCGCCGCGCCAATTTCATCGATGACCTCATTCGAGATGTCCGTTACGGCTTCCGCATGCTTCGTAAGAATCCCGGCTTCACTGCAGCCGCCGCCATCACGCTCGCCCTCGGTATCGGCGCCAACACCGCCATTTTTAGCATCGTCAACGCTGTTATCCTGCGGCCTCTACCCTACAAAGATTCGTCGCGCATCGTCCATATTTCAGCGCACACCGCGATGTATCCGACATTTTCTCTCGGCCTCTCGTGGATCAGCCTCCGCCAAATTCGGTCGCAAGTCCTCTCCTTAGAGCAGACCGCTGCGTACATCGACACAGAAAAAACTCTCACAGGAAAGGGAGAGCCAACCATTTTGTCCACGGCTTCCGTCACCGACGATTTTTTCGAAGAACTCGGAGCCACCTCCCAACTCGGGCGCTTATTCACAGAAGAGGACTCCAAGCCTGGACTGAATCACGTCGTCGTTATCAGCGATTCACTTTGGCGCACTCGCTTCGGCGCCGACCCCAGCGTTCTCGGCAAAACGCTGGTCCTCGACAAAGTGCCCTATATTATCGTCGGCGTTGCCGCTCCAAAATTCTCCTTCCCCAACCCAGACCAAGCCTGGCTTCCACTCTCTCCGTCTTCCGCCGATCAGCAGAGCCCCACCTTTTTCATGCTTCAAACGCTCGGCAAATTTCGCCGCGGAGAGAAAGTCGAAAGACTGAACGCTCAGCTCGACGCCGTCGCGCAGCAAACGATGAAGGATCATCCTGAGCTGGCAGCCGGGTATAGTTTCTCCACCAGGCCTCTTCTGTCCGATAGCCTTAACAACACTCGCGACGCTTTCCTCATGCTATTGGCTGCGGCCACGTTCGTTCTGCTCATCGGCTGCGCAAATCTCGCAAGCCTCCTGCTAGCCCGAGGTTCCGGTCGTCAGCGCGAAATGGCCCTTCGCGCCACTCTCGGCGCATCACGCGGACGCTTGCTTCGCCAAGGTCTCGTGGAGAGCTGTTTGCTCGCCCTCAGCGGCGGCGCGCTGGGGGTTTTCCTGGCTGCCGAAGGCGTGCAGGTCTTTCGCATCATGGCGCCTGCGGATACGCCGAGATTGGAAGAAATCTCCATCGATTCCACACTACTGTGGTTCTCTCTCGTTACCTCGCTCATTGCGGGCATTCTTTTCGGCATAGTCCCCGCCCGCCGCGCCGCGCGGTTGGATCCCAACGAAGCTCTCAAGGAAGGCGCAGGGACAAATCTCGGCAGCGCACGCTCCGCGCGCCAATCCCGCCTCGGCAATGCACTTGTGACTCTCGAGGTCGCCCTCGCCTTCATTCTCGTGGTCGGTTCCGTACTTATGACGCTTACTCTTTCTCGACTGCTTCACCAAAATCCTGGCTTCCGGACCGATCATCTTCTTTCCTTCGATCTGCCCCAGCCGCCTTTCGCCGATCCGGAAAACGTCGAAAGCATTTCGCAACCCAGCTATGTTCGGGAAATTCTCGCGAAAATCCAGCAGATTCCAGGAGTCGCGGAGGTTACGGCTTCGGATCACGGCGTGTTGACAGGCATGATGATGATGCAAGGCGGCCTCGTCGTTGACGGCGCCATTCCAGCTTCCTCCAAAGAAGCTCGCAGTGCCGGCGCTCGCTACATCTATCCGAACTATTTCCGCATAATGGGAATTCCGATCCTCCGCGGTCGCGAGTTCACGGATCGTGATAGCGGCATCGCCACCGCGCAGCGAGTCGTACTCGTCAACGCGGCCATGGCTCGCGAATACTGGGGCACGCTCGACGTCCTTGGCAAGCGCATTAGCATGTCCACGGACGACAAAGGAAAGGCGGTTTGGAATGAGGTTGTCGGCGTAGTTGCCGACGCCCGCGAAGTCAATCTTCGCGGTGGGCCTTCGCCAACCTATTTCTTGTCCATGCTCCAGGGCGGCACTGGGTCGCTTCATCTGCTCGTGCGCACTCATACTGATCCGGACGCTCTTGCCACAACCATCTCACGCCAAATCTGGGCTGCCTATCCCGATCAGCCCGTTACTCACATTATGACCATGTCGAGAAACATTTCCGAGTCTCTCGGAAACGAGCGTCTGCGTAGCGTCTTGCTCACTCTATTTGCGGGAATTGGCTTTGCCCTGGCCCTGGTTGGTGTTTATGGTGTCGTGTCCTACTCTGTCGCACGTCGCGTTCAGGAAATCGGCATTCGCATGGCTCTTGGTGCGGCTCCCATGGACGTCCTGCGCATGGTTATTCGGCAAGGACTGCTGCCCGTCGCCTTCGGAATCTTGCTTGGCGCGGCTGGAGCCTTTGGCCTTGCTCGCGTGATCGCCAGCCAGCTCTACGGCGTCAAACCCACGGACCCGGCCACGTTCCTGGGAGCGACCGCGCTCGTCCTCTTTGTGGCCTCCCTAGCGTCTTGCATCCCTGCGCGACGAGCCATGCACGTCGATCCCATGGTTGCCCTCCGATATGAGTAATGTTTTCAAGTCGGAGGCTCACTGAAAATGGCGCCTGAGAAATTCACCGACGAGACGAACCCTGTGGAAGAATTTTCGCGCGGGCACAAAAAGGTACAAATTCCGCGCGAGGCGTCAAATTCCGCGCACAGCTCCCCTATAACAATGTTTACGTTCAACCCCGGCCTAGAGGGCTGATCGCTCCACCTTCGTGCCCTAGCCCACTTCTATTCGCCATTTCCAACAATCAGCGAGACTACCGCGGTGTGGGCTGTACGCTTGGCGGCTGTCACCGCCTGGGTGTAAGTATCCAAGGTCACACGGATCGTGGAGTGTCGCAGCAGTTCCTGCATTACTTTCAGATCCGCTCCCACGGCCCGAAGCAATGTGGAGTACGTGTGCCGGAAGGTATGCCATCCGATGCGCTTGGTGATCCCCAGCTTCTCGGCAACCGGGGGGATGTCCCGGCGCATCACCTGTTGTCCCCAGTACGGATTATTTCCACCGCTACTCGGACTGGCAAACACCCAATGCTGCGCCTCCTTGTAGGGGTTCTGCTGGCGCCAGCCCTTCAGGGCCTCGATCAGGTCCTCGTGAAGTGGAATAGCCTTTTGAGAGGCCTCGGTCTTGCAGGTGCCGACCACCTGACCTACCACCGATCGCGTCACACTGAGCTCTCCGATTTCGAAATCAATATCCTGCCATCGCAGACCGAACAGTTCGCTCTGTCG
>Ga0207132_1103_pt2 | contig 16392 bp, 20 predicted proteins | sample Alteio_BWMinHeat_14_FD_153554 | JGI IMG/M metagenome (GOLD analysis project Ga0207132, IMG submission 153554) | Enriched cells from forest soil in Barre Woods Harvard Forest LTER site, Petersham, Massachusetts, United States -... | ecosystem: Environmental > Terrestrial > Soil > Temperate forest >...
GTTGGACGACCGTGCCACATTTCTTCCTAGTGCGAGAGATCGACGCCAGCGCGATCGTGGCGGCACGCGAACAGCTGGGACCCGCGATTGAAACAACAAATGGCGTAAAACTCACTCACACCGACTTGCTGATTGCGCTGGTAGCACGTGTACTCGCGAAGCACCCGCGGCTTAACTCAAGCTGGAGCGATGGGAGCATACGTCTCAATCCGGATATAAATATTGGGGTTGCTATGGCGGTCGACGGTGGTGCGGTTGCGGCAGTGATCCGTAAAGCCAACCGCACCAAACTTGGCGAAATCGCTGTACAACGGCGAGATTTAACTGAGCGGGCCAGAGCAGGCCGTTTGCGCCCTTCCGACATTGCGGGCGCGACTTTCACTATCAGCAATCTTGGAATGTATAGCGTTGACGCTTTTAGCGCCATCATCAGCCCGCCCCAGGCGGCGATTCTCGCCGTGGGGCGCATTGCCGATCGCGTTGTGCCAGTGAACCGGCATCCCGGCATCCGTCCGATAATGATCTTAACTCTCTCCTGTGATCACCGCGTCACTGATGGTGCCAAGGCCGCGACCTTCTTGAACGATGTCGGCGAGGCGTTTGGCGAGCCGGAGAAGCGGTTGATTTAAGGATGCCCTTGCGCTTTCGACAGAGGCGGCGGCACATCATCTTTTGCTCCACGCCTGCCCGGTCATGACTCGAGATGTGAATAGGCTAGAACTGAAGTATCGTTAGCTCAGGCTCCGGGGAGAGATGGGACTGCGTTGACACCACTTGCGAGCATCCCGCCGTCCACCCTGAGAATCTCGCCGGTTAAAAGACCTGACGCCAGATACACCGCCACACCCGCGAGCTCTTCAACCTTTCCGAAGCGCTTCATAGGTGTCCGCAAGAGGAATTCCTGTCCGCGCGCAGTACCTTCCAGTAATTTCCGGTTCAGGTCCGTGACAAACACGCCCGGCATGATTGCGTTCACGCAGACTCCGTATTGCCGCCATTCGAGCGCCAGGGATTTCGTCAGCGCTGCCACTCCCGCTTTGCTGGCAGAGTATGCCGCAGCATGGTTAAGAGCACGGAATGATCCGATCGAAGCAATGTTGATGATGCGCCCGTACCGGCGGTCAATCATGTGCCGTCCAAAGACTTGGCAAGCGCGCAAGGTTCCTTCAAGGTTGATTTCAAGAATGGCGTTCCAATCATCGTCGGAGAATTCCAGTGTCGGCCCAACTTGAATGCGTCCGGCACAATTGACCAAAATGTCTACTTTCCCGAGCGCTTCTACGGTTGCCTTCAGCAGTTTCTCCAACGAATGACGATCACAAACATCCGAATCGATCCGCAGTGTTCGTCTACCACGCTCTTCAATTTCACGAGCGGTGGACTCAACGTGTGCCATGCGACGGGAGGTCGGCACGACATCAGCGCCGGCTTCAGCCAAACCATGAGCTATCGCACGCCCAATACCGGAAGTACCTCCGATCACTACTGCCACCTCGCCGCATAAGTCCCCAATCATAGCTCGCCTCACCGCGGCAAATCCTACCACGGGTTCAAGAAGCCGGGCAATCAAGGTTTGGGCGACCTTGTCATGGGGCTGGGATGCTTTCAACTGCCGCACGCTATGCTTGACGCATTTGAAGCCGCCAAATATCCCTAGCAGGCTGCGGAAAAACTCTCATCGATACCTGCAGTCGAGTGATTCTGGGGGTGGAAGCTACGCCCGCACTTTTTCATCAGGAGAGCTGTGCCCGAAAGCCTCTCATTGCAAGGCCCTTGGAAGTGACTGATCTAATATTGCCATACCGATCAGGCCAACAGTGCTGAAAGCCACTCAACGCGGCCAAAGCGTCTGTGGAACTCACACTCGCCCCTCGCCGGCCTATGGTGGGATGCCAAGGGCGATTGGACGCACCCACCCTTTCTTTCAGGCATTCACAACGACCGGGCCTTCGTTCAAAACCCACATCGATCTTCTGCCGCCAGCCTGAATCGCAGCCTCGATAGCAGACTCCGGCGTTGAAAACGCGTCGGGCAGGTAGAACTAGGTCTCGGTCACACCGGACGGGTCGTGTTCTTCGATGGAGAATTCCGCCGAGAAGCCGCCATCCCCCAGCTCGTGTGAGCGTGCTTCGACGACATAGCCTTTGCATCCTGGCTGCTTTTCATGACTGCGATCTATCAGGGTCTCAGTTATTGCACTTCGAGCGTGAAGAGATTTCCGTCAAGCCAATACCGTCAGCCCCGTCGCTGAAGTCCCGGATGCGACCGCATACTCCTCACCTTTGAGTACGACTGCTCCCTGATTTGGTCCGCTCTCGCGTGCGCCATTGCCCCGGACGGCAGACTGCTTTTCGGCGAATACCCCGAGTACAATCGTGACGAGTGATTTCGATGAATGATCAGAAACCTCTAACGCTGGTCACGCTTGGCGGCGGGCGTTTTGAAGTGCATATTCAGGGCAAGGACAGGGCGGGTAACCGCGACGGCGTCGTTCATTACTTCCACCTCACGTGCTCAGAATCCGTGCCCCACCTTCCTGAGGTGAGACCACACCGCGCAGAACTCGCTACCCAGTCGCCCCCCGCAGAGCCAAAAAAATCAGTACTCGGACATTCCCATGCCGATGTGTTGCATATATACGGTGTCACTCGTCTTTTCCAACCGGTAGCAATATCTTCTGATCTCGGTCCCACTGAATGAGCAGGATACGGTGACCGACCTGTCGCCCGCTGGCCGAATCCAGGCGGAATCTGCCATAGAAGGTGCAACAGTCGAGTTCCGCGGCAGCAGCCAGTAGGTTGTTGTCCCGCAATGAGCCTGCACGTCGCACGCACTCCGCGAAAATCAAACCCAAGGCGAAACTGCCAGCGGCGGTGTATTCCGGCTCGCGTCCAAACTGCTCCCGAAAATTGCGCACAAACCAGAGAGCGTCCGGCCCGATGTCGGCGGCGAAACCGGCATGAGCCTCCCATTGGCTGGGCCCAATTACTCCCTCCGCAGCGCGACCAAGCTCGTCACGGAAGGCATGGACCCCTGCGGCTACCGAGGCAATGGCTTGAATCGAAGCAGGCAAGTATGGGCGCGCCTGCATGATCTGGATCTCCTGCTCGAAGCTCCCGGTCATGACGAGGATCTCCGGTTGCGATGCGTGGAGTTCCCTCGCCAGGACGTCAACGTCCAGCACCGAATAGGGCATGAGCTGGGCCGAATATTCCGAGGTTGCCGCTTGCACGACTCCTCGGGCTACATGAGAGGCGAAAGCGCCACGAGTGGAGTACACGATACAGATCTTGCGCAGTGCAGGTGCCTGTGGTCTCAGCCAGCGGGGAAGATCGCGCAGATACGCACTCGCGGGTGTGGGTGTGCTGACCAAATGCCGCCAACCGCGATTGGAGATTACATCCGAGGACCCGCCGTGGTTCCACAGGACTCTCCCCTGTTCATGGGCGACCTCGGCGACGGCCATGGTTAGGCCGCTGGAGTAGGGTCCGAAGAGCGCGTCAACGCGGTCTTGGCGCAGCAAGCGCAGGGCGTTTTCCCGCGCCAGGTTGGCGCGGCTCTGATCGTCGTAGAAAACCAGTCGGACTCGCTGGGACCCGTCCTGCCCGAGCGTGATCACATCTCGGCCGTTCACATAGGACTGCCAAAGCCGCAGTCCGTCCAGTGCCTGTCGTCCTTGGGCAGAAAACCTGCCCATCAGCGAAATGGAGAGGCCGACTAGAATCTCTTGTCTAGATTCCATGATTCAGGTCTATCCATAGTAGGCGTGTTCCGCATCTTTTCCGTTTACAACACACACGAAATCCGTGCCCCACATCTCGTCGAAAAATCGAGGCCTGACCACGCAGAATTCGAGACCTAATCCCGATTGAACTGGCCCGAACTGAGGTCTAGAATTTTGTCACCACTCTTCCATCACCGGTCGTCGGCCGTAAGTGCCGGTGCCGGCGACGAGCGGACTACGTTTCAACGGTATGACATGTTGAGCGGACAACGAGTGCTAATCGACTGATTCTAGGGGAACCATGGCCAGTGAGTTTCAAGGAATCGCCGCACTTTTGGCCGAGCTTGGACACAATTCCCATGCCAGGGGCTGGGTGTCGGGGACAAGCGGAAACTTCAGCGCGGTCGTGAGCCGTGATCCTTTCTGCATGGCGATCACAGCCACTGGATTGGATAAGAGCAGTCTCACGCCAGAGCAAATTGTGCGGGTGGATGCCAACGGCGCGGTGATTGAGGGACCCGGTAAGCCGTCCGCAGAAACGGCAGTGCACCTGGCGATTGTGGAAGCATTTGAAGCAGGTGCCGTGTTGCACACGCACTCTGTCTGGAGCACAATAATTTCCGATCTTCATGCAGCCCGCGGCGGCGTGTGGATTGAAGGCTACGAGATGCTGAAGGGGCTGCAAGGGGTGAATTCGCACATGCATCGTGAGTGGCTGCCGATCATTGAAAACGATCAGGACATGACGAGACTGGCGGGGGTGGTTGAGGCCATGCTCGGACAGCATCCAGAGGCTCACGGCTTCCTGTTACGACGCCACGGGCTTTACACTTGGGGCGAGGATGTGGCTCAGGCCAAGCGCCACCTTGAGATCGTGGAGTTCCTTTTGGAGGTAGTTGGGCGCACTGGTCACGCAGTCGAGGTTTCGACCGTTTGAGAATGGGTTGTTTCTCATCCTAAAGGAGGCAGCGATATGGCGATGGTCAGGATACCGGATGAGAACCGGATTTTGCGCGACCCAACAGAGGTGACGGAATACCTTGCAAGGATTGGAATCGAATACGCGCGGTGGGAGCCGGCACATTCTATTGAGCCAGGTGCGGCTTCTGAAGAAATTCTTGGTGCCTACGGTGCTGAAATAGAAAAGCTCAAGCGGCGCGGCGGGTATGTCACGGCGGATGTCATCGACGTCAACCCCGAGACACCCAATTTGGAAGCCATGCTGGCCAAGTTCAATCGCGAGCACTGGCACGACGAAGATGAGGTGCGCTTCATCATTCACGGACGGGGGTTATTCCACATCCGGCCAAGCACGGGCCCTCTTGCTGCCATCGAGGTGGAAGCCGGCGACCTTATCCGCTTACCTCGCGGCACCTGGCACTGGTTCGATCTCTGTGCGGATCGCAGGATCCGTGCGATTCGCCTTTTCCAGGATGCTTCCGGCTGGACCCCGCACTACACAGACAGCGGAGTAGACCGCGACTACCAGCCGGTCTGTCTAGGACCGTCGTATCTTGCGCCGCGAACCGCAGTGACTCAGTCTTGACTCCGGCACTGCTCAACGAGTCGGTTCGTACCATTCTGTTGGATATAGAAGGCACTACCACTCCTCTGGATTTCGTCTACAAAGTTCTGTTTCCCTTTTCGCTCTCGCATGCGAGGCAATTCCTGAGGCAGCACATTGCATCGTCAGACGTGTGCGCCGGTATTGCCCTGCTTCGCGAAGAACATGCGGCGGACGCTCGCGAGGGCCTCAACCCACCTCCGTTGCACGATGATACGCAGGAAGCAGAACTGGACTCCCTGCTCGGCTATATTGGCTGGCTGATCGCACGCGATCGCAAGTCGACACCGTTAAAGTCACTACAGGGCAAGATCTGGGAAGAGGGTTATCAAAGCGGCCAATTGCGTGGTCAGGTCTTCGAAGATATCCCACGAGCACTGAAGCGATGGCAGGAACAGAAGAAGCAAAGCGGCATCTTTTCTTCAGGCAGCGTGCTGGCCCAGAAGTTGCTGTTTGCAAATACGACCGCCGGCGACCTCACGCTGTATATCTCTCATTATTTCGACACGACCGCGGGCAGCAAAACCGCTGCGCAGAGTTATCAAGAGATTGCCAATGTTCTGCAGCGGCTGCCGTCTGAAATCGCCTTTATTTCAGATGTCACCACAGAGCTTGATGCTGCAAAAGCAGCTGGCGTACAGACACTGCTGTGCGTGCGTCCAGGGAATCCTCCGCAGCCAATAAGCACACACCGACTGATCCGCAGTCTTGACGAAGTCTTTCCCTAAATGGCCCGAAAAGCTCGCGGCGTTTGCTCGCACTAAGGAATCGTAAATAAATAAAGGTATCGTAATAGTAACGATAAAAAGTGTCCATTCAGCATTATGCTGATGGAAAGTGAACACTCTAGCGGTAGTTTACTGCGAGTTGATTAGGCAAGAGAGTAACTGCGTAATTTCTGAAGATGTTACAAGAGTTGGGTTGTCTTACCCACGTGGGGTACTACGATGCCATCGCTCCAGCCCCAGAGTCTTGACCAACGCTTGCTGCGTCAGAGTCTGCTGGGAGAGCACATAGGCGGTACGCGGCGGTCCCTTCTCGCCCTGAGGCGGATAAAGTAAAACAAACTGCTGGATCTGCGCCAGTTCCTCGAGCAGCTGCTCGATGGACAGATTGGCCCAGGCCGCTTGCGCCTGCTTGTGCACATACTGTAGCAGGGAGATACCCAGCAGGCAGTAGAACGCATGGATGCGAATCTTGCGATCGGTCCAGTGATACATGGGATCCCAACCCAGCCAGTCTCCCTGCTTCAATCCACGGAATACGCGTTCGATCTGTTGTTGACCGGAGTAGCCGGCCACGACTTGTTCCGCACTCCAGTCCATACGGTTGGTCAGCAGCACGGTCCGTCCCAGGCGTTGATTCAGCAGTTGCGGGAGGGCGGCGGAATCGAAGTCAAACTGCAAATGCCAACCACCGTCATGCTCTTGCAGTTGATAGCGAATGAGCTCGGCCAGGAAGGGAGCGGACAACCAGCGCCGAATCTTGCGCTCGATCTGATCCGGTTTCCAGCGCGCCTTGGGTTTATTCAGTTCCTTAGCCAAACGGCGCAGCGCTTGCAGCACCCGGCTGAGGCTGGTGGTCAGACTGTGCAGTTGCTCGCCCGCGAAGGAAGCTGAGTACTTCACCACGCACAGATACTCGCGTCCATGGACCAAGGTTTTCTCAGCGCTGGCGCGCACGCCGGGTTGGGCACTACTGCAGGCGGGTAGTTCTTCCACCGCTCGACTGCGTAATTCGGCCGGGGCCTGATTCCAGGGCAAAGCCGAGATCCATCCCACTCCGGCTTCATCCAACTGCACCGTGTTCGCCAGTGCGGCCGAGCCTTTGTCCAACACCAGCGTCACGGTCTCGCGCGCGATCTGGTTCTGATCCAGCATGCGCGTGATACGGGCCAAGGAGGTGGAGAACTCTTCCACGTCGGCCACATTCCCGGGATAGACATGGTGGCACAGGCTGAGCCCATGTTCGCCATCGAGCACGTAACTGAGACCGACTTGCCGCAGGTTGTGTCGGCCTTGCTTGTTATGCCCGCGCTGGGCCAGTTGGTTACGGGCGTTGGTGCTGGCGATATAGGTGTAGAAGTTGGTGGTGTCGTAGGCTAACAGACGACGACTCACCAGTTGTTTCGCCTTCCATAATCCCAGCAAGCGCAACTGCGCTTGCTCCAGGGGATCGTCCGCCGCAGAGTGCGCCTCTGGGCCTTCGGGCAGGATCTGTTCAAAAGCATCCCAGAAAGCTTGCGAAGTAAAGCGCTCGGCGGGAAACTCCCACAACGCGGACAAGATGGAAGTGCGATACCACTCGGCCACTTCGGTTTTAGGACCGGGCTGGCAGATGCGGTGCAGGGCGGCCAGCAACAGGTAGTGAGCGGGAGAGGGTCCGGAGCGTGGTCTGGGCCAAAGGGAAGCGAGCAAGTCCCACACTCCAGTTTGCCGAGCGGCGGCCCACAGGGCGGCGGGCAAGCCAAAATCGCGGGTGGAAGCGGCCAGGGGGATCGGGGCGGTACGATCGCGGACTATCTCGGCCAGCTTCTCGGCCGTGCCCAGGTAGGCTTGATGGACGATGCGAGGCTTGCCTTCGACGCGGGCACTTTCGACCACGTAGTAGTAGAGTTTGTTGCCTTTTTTCTTGGCGACGAGGCTCGGCATAATAGGGTAATACAATACTTTACATACCAAACCATGTCAAGCATTAAATGCACAGATATGCACAGGAATCTACTTTATACAGGGTAATACACATTACAAGCAAACCGGGTTTGCGCAACTATCCCGCGTGGAATTACTTAGAGGAATTGCCTGGACTCTTACTCGAGCGCTCGCAGTAAACTACCGCTAGCCGAGCTGAAGGCGAAGTTTCGCACGGTCTGGCCCCTGCTCGACGAACGGACGCGACGCCTCACGGCGGCCAATGAAGCCAAGGCGTTAGGCCACGGCGGCGTGAGTCTGGTGCATCGCGCGTGCGGACTGTCACGCAAAGCCATCCACAAGGGCATCCGGGAAATTGAAGCCGGGGTGTCGTGGGGAGGCCGCATTCGCCGCCCCGGCGCCGGCCGCAAACCCATCGACGTGACCGACCCCGGCCTGGTGGACAGGCTGGAAGCGATGATCGATGCCGAGACGCGAGGCGATCCTGAATCCCCGCTGCGCTGGACTTGCCAGAGTACGCGTGCCATGGCCGCCACCCTGACCCGGCGCCAGCATCCCGTCAGCCACACCAAAGTGGCACAAATTCTTCACGAACTGGACTACAGCCTGCAGGGCAACCGCAAAACGGAAGAGGGAGAAGACCACCCCCATCGCGACGCGCAGTTCCGGTACATCAATCGGGGGGTGAAGCGTTATCTGGCCAGCGGCTGGCCGGTGATCTCGGTAGATACGAAAAAGAAAGAACTGGTCGGGAATTACTACAACGCCGGCCAGCAATGGCGACGCTCGAAACAGCCGCGGAAAGTGCAAGGCCACGATTTTCCCCAGCCCGAGGTGCCGCGGGCGTATCCCTATGGCATTTACGATATCGGGCGCAACACGGGATTTGTGAATGTTGGGACCGACCATGACACCGGGGCCTTTGCCGTAGCCTCGATCCGGGGTTGGTGGCGGCATGAAGGCAAGCGACTCTATCCCAAGGCCAGGAACCTCCTGATGACGGCGGATGCGGGAGGAAGCAATGGTTGGCGGCTGCGCTTGTGGAAAGTGGAGCTGCAGAAATTCGCGGATGAATCCGGCTTGACTTTATCGGTATGCCACTTTCCGCCGGGCACCAGCAAGTGGAATAAAGTCGAACACCGCCTGTTTTCCTTTATTTCCTCGAACTGGCGGGGTGAGCCATTACGGGACTATGAAACCATCGTGAATCTCATCGCTCAAACCACGACGGCGAAAGGACTGACCGTGATCTGTCGGCTGGATCGCCACAAATATCCCACGGGCCGCAAGGTCACCGCAGAGCAGATGAAACAGGTGAATCTCCATCCTGATAGATTTCATGGCGAATGGAACTATGTGATCAAGCCTCGCTCCACCCGCCAGCCCCGCGATCTTTGATCCCTTCATTTATTTACGGAGCCTAAGCAAATTCGGCGCAATGCTTGGCGCACTCCGCAGTCGGGCAGGGGGCGGATTTCATTACAAGACTCTCGCCCTCATGTCCTCTTCGGAACTGTCCTCGTCAAGCATCTGCTGGATCTCATCTCTTCGTTTCAGCAGCCGGCCCAGTTCCTCCGACTCGACTTCGCTCATCGCAGTCGGGCTATTCGGATCCAGGATGGCGGGAACCGGCGGGTTTGTAATTTTCAAGATCTCCTCGAGCTCTTTTTCAAGCACCCTTCTTCCTTCTGCATTCATTGGCTTTCTCCCTAAAGTTGTCGCTCTGCCGTAAATCGGGTCGGGAGGCATTTGTCGATCATTCAAACATTTCTGGATCGCAAGCGAAGCGGTGAAAGCACAGCGGTAGGTGATTCATCTTAGGAAGATTGTTTCCGAGCCTTCCCGATTGCCGACGACACGTCCAAGGACTCCGATCAGACAGACATGCGGCAGCGCGGTATGAAGAACGGTACGAACGGTACGGCGTCGCGAAGCTGAATGGGGGATGCGCTTTCTAGTCGCCCTTAAGTTCCAGTTGCACGCCGCTTCCCAACGCTCTCGCGGGCTTTTTCGTTAAAGTCCGAAACCTTGTCGGCGATGTCGCCTCGCGTTTCTTCCCCGCTAGCCGGTGCGATTAGCACGCCGATTCCTACGCCGATGCCAACTCCGACCAGCAGTGCTCCGACTTTGCCGAGTATGTGCGAATCTTCCTCGCCGCGAAGCGCGGCAGTGGCGCGGCCTACACGGTCGGACGCAGTATCATACGTGTCCCTAACTCTGCCTTTGATGTCGTCTACATTGTCCGGCAGACGCTCACGCATAGATTCGAGCAGATAGAGTCCGGTACCGAGCAGGATGCTAAGAAGCGGTTTTTGCTTGTTGAATTTCATGTGAATCTCCCGTCGATAGTTTCGCCGATATGGAGATGCAGAAACAGCGTGAGATGTTGGCGGCGGAGCCGCCGCAAAAAGTTCCGTTCGATGTGCTGCGGTCCACGCCACAGTTCAGGGCTGTACCGCGTTCAACCCCACATACACTGCCCAACCGGCGATGATCAGTAACATCACTCCCGAAGTGGCACCCAGCACTTTCACTAGAGGATTGACCTTCTTTACCTTGACCATGAGTTGCCTCTGTTCCTCTGCCATTCCCGAAGAAGATTCGTCGAGGAAAAGCTGATCGTCCTCTTGCATGGTTAGGGTACCACGGTAAATAAGCAGGATGATCAGAATAGCGGTCAGTACGCCCCAAGCGATCAGCAGCCATTCCAATCCCGGAGTCATTGACTACCTCCATACGAAGGTGGAGAACAGCGAGACCCATTGTAAGCCCACAGCAAAAGAAACATTTCCACAGTCTGTACGGAGTAAAGACCCGCCACTCCCATTTGCTACAATGCCCAGCCGAGCGGGAAACGACACTGGCCAACTTGTCAGGAATTGTGAAGCAGTTGAAGAAAAAACGCGGCGCGCGCAACCGAGTACAACAACAGTTATCCGGATTGAACGCGACACTCACGGCTTTTGCAGGGGTGTACAGAAACAGCGCAGTAACGAGACCTCGCCGCAAGATGTCGGCAAGAGGCCGTGCACGTATCGCTGCCGCTCAGAGAGCACGCTGGGCAAGAGTGAGAAGACAGCAAAGGGTCGTTTCAATTGCGCAGGGTCGCAAGCCCGGCAAGCGAACGATGTCGGCATCGGCTCGTCGCAAGATCGTGGTGGCTCAACGGGCGAGGTGGGCGAAGGTGAGGCAGCAAAAGAAAACGGCATAACGCATTTTGCTCAGCTCTCTCACAACACAGACCGCTCTTGCCTCCTGCACTCGATTCAGCCCCAGTAAGGCGCTCGCCAAGTTCGTGTGACCGGTCGCGTTGTTTGGGTCCAGCCGCACTGTTTCCCGTCCTTCGGTGACAGCCTGGTCATAGTCGCCGAAGTAGACATAGATGTTGTTCAAATTCAGGGGAGGCGCCCAATCGCGCGGGTACGTTTGGCGATATTGCTGATACACCTGTACCGCCTTCTCCAACTCACCAGTACAGGAATCGTAGTAATGTGCTTCGATGTATAGTTTCTCCCGCTCGCTCACGCCAGCGCGCAGCTCGTATGCTCTTTTGGCGGTTTCCCCTGATTCGTGTTGACATAAGCAATGGTTAAGCGTGCATACGCCATAGCGAACTTCGGATCCAACTCGATTGCGCGCTTGTAAAACGGAATGCTCGCCAGATCAGTTTGCCGCTCGACGGCCTCGCCCCTGCAGGAACCCTTGTAGATGCCGCGGCCACCGTCTCGGTGTCCTCTCCTTCCTCCACCGCCGCCGTTCGTGCCGATCCCGCGTCTCGCTTCAGCCGCTGCAGGTCGGACCGCAGGTCTGCCGCATGCTGGTAGCGCAGGTTGCGATCCTTCTCCAGAGCCTTGTTTATGATTCGCTCTAGTTCCAGCGGCACATCGGGATTCAGGCGGACGGCAGCGGTCGGTTCCCGATCCAAAATGGCCTTGAAGATCAGCGCCGACTTGTCGCCACGAAACGGCAGCGTTCCGGTGCACATCTCGTACAGTACAGCGCCGAACGAGAACAGATCGGTTCGGGCATCCAATTCCTTCCCTTTCACGTGCTCAGGAGACATGTACGCCACGGTGCCCAACACGCTGCCGGGCTCGTGAGATGCTCCTCCACGTCGAGGGTCGCAGCGTTTGCATCTGCACCTGCTCCCGGTCTCACAGACAGCTTCGCCAACCCGAAGTCGAGGACCTTGGCGTGCCCCTGCTCCGTCACAAAAATGTTGGCGGGCTTGATGTCCCGGTGAACCACGCCCTTAGCGTGCGCGGCATTCAACGCATCAGCAATCCCGATTCCGAGCGACAGCACGGTCTCGATGTCTAAGGGTTTTCCGGCGATCCGATGCTTCAGCGTCACGCCATCCAGAAACTCCATGGCAATGAACGACTGCTCGCCACTCTTACCGATGTCGTAAATCGTGCAGATGTTGGAACGATTGAGGGCTGAGGCGGCACGGGCTTCACGGCGGAAACGTTCCAATGATTGCGGGTCTTGCGCGACATCGTCGGGCAGGAACTTGAGCGCAACGAAACGACCTAGCTCGGCGTCCTCGGCCTTGTAAACGATGCCCACACCGCCACCGCCGATCTTTTCGACGATGCGGTAGCGGGAGATGGTTTGGCCGATGAGTTGAGACGGCGTGCTCATTGCTGGGAATGTTAGGTCGAACTCGCGGAGCGGTCAACTGCTAGTGCTCGACCGGTCAGCTATTGCAGCTTCTCGTACTCCGGCGCCTTGGCTTCTTTCAGGATGGGGACGTCGGGGTCGGCGTCACCCGAAGTTACGTTGAGCACCAAAGTGCCAACGTTGAGCACCAAAGTGCCATTGCTTCCGCGACATCACTTCAGTAAGTTTCTGTCTTCCCTGCAACCGTACTCTACTTTGTGCTTGCTGATTCAAGAAGGAGGCTACTCAATGGAGCCAACGGTGATAACAGCATTGAGCAAGCGCGAGGAGGAGATTGCTCGGTTTGTAGCCTCTGGTCTCTCCAATGATGAAGTCGCCCAAAGACTCTCGCTAAGGCGGGACGCCGTAGAGGATTATCTTTCTCGTGTGTATGAGAAGCTCGGCATTTCTACCCGCATCGAACTCGTTCTCTACATTTTGAGCCGCTACCAAGGTACTGAATCTGAACCCGCGCCGAAGGCCTTCCAACGCGCGGCACGGCGCTGGCACGTTGCGTAGCTTTGCGGGGAACTGAGGGACATCGTCGGAGGCTGAACAGGGTGACGACCCGGGGGCTAAACTGGCGTTCTTCCAGCTTGGAACTTATGTCCACACTCGGCACACTCCACACGATCAGAGTCGATGCGCTTGACCTGCGCGGGCGTGATTGAGTTGCCGCATTTCGGGCACCGCGTATCAAGCGAGGCCTGAACTTTTTCCTGATTTATTTTTCGCGATCGGGGATCTTATCTCTTTCGCACTTTCTTCACACGGGTCGGCGAGAAAGCGTCCGGTTAAACAGAGTAAAGTTTTGTAAAGCGTGCTGTGTTGAGGGCGATGGAGAATATTCCCCCAAGAGGTCCCGTGGCAGAAGAATGCCTCCAGTAGGCGCAGAATCACGCTTGCCTAGTTCCCGGAACTATTCTTTCCAATCAGACGCTCGAAGTCCGGGTCGTCATGCAAGCATGTCAGGTCGGTATCGCGGGAAATCCACTCAATGTCGCTGAACCCGGAGTCGATGGCGCGCCTCAGCATGGCCAGTGCTTCGACCTTTAGCTCCAGGAGCCCGTAAGTGCAGGCTGCGTTGTAGAGCGTGCTGGCATCATTGGGACGCATGGCAACAGCTTTTTCGAGCTGTTGCGCAGCACTGTTCTTGTTGCCAAGGAAAGCATAGGTGTTGGCGAGCAGCATACGCGCACGGACGTCTTCTGGAACAACATCGATCTGGTGTTCGAGCGTAACGACGAGTTTTTTGCGCAACGTGCTGACACGCTCGGCTTCTCCCAACGCGGACAAGGCATTCAAGTATGGGATATACACGTTGTAGTCGTCACCGCAGACCTCGATGGCACGGTCCGCCAGCTCGGCTGCCTCCTTCCACCGATCGGCGGTGAACAGGGCGCGTCCCAGTACGTCCCAGGCACCCTCGCAATCCAACTTGCAAGCGATCGCCTTGCGGGAGTAGTCAATCGCGTCCCCGTATTGCTGTTGTGCCAGGAAAATGCGGGCGCGCGCCGACAGGGCTTCCGGCAACAGCGGTTCCAACTCGAAGGCGCGGTTGGCGGCGGCCAGGCCCTTTTCGATCCAGCGCGGATCACGGCCGTGCAGCTCGAACTGCATCCCGCAAACGTTGGCAATTCCAGCGTGCGCCAGCGCAAAGTCAGAGTCGAGCTTGATGGCGTGCTCGAACATCTGCAAGGCAAACTCTAGGTTTTCCCGGCGCGTGTAGCTTCGCCCGCGCAGCAGGTAATCGTAGGCCTCGAGGTTCTCCGTCGGCTTCCGTGCAATCGTCTTTTCTTCCTGCGGCGATAGCGAAATGCGCAGCGCCTGGGTAATGCTGGGGAAAAGTTGAAGTGTTTGAGACAGCCTTGATTCACGCCTATGATCCAGAGTTTCAACGTCATCATATCGCTCGCATGGAAAAGCATCTGGGAAAACTTGGCCTTCCGAAAGAGGTGTTGGGAGTCTTGCTCAAGTCAAAACAGCAGTGTGAAATTTGGCGGCACTTTGCCACTGTGCCGTTCATAAAAAAGCCAAACACAGGTAGAGGTAGGAAATGGAGCAGCGACTCGAAATGGTAGGCCCGAATGGACTCGAACCATCGACCTCTTCCGTGTCAGCGAAGCGCTCTAGCCAACTGAGCTACCCTATACCGTTTTGGGTGACGTTTCCTACTCGGGCGATTAAACCCCAAGACTTTAATCGCTTGCAAGGCCCACAGCGCTACGGTGTCAACCTACCCTTATTAAACTTACAACACTTGGAGCGTATAGAGGGCCGTCTTTCAGGTTGTTTTGCCCGTAATGCAGGTAAGAATCACTGGTAGGAAACGCAGGTAGAGTTCAGATTACGGTTGGCCGATGGCTCAGGCCCGCCTGCTGCGCGAGTACCTCGGTAACTTTCGACCCGCACGGCACACCGCTAGCATCCTCTGTGTACCCTTGGGCTGTTAGGGATGCCGCCGAATAGGAGCAAAATAAGGCGGGGAGAAGCCCCGCAAGCCGGGGTGGCCTGCGAGAATCCTTTGCTCGACAGGAAACAGCCCACTTCACTTCTCAGTACGCAGAAAGCACACCACCGTGATCGCCAAGTGTGCTTTGCTGCCGTCGCACAGGAGCAGTGGGAGCTATTGCAATCTGGCATACTCCGCCTTGGCTTCCTTCAGACATCTGAGTAAGTTTGTCAATTTTTTTACGTTTTTTCGACCGCCTCCGCGATCTGTCCACTGAGCATCCACAAGGATTTCACAGGGTTTTCGCCGTAGCCACGGCGGCAGCCAGGTGAGAGCCGCGCCTGGCGAGCGAGGCCAGATATTTGCTCTCATCATAGGCAACCCCGTCTTTCCAACAACGAAATACGACGCGAATCCATTTGCAAGCCAACGCTCGCACCGCCGCATGGTGGTCCTGGCCCTGGCTGCGTTGTTGCTGGTAGTAGCTTCGTGCCCACACCGAGTGCGCGATGGAGTGACCTGCCCATTCGTGAAAACTTTGGCGCAGAAACTTCGGGCAGGCCCAGCGGAAATGGACCCACTGCTTTTTCCCGCTGCTCTCCATCACCGGCGCGATCCCCGTGTACGTTTGCACTTCCCCTGCGCTGCCCTAGCGCTCGCGTTGCGAGCCAAACGCCGCCAACAAACGCGGGGCCATCACCGCACCCGCTCCTGGCAGCGAGTCAAAGATGAAAAAATCGGGATGCGCAGCCGCCGCCTCCTCGATCTTCTCGTCTAAATCCGCAACGCCCTGGACCAGACTGCGGATCAATTGCACGATCACTTTCACCACCGTACTCTTGGCCTCGATCACCGCTCGATCCCGAATGGCCGGAATGGCCTGGCGGATCGCCAGGATGCGGCGCTCGATGAGTTCTTGATCCCGACAGCGCTGCTTACGGAAGAACGTCCGCAGCTTCGCCGGCGGAACTTTTTGCAACTGCTCCAGTGTCGGCCAGCGCTCCAGTAGCGCACACACCAGCTCTGAGTCCAGGTGCCAGGATCTGTGGGAAGTAGATCTTCAGGTGGTTGGTCAAGCGATTGATCTGGGCGGTCTTCTCATCCACCAGCTGCCGCCGCTCCTCCACCAAGTTTTGCACGCGGCGTGTTGCTTCTGTGTCTGGCGACAAACGGTGCGGCTTGTCGCGATGCTGCAGCAACAGATCCAGCAGCAGATCGGCGTCTCGGGGATCATCCTTGCTGCCCGATGGATACAATGCTTTTCGCATCCTGGCGGCCATCGTCGACGGCACGGGGAACAGATGCAAGGGCTCATACTTGGTCAGCATGAACACCAGAG
>Ga0207132_1087_pt2 | contig 15838 bp, 11 predicted proteins | sample Alteio_BWMinHeat_14_FD_153554 | JGI IMG/M metagenome (GOLD analysis project Ga0207132, IMG submission 153554) | Enriched cells from forest soil in Barre Woods Harvard Forest LTER site, Petersham, Massachusetts, United States -... | ecosystem: Environmental > Terrestrial > Soil > Temperate forest >...
ACCGCGCCGTTTTTTCTCACCGACCTGGTCGATCATTTGCCGGCTTCCTCGACAGTGCCCTCACCAGACAAAATTCTCGGCCACATCGTTGGAGCGCCGGACTTTCTGACTTATTCGAAAGACATTTATCGTTATTACGACGAGCTGGCCAAGGCCAGTCCGCGCGTAAAAGTTTACCGCGTGGGTAAGACGGAGGAGGGACGCGACTTCCTGCTTATCGCCGTGAGCGACGAAGCGAACATCGCGCAGCTCGATCAACTGCGCGATATTACCGCCAAGCTTGCCGATCCCCGCAGGATTACCGATGCCGATGCAAAGCAACTGGTCGCCGGCGGCAAGCCGTTTTACTGGGCGTCGGGCTCGATTCATTCGCCCGAGACGGGATCGCCGGAGATGCTGATGGAATTGGCCTACCGCTTGGCCGTGGAAGATTCGCCGTTCATTCAAAATATCCGTAAAAACGCTGTTTTTCTGATTACTCCGATCGTCGAAGTGGATGGCCACGACCGCGTGGTGGACGCCTGGAATTACCAAAAAGCCAATCCCGACAAGCCGCAGCCGGGCCTCGTTTACTGGGGGCACTACGTGCAGCACGACAACAACCGCGACGGGATCGCCATGGGGCTGAAACTTTCGCAGATGATGATGCAGAGCTTTTTCTATTGGCATCCGCAGGTGCTCCACGACTTGCATGAGTCGATTCCATACCTTTATGTCTCGACAGGCACGGGACCTTATAACGCCTGGCTCGACCCCCTGGTGATCAGCGAGTGGCAGAAGTTTGCTTACAACGACGTCGAAGGATTGACGGAACGCGGTGTGGTGGGCGTGTGGACCCACGGTTTCTATGACGGGTGGGCGCCCAACTATATGTTTTATGTCGCGAACGGGCACAACTCCATCGGGCGTTTTTACGAAACGTACGGCAACAGTACTCCCGAAACGAAGGAAGCTGAGCTGCCTGCGAGTTCCACGAGCCGGGCCTGGTTCCGGCCCAATCCGCCTTTGCCCAAAGTGCTGTGGTCCTTGCGCAATAACACGAACCTGGAGGAAAGCGGCGTGCTCCTTTCGCTGGACTACACGGCCGGGCACGGGCAGGAGCTTCTCAGAGATTTCTACGAGAAGAGCAAACGGTCCGTTGCCAAAGCCAGGAGCGAAGGCCCAGCGGCTTGGGCCATCGTAAATGACGGCAGGCGTCCCGCGCTGGCGGCACAGCTGGCGAATCTGTTGCAGAGACAGGGCGCCGAAGTGCAAAAGCTCGAGCAGGATTTTGAGGTGAAGGAAACGCGGTCGCCAGCGGCAAAATCCGCGGACGCCAAGGGCGTTGACGGGAAAGCGGAGAGCAAAACGGATGACAAAACAAAAACGGAGAAGTCGGAAAGGCCCAAAGAGGATGCTGGCGCAAAGAAAACCGAGGAAGCGAGGACCACCAAGCTTCCTCTGGGCAGCTACATCATCCGCATGGACCAGCCCTACAGCCGGATGGCGGACATGCTGCTGGACACGCAGTATTACTCGACGAGCGATCCGCGCCCTTACGATGACACGGGTTGGACGCTCGGGCCTCTGCGCAATGTGAAGACCGTGCGCATTACCGACTCGGCGATTCTGAAAGCTCCGATGACGCTGGTGGACAGGGTTGCCAGGTTTGATGGAGGCGGCGTGATTCCGCCGCACTCGGAGAAGGGCAAAGCGGCGGCAGCGGCGAAATTTTATGTGATCAACGCCACCGGCGAGCCAAATCTTGCGACGCTGCGTTTTCGGCTGAAGGACGTGAAGTTTTTCGCCGCGGAAGAGGGGTTCGGGGCCGCGGGACAGACGTTCGTTCCTGGGACTTTTATTCTACCGCTCGATGGCAATCCGCCCGATCTGGACTTGCGGTTGAACGCGACGGCACGGGAGCTGGGCGTGCGTGTGACGAGCGCGGAGTTCGTGCCAGACGTGGCGCGCCACGAAGTCGCCGTGCCGCGTATCGCGCTGATGCACAATTGGACGGACACGCAAAACGAGGGCTGGTTCCGGCTCGCGCTGGAAGAGACCGGCGTGCCCTACGCCTACATTTCCGATATCAATGTTCGCAATACAGCCAACCTGCGCGAGCGCTACGATGTGATTTTGTTTCCGCCGACTTTCTTCGGACTGCAGCAAATTCTTAACGGTATACCGGCTCGGACGCCAGCGGACGGTAGCGCCTCCGGCGGGCCGATTCCCTGGCAAAATTCCTCCACCACGCCGAATTTTGGCGGGGTCGACGAGGCCGCGGACATTCGCGGGGGACTGGGATTCGATGGCGCGGCTCATCTCAAGAAATTTGTCGAGGACGGCGGGCTCTTCATCCCCATCGGCCCCAGCACGCACCTGCCGATCGAACTGGGATTGACCGATACGGTGACCATCAGCGAAACACATCAGCTACAGGCGCGGGGAATGATTGCTCGCGCAACCGTCGAAGACAAGGCCAGCCCCATTACCTACGGATATGACGATTCCGTTGGCGTGTACTTCAACCAGGGGCCGGTGTTCACTGTTTCGGTGGCGGGGAGATTTGCGAGGTTTTTTGGCGGTGAGGCGGGCGGCTCGCGCCCCAGCGGCAGAGGCTCGATGACCGACCCGGACATTCCGCAGGGCCGCGCCTGGACGGAACCAGAGGCTCCGGTGCACAGAACTAAGGCGGAACAGGAACTTTACGTCGACCCGGATATGCGGGCAGGTCTCAGCTCATTCCTTCCGCCGCCATCGCTGTACCCGCGCGTTGTGCTGCGTTTCGCGGGCGAAAAAGATTTGTGGATTAGCGGAATGCTGGCGGGCAGCTCGGAGCTGGCGGAATCGCCGGCAATCGTCGACGTGCCGGTGGGGCGCGGGCATGTCGTTTTATTCGCGACGAATCCAATGTGGCGGCAGGAGACGCAGGGCAGCTTTATGCTGTTGCTCAACGCCGCCCTGCACTTCGATCACTTGAACGCCGGGCGTAAAACCGCGGCGCCGGCCACCAGGAAGGCTGCGGCCAGCGGTACGGCTCAAAAACCGTAGTCTGGCATAGCTCACAAACTGGCGTCTCGCTTTCGGCACACCGGGCCGCTGCCGGGCACCTCGGCGCAAGAAGGGCTGCTAAGATCGTTCCATCTCTCGAGCTTCCACTTGAGCGCGTGGGTTCGCCTGCATGGCCGATGACGGAACTCCTTTGATTCGAGAATCGAACGGGAAGTGGCGAGGGGGCTTTTGGAGCCTGATCGCCACGCAATTTCAGGGCGCGTTCAATGATAACGGCCTGAAGTTTTTTGTCATTTTCCTTGTTCTCGGAACCAACCCCAGCGCCTCTCAGAAGGATCTCTTAGTTTTCTACGTTGGAAATCTGTTTGCCGTGCCGTTCCTTCTGTTTTCCATGGCCGGTGGTTATCTGGCGGACCGCTTCAGCAAAAGAAGCGTGGCCATCGCCACGAAGATCTTCGAAATTTTCGCAATGCTGTTCGCGCTTTATGCCTTCGCGAACGGCAGTACGCGCCTGGCGTTTGCCGTGATTTTTCTAGCGAGTACGCAAGCGGCCTTCTTCGGTCCAGCGAAATATGGCTTGCTTCCCGAGTTGCTTCCGGACGAGCTGCTGTCCTGGGGCAACGGGATTCTCGAACTGACGACATTCATCGCGATTATTGCGGGGGCTGTGGCCGGACCGTTGCTGGTTCAGCAGTTTCATGGGCGGGAGCTGTATGCTGGTCTGATCTTTGGCGCTTGCACTTTGGTCGGTCTGACAACGAGCTTCACGATTTCCCGCGTTCCTGCCGCCGACCCTTCCCGCAAATTCCGGTTCAACCTCTTTACCGATCTGATCAAGCAAATTCAAGTTGTCCGGCCAGATCGCACGTTGCACCTTGCCGTCGTCGGCAATACCTACTTCTGGTTTCTCGGCGCCCTGCTCCAGTTCGTGATTGTCTTTTACGGCCGTGAAGTTTTGCACATCGACGAAACGCACGGCGGGTATTTGCAAGCAGCACTGGCCATCGGCATCGGGCTGGGCAGCTACGCTGCGGGACTTCTCTCTGCGGGCAAGATCGAGTATGGCCTCATCCCGCTGGGCGCCATGGGCATGTCGTTGTTTGCTTTCGCGATTTCCATCCATGGGTTGACGTTTCTTCAGGTGGTCCTGCTGCTGGCCGCACTCGGATTTTCTGGCGGCTTTTTTATTGTTCCCATCAACGCCTTAATTCAACACCGGCCTGCGGAAGACAAGAAAGGCAGCGTCATTGCGTTTGCGAATTTCCTGTCCTTTGTCGGAGTGATCGGCGCATCGGCTATTTATTCCGGGTTAACACATTATCTGCACATGGGATTGCAGTCTTTCTTCATTTGGACGGCGGTGATGTCCCTGGCGGCGACGGCTTACGTTTTGTGGCTGTTGCCGGACTCGTTGCTGCGGCTGCTGCTGTGGATGCTTACGCACACGCTTTACCGGCTCGACGTTGCGGGGCGTGAACGCGTCCCGACGCGAGGCGGCGCTTTGCTGGTGCCCAATCATGTTTCGATGGCTGACGCCGTGCTGCTCATCGCGGCGATCGACCGTCCGGTGCGTTTCTTGATGTTCAAAGGTTCCTACGATCATCCGCTGGTGAAGCCATTCGCGAAAATATTGGGTGTGATCCCCATTTCGTCCGATCAAGGCCCGCGCGAAATGATTCATTCCTTGCGGCGCGCGACGCGGGCACTCGAGGACGGCGAACTGGTGTGCATTTTCCCCGAGGGGCAGATGACGCGCATCGGGCAGATGATGCCGTTTCGCCGGGGCATGGAACGCATCATCAAGGGTGTAAACGTTCCCATCATTCCTGTGAATCTTGACGGCGTGTGGGGCTCGATTTTCAGTTTCGCTGGCGGGCGATTCCTGTGGAAATTCCCGCGCCACTTGCCCTATCCCGTGCGCGTGACGTTCGGCGAGCCGCTGCCCTCCACCTCCTCAGCCGAACAGGCGCGGCAGGCCGTGCAGGACCTCGGAGCCGAAGCGTTCGAGCGACGCAAGCGCCACATGCGGCCGCTGCCGAGGACGTTTCTCTACACCGCGCGGCGCCATCCGTTGCGTTTCGCCATGGCCGATGGACAAACACCGAAGCTGACTTTTTTCGCCGTGCTTGTGAGAACCCTCTTTCTAGCGCGGCGACTGCGAAAGACATGGCAGGGCCAGCGAATGGTCGGGATACTGCTGCCGCCTTCGATTCCCGGCGCTCTCGTGAATTTCGCGGCGATGCTGATGGGAAAAGTGCCCGTCAATCTGAATTACACCGCTTCGAATGAAACGCTGGAATCTTGCGCGAAACAGTGCAACCTGAGGACGGTCATTACGGCTCGCGCCTTTCTCGAACGCGTGCACGTGCAGCCGCCAGCGGAGACGGTTTTCCTGGAAGACCTGGCGCAGAAACCGCGTTTCAGCGAGCGCTTCGGCGCCGCTTTGGCGTTTTTCCTTCCGGCGCGAAGCATCGAAAAATACGCCGGGGCCGAGCGCAAGACGCAACTCGAAGACATGGCCACGATTATTTTTTCGAGCGGCTCAACGGGCGAGCCCAAAGGCGTGGTGCTGACGCACTACAACGTAGCCTCGAACGTCGAACAGCTCAATCAGGTCTTTCTGCTGCACTCCAACGATCGCATCATGGGTATTCTTCCTTTCTTCCACTCGTTTGGGTTCACGGGCACGCTGTGCCTCCCTGCTGCGACCGGGATTGGCGTTGTGTTTCACCCAAATCCGCTGGATTCCCGCGTGATCGGCGCACTCGTCAGCAAATACGCCGTGACCATGCTTCTGGCGACGCCGACCTTTCTCAATGCCTACACGCGCCGCTGCGAGCCGGAACAATTCGGCAGCTTGCGCTTTGTGATGGCCGGCGCGGAAAAGCTGCCGGATCGAATTTCCCAGGCCTTCGAGGACCGCTTTGGCTTGCGACCGCTCGAAGGTTACGGCTGCACAGAGTGTTCGCCGGCCGTGACGGTGAATACGATTGATTTTCGCGCGGCTTCGTTCCGTCAAGTGGGCGCAAAGCGCGGCAGCATCGGTCATCCCTTGCCGGGGATGAGCGTGAAAATTATCGATCCCGAGACCCTACAACCTCTGCCACTCAATCAGCCCGGATTGTTGCTGGTACGCGGACCCAACGTGATGCAGGGCTACCTGAACCAGCCAGAAAAAACGGCGGCAGTTTTGCGCGATGGCTGGTACAACACCGGCGACATCGCCATGCTCGACGAAGATGGATTCCTGCGCGTCACCGATCGTTTGAGCCGTTTCAGCAAGATCGGCGGCGAAATGGTGCCGCACATCAAGGTCGAGGACAAGCTGCACGAACTGGCAAAGTCGACCGAACAAGTGTTTGTGGTGACCGCCGTTCCCGATGAACGAAAAGGTGAACGCCTGATGGTGTTGCACACGCTTCCGGCCGATAAGTTGAAAGAAACTCTGGAACTGCTTGCGAAATGTGATTTGCCGGCGCTCTGGCGGCCCCGCCCGGATCAGTTTTTGCGCGTAGAAAAGTTGCCTTATCTGGGCACAGGAAAGCTCGACTTGCGAAAGGCGCGCGAACTCGCGTTGGAAGTGGCCAAACAGGCGTGAGCGCCCCCCGGCAAGCGGTGCCTGCCAAGCGGGACCTTCCCGGCAAATGACAAACGAAGAAACCGCGCATAAGCGGCGTCGCCTCATCCGCCGGATTGTGCTCACGGCCCTGGCGCTGGGGATGTGGTTCTGGACGCAATCGCTGATCGCGCGGAGAGCCGCGCCTTCCGCAGGGGTTGGCGATGCGCTTCACACGTTGACCGCCGGCCTCAATTCCTACTTCTACCATTCGCCCACCGCCGCCAACGCGCTACTTATTCTTAGTTCCGCTTTACTCGATGGACTTGGAATTTTCCTGCTCGCGCGCTGGCTCTTTGGTCCGAGCGTCCGGCCGTTCCTGGGACTCGTGCTGCTGCTTGGGCTGCGCCAAATCATGCAAGCCATCTGCGCGCTCCCGGCGCCTCCGAACATGATCTGGCACTACCCCGGATTCCCTTCGGCACTGGTCACTTACAACGTGGGCAACGATTTTTTCTTTTCCGGACACACCGCCATCGCGGTGTTTGGCGGAATCGAATTGGCGCGCCTCGGCCGGCGCTGGCTCACGATCGTGGCTGTAGGAATCGTTCTCTTCGAGATGGCCACCGTGCTCATCCTTCGCGCGCACTACACCATGGACGTTTTTACCGGCATCCTCGCAGCACTTTGCGTCGCGCGGTTTTGCACTGTGGTTTCGCCGCTCATGGACGCCTGGTTAGTTCCCGACGAGTAAGTTTCACAACCATCAAGCATTTCGGCAGAGACCCTCGCCTTCGGGGGAAGACTGCACTTGACAGGTAAGCATTCACTTACCTATTCTATCTTCCATGAAACGGTCGCGGCCGGTCTCTTCTCGTGACGTATTCGCCGCTGTGGGCGATCCCACGCGCCGCCGCGTACTCGATCTCCTCACGCAAGGCGAACTTCCCGTGCGCCGGATTGCCGCGCCCTTTGCCATGACTCGGCCGGCCATCTCTCAACATTTGCGCATTCTTCTCCGGGCGCGGCTCGTCGAAGTTCGCCGCGAAGGACGCGATCGCTACTACCGCTTGCACGCCAAGCCGCTTCGCCAAATTCACGACTGGGTCGGCCACTACCAGCGCTTCTGGCGAGGGAAGCTCACCGCTCTAGGCAAATTCCTTGATGAGGAAGCGAAAAAAGAGCCCTAATGATGAACCGCGATCTTGCGTTTGAAGTCCTTTATAGGCATGCGCCGGAGAAGGTCTGGCGAGCGCTGACCGATCCGCAAGCCATCGCTCAGTGGCTGATGAAGAACGATTTCTTACCGCGCGAGGGACATAAATTCCAATTCCGTGTCGAGCCGAAGCCGCGTGGGTGGGCTGGAATTGTGGACTGCGAAGTCCTGGAAGCCGACCCGCCGCGCCGGCTTGTGTATTCCTGGCGCGGCGGCGGACTCGATACTACTGTCGCCTGGACGCTTGAGCCCGTCGCGGAAGGAACAAAAGTCCGCCTCGAACATAGCGGTTTCCGCGGCATGCGCGGCTGGATGGTCAGCCGGATGCTTGGCAAGGGCTGGCGTTCGAAGATTCTCGCGAAAAACATTCCCGCGTTGCTCGAGCGCTGGAGCGGCGATGGACCCGTTCCCGACGTCCCGGAAGCACAGTGCACCACGCATAAATGAAAAAGGAGACCACCATGAGTATTCGGTTAGGTAATGTAACCATTCTCGTTCGCGATTATGACGAAGGGCTGAAGTTCTATACGGAAGTCCTGGGATTCGAGAAACGCTCGGATCAAAAGTTTGGCCCTGGCGCACGATGGGTCACGGTAGCCGCGCCCGGCCAAGACGTGCAGATTATTTTGCAAAAACCCGAGCCGTCCATGCATGGCGAGGAGGGGGCGCGGAAAATGACCGAGCGCATCGGCCAGAATCCGACTTGGGTTCTCGCGACGGATGATTGCCTCAAGACCTACGAGCTGTATTCTTCGCGCGGGGTGAAATTCGCCGAGCCACCGAAAGAAATGCCGTGGGGCACGCAGGCGATCTTCAAAGACCTATACGGCAATTCCTATGCCCTGGTACAGAGTCAGGCTTCGTCGGCGAGCCGGTAAATTGTGCGGGGGGTCTTAGCAATCTTAGGTCATTCGTATCGCAGCGCGACCATGGGATCGACTCGCATGGCGCGCCGCGCGGGGATGTAGCATGCCGTAAGCGCCACGATCGCGAGAAGGACGGCCACGACCGTAAACGTCAGCGGGTCGGTTGCGCTCACCCCGAAGAGCAGGCTGGCCATGAGTTGCGTCAACCCAAAAGCACCCGCGAGGCCGATGGCTACGCCCATCCCAGCCATCTTCATCCCTGTCCCCAGGACCAAACGCAGGACATCGGTTCTCTTTGCCCCCAATGCTACGCGGACGCCGATCTCCTGCGTCCTCTGCTCGACGACGTAGGAAATGACACCGTAAATCCCACTCGACGCGAGCCCAAGCGCCAGCGCAGCGAAGGCCCCCAGCAGGATCAGCGACACCCGCTGGGTTGCGAGGGAGTCGGAAATAATCGAGTCCATCGTTTGCGTACTGGACATGACATGCTCGCTGCTGATGCGCTTGATGGCGGCCCGCATGGATTCGCCGATGGCAGGCGTTTTCGGATCGTACCGCACCATGACGCCGGTGCCGTTCCAGGAAAGGGCCATGGCTTCGTCGGGAAGCTGCATGTACGGAAAATAGAGCTGCGCGTGCAGTTTCTCCTTGTCGTCAGAATCCAGACCCCACTGTTTTACGTGCCCAACCACGCCAACAATCTCCGCGCGCCCCCCCCTTGTTCGTCAAGAAAATGTGCTGTCCGATGGGATCCTTGTCGCCGAAGTACTGTTTTCGGAAGGAATCGTCGACCACGACGACACGGGAGGAGTTTTCATCGTCCTCGGCAGTAAAAAATCTCCCGCGCTCGAGCGGCGTCCGCATTACGTTCAAATAACTCTCTTCCACCACGTAGCTGAGCGCCATGTTCATGTCGTTATCGCTTGTAGGTTTTGGCTGGCCTTCGATCCAGAAGAGATCTTCGTCATCACTGACGATCGGCGTCGCTGCCCAGGAAAGCGAAACGGACTGAACCCCGGGAACCGTCGCCAGCTCCTGATCGACACGTCGGAGAGCGGCGCGAATGGCGGCGGGATCTGCCATGTTCATCGACGGAGGGAGCGCAACTCCGAAGGTCAGTAGATTATGCGAATCGAAGCCCGGATTCACATTCCAAAGCGCACTGAGGCTGCGAATCATCAATCCCGCGGCGATGAGCAGCACCAGCGCCATCGCCATTTCCACTACCACAAAGACGCCCTGTGCACGATGACGCGAGCCGCTGCTGCCTCGCCCGCCTTCTTTGAGCGGGTCGTGCAAGTTGGGGCGCGCCGATTTAAGCGCCGGCCCCAACCCGAAAAAGATTCCGCACGCCAGCGTTATCAAGAGCGTAAAAAACAGCACGCGCCCATCCAGCCCAATCTCCGCCGCGCGCGGGAGAGTCACGGGCAGCTCAGCGATGGCCACGTTCGTGCCCCATCCGGCCAACAGCAAGCCAATCGTTCCTCCCGTCGAGGCCAGCAGCAGGCTCTCCGTCAGGAGCTGGCGAAGCAGTCTCGCCTGGCTGGCGCCCATAGCGGTGCGGATCGCGAATTCGCGCCTGCGCACCGAAGAGCGGGCCAGCATCAAATTGGCCACATTGACGCAAGCGATTAAAAGCACGAAGCCGACGGCGGCAAGCAAAACAAGCAGAAATACGCGCAAATCCTTAACCATCGTCTGTTTCAACGAAAAGACTCCGGCTCCGATGCCCTTGTCCGTATCGGGGTATGCGGCGGCAAGTCCCTGCGTTACTCTCTCCATATCCGCGCGCGCTTGCTCAATGGTGACACCAGGCTTCAGGCGACCGATACCGTGAAAACCCAGGCCGGCGCCTCGTTTCGGCAATAGCGGGTTTCCCCATTGCCCGATGGGCACATAAACATCAATGTCGTGGAAACCGCCTAGCGAAAGTTCAAAACTTGCCGGGACTATGCCCACGATGGTATAGCCCTTGCCGTCAAGGGTCAGGCTCTTTCCCAAAATTTCGGGCAAGGAACCAAATTTCCGCTTCCAGAGACCACCGCTGATCATGGCGATCGGAGCGGCGCCAATCGCGTCTTCTCCAGGAGCGAACGAGCGGCCCATGGCAGGATGGACGCCCAGCACAGCAAAAAATTCAGAAGAAATAAGCCTCCCGCGCAGCTGTTCCGCCTCACCAAGCCCAGTGAGGTTGTACGAGTAGCCGCGAGACAGGCCCATACTCGTGAACGTCTGATTGTTTTTCTGCCAGTCCAGGAAGTTCGGGAAGGAGATAGAGCCGGTCGCAAAATTCTGTTTGCTCGCCGCCAGCCAGACGAGCTGCTCGGGATGCGGGTAAGGAAGAGGATTGAACAATACGCCGTTGACCACGGAGAACAAAGCCGTGTTCGCACCGATACCCAGCGCCAGCGTGAGAATGGCGACCGCGGTGAATCCCGGCGATTTCAGAAGCATCCGCAAGCCATAGCGCACATCCTGCATCAGTCTTTCAAGCGAAGCCCAGCCCCACATCTCCCTGGTGACCTCCTTGATCAGGCCGATATTGCCCAGCTCTCGTCGCACCGCGCCGCTCGCTTCGTCCTGGGTTTCACCGCGGCCCGTTCGGTCTTCGACCGCCATTCGCAGATGGCTTTGGAGTTCTTCCTCCAGTTCGCTTTCACGTTTTTGACGATTCCAAAGGGAAAATGTCACGCTTCGCTCCTCTTCGCTGGATTGAGCACGCCGGCAATGGCATCGGAAACCTGTGCCCAGCGCGAGCGCTCGGATTCCAGTTGCTTTTTGCCTCCGGCCGTCAGCCGATAGACTCTGACACGCTGCTTGTTTTCAGAAACTTTCCAATCCGCGGTGATCCATTTCTGACGCTCCAGCCGGTGCAGCGCTGGATAGAGCGAACCGGTGTCGACCTGCAAAATGTCTCCGGAATTTGTGCGGATCGCCTGGCTGATCCCGTAGCCGTGCTGCGACCCCCACCGTAGGGTTTCGAGAATGAGCAGATCCAGCGTTCCTTGCAACAGCTCGATGCGGTTCCGGTAGCGTGGACTCATGTTCACCTCAGGCTGTAGATGTTCTACACCCAACGCATGTAGAGCGTCTACCCCCATGAGGCGAGCAATCGAGAGGCCGCGAAGAAGAGACGGCCAAATGATTGCCGGGACAGCTCTTAGCCGAAGCCGTCTTGTTTCTTTAACCGCCACCCTTGACCGCTCCCGGGATCGCGTGTTGCGAAACCGGTCAGGCGTCCTGGTTCCCCTTTACTGGTTGGTCCGCTCGCGACAGTTATCAGATTGTGGCGCGGGCTGGCCGGTGCTACGGTTTTAGGTACTTGGTGGTGAAAGACATGCGGCGTCTGCGGCGTCGAATCACCCTCTCCCTATCGATGATGGCGTTCTTGGTCTCGCCTATTTGCTTAGCAACGGAGCAAACTGCCACGAGCCAAAGCCCGCCGCTAAAAATCGGTTACCTGATGGACTCCCTCAAAATCGAGCGCTGGCAGACGGATCTCGACACTTTCCAAAAACGGGCGAAAGAGCTGGGAGCCGAAGTGCTTGTGGAAACCGCCGAGGGAGACGACGATTTGCAACTGCAACAATCTCAGAAGCTGATGGATTCCGGCGCGAAAGTTCTCGTCCTGGTGCCTCACGACACGGACAAGGCTGCACGCATTGTGAACGCTGCCAAGGCCCGCCACGTCCCCGTGATTTGCTACGAGCGCCTGGTGCGCAACAGCGATGTTGACCTCTTTGTCGGCAGCAACGCCGAAGTCATTGGCGAGCTGCAATCCTCTACGCTCGCACGCCTCGCACCTAAAGGAAACTACGTTCTGATCGGCGGCTCCCCGGCCGACGCCAATGCCAAAATCTTGCGCGACGGCCAGATCCGAGTTCTGAAGGATTTTGTGGATCGTGGCGACCTCAAAATCGTAAGCGACGGTTGGGCCAAGGATTGGGACCCTGCCGAAGCCTACGCCATCATGTCCAAAGCGATTGATTCGACGAAAGGCGAGATCACCGCCGTTGTCGCTTCCAATGATGGAACTGCAGGAGGCGCGATCCAGGCGCTCGAGGAGCACAAACTCGCCGGCAAAGTGCTGGTGTCAGGTCAGGATGCGGACCTCGCCGCCATTATCCGGATTCTGGATGGCACGCAGACCATGACCGTCTATAGGCCGCTTGGCTTGCAGGCGAAATTGGCCGCCGAAGCTGCCGTGAATCTGGCAGCGGGTATACCCGTCAAGAATGCCGCATCGATTTCCAATGGCACCAAGACTGTCCAGGCGATACTTCTAAGCCCTGTGGTGGTCACCCGGGACAACGTGAAGCAAACGGTTATCAAAGACGGCTTCCAGAAGCTGGAAACCATCCAGAAGAGCCTGCCCAAGGAAAAGTGGCCGAATTGAAGCCTGGAAGCGGCGCCCGTACTCGTAGAACAAATTAAAACTTCACGCCCCAGAAGGACGGGTCCGGCTTAATCAGCTCGAGGCCAACGTCCCAGGCCTCATGATCGCGCCAGACAACGTGCGCTTCGGCGGTTCGCCCGCTGGTGGGATTGATCAGGCGCACGCGCTTGCGCAGTGGAAGTCCCGCTCCCACAACGGCCAGACACCCGGACTTGCTGATGTCCACGGTGACGCCGTTGGCTTTCTGTCGCTGGGCACCTTCTTCCCATTCGACTTGGAATTTCACTCGAGAGACTACGCGCCGGTGGGTGCGCAATTTCTCCCATCGCTCTTCAAGAACCTTACCTGTAGGAATGCTGATAGTGCTTACAGCGGTTTCGGTGGCCATGCCTGCCTCGCAGCTTGTGGGTTTCGTTACTTGGCCGGGTGAAGCAAAAGATAAGGTATTTCGCGGGGCTTGCGCAGTCAATAGTACTTCTTATAAATTTTTGTTGAGTCGAACCCGTAATTTTCCACAGGAAAACTTTTTCAACAGCCCGCGGGACCTCGTCGAGAGATACTTATAATCGCTTGAACACAAAGACCTTAGTACGCTTCGAGGCGCGGAGCCTAGTGCTAGGGTTCCCTTTTTCTTCTCCTTATCTGTTAGCGGAACAACCGAAGATCGATCCTCGACCATGCAAATACTTTCGAGCAAGAAAATGAATTGAAATAGGAAGTTCCGAAGGCGCGAATCGTGATAGTTTGTCTGCAGCCAGTTTGCGGTATGCAAGGGGCTTGTTGGAGGTTACACCGTGGCCTTCGAAGAAAACCCGGCCTGTCGTTCCCGTCGCTCATTTTTGCAAGTTTCCGCCGCCGCTGCAGCGGTGGCGGTTGGATATCGCATCGTCACCGAGCCAATGCTGGCCCATGCCGGATCGATCCCTTATCCGAAAGATGCGGTGCTCATTAATGCCAACGAGAATCCTCTGGGGCCCTGCGGCGTCGCATGCGATGCCGTCAATAGCGTCGCTTCCCAGGGCGGCCGCTACTCAGACTGGATGACCGGGGACCTGATAAAAACATTTGCGGCCGCCGAAGGCCTCAAGCCCGAGTATGTCCGCGCCTTCCCTGGTTCGAGCGGCCCGCTGCACTACGCCGTCCTGGCTTTCACATCTCCCGCGAAAAGCTTCGTCACTGCCGATCCCGGCTACGAAGCCGGTGCGCATGCCGCCAAGTCCTCCGGCGCGCGGGTGGTAAAAGTGCCGCTCACGAAAACCTACACGCACGACGTGAAAGCCATGCTGGCGGGAGCTCCGGATGCGGGCATGTTTTATATTTGCACGCCAAACAACCCCACCGGCACTCTGACGAGCCATGCGGACATCGAGTTCCTGCTCGCCAACAAGCCGAAAGATTCCATTCTTCTGGTGGACGAGGCGTACATCCATTTCTCCGACGCTTCTAGCGCGCTCGATCTCGTAAAGGCAGATAAAGACCTCGTGGTCCTGCGGACGTTCTCAAAAATCTACGGCATGGCTGGTTTACGCTGTGGATTTGGAATCGCCCGGCCGGATCTTCTCGAAAAAATGACTGCATTCTCCGGCTGGAGCGCCATGCCGATCACCGCGGTAGCCGCAGCAACAGCCAGCGTGAAGGATCCGCGGCTAGTGCCCGAACGCAAACAAATCAATGCGACGATTCGCGAAGCCACATTTCAATGGCTCTCTAAGAACGGCTATTCCTTCGTTCCGTCACAGTCAAACTGTTTCATGCTCGACGCAAAACGACCCGCGAAAGAAGTGATCGCTCTAATGGCCGCGCAAAATATTTTTATCGGCCGCCCCTGGCCCGTCTGGCCCACTCACGTTCGCATAACCGTCGGCACGTCGTCCGAGATGGAGCGATTTCAGGAAGCGTTCCAACGCGTCATGTCCGGCGCCGCTGTAAGCACGCTACCGCCCGCACCTGATTCATCCACGATTCATCTCGATGGCCTCGTTCTTCCAGCGAGCCGCGCCTAAGAGCAAGAGGACCACTCGGTTCTATCAGCCCGGCTCGTCCGAGCTTATTTCCGCCGGCGATTTGACCGGCTCTTGCCAAACGGTTACCGCTAATTGCCCTCAGGGACTGTCCCGCTTTCGATAGCCGGAATACATTCCTGAATGAGGGGCCCAAGCTAGACATCGTAGCCTTAGATTTTTCATCACACTTCTCCGGAGTCTTGCCGGCTGCTGCTCTGAGGTTGTCTCGGCCGCCTGGTCTTCCCCCCCCGCAAAGTGATCGATTGATCGGCGCGCGCCAAGGACTCTCTTGAGTCTTCCATAAAAGCAATCCCCTCCAGACAATCCCTGATCAGAATCAGGCGAATGCCTGATGGACGACATCCCTTTCTAATCCAACTATGCGTCAGCTAGGCGACAGTTCCGTACTCCGGCAGCTGTTCCTGGTCTGTGACCTTGGTTGAATGCCATCTCATATTGTTCTTTGAAAGGAGAACTGACAAACATGCCCCGCCCGGCCACCAGAGGTCTACTTTCTCGTTTCGCCATGCTTGCCGCTGGGTTCCCCGCGTTTTCAGCGCCCCCCACAGAGTATTGGGCGCCCGATATCTTTCTCGATGGGCTTGCCTTGATTGTCTACCCCGACGACAAGAATTCCGGGCTGCCCTCGGGGAATGCCCGCACCTGATTTATCCGCTAAACCGCCGGGTCTACCATCATCCGGACGGTGCCATAGTTTCCGGCGATAAGGGAGATGAGCCGGACTGAAGGAGGGGAGCAGAATTCGCCTCCGTGTTCCCCCTCTCCTACAAGAGTCCCCGCAACTGC
>Ga0207132_1116_pt2 | contig 15836 bp, 6 predicted proteins | sample Alteio_BWMinHeat_14_FD_153554 | JGI IMG/M metagenome (GOLD analysis project Ga0207132, IMG submission 153554) | Enriched cells from forest soil in Barre Woods Harvard Forest LTER site, Petersham, Massachusetts, United States -... | ecosystem: Environmental > Terrestrial > Soil > Temperate forest >...
AGCGTGGCCGCCTCGATATACTCGTGAACAGCATCGCCGGTGAAGACCCACTGATGGCGCAGTGGTGCTCATTTTGGAAGACCGATCTCAAGAACGCCGAGACAGCCCTCCGGCAGTCGCTCGTCTCCCACATGATCACAGCCAAGCATGCGGCTCCCTATATGATTCGCAACCGCAGCGGGCTTATAGTGGAGGTCACGGAGAACGACATCCTTAGCGCTGGAGGCAATCCAGTAACTCAGGCTGTGAAGTTTGCCCTCAAAGGATTAGCTCTGAACATGGCGGCGGAATTACGCCCGCACGGTGTTTCAGCCGTTGCGGTAACGCCCGGTTTTCTGCGATCAGAAACCATGCTGGAGCGGTTCGGCGTTACCGAGGAGACTTGGCGTGAGGGCGCAAAGAAAGACATTAACTTTCTGGAGTCAGAATCCCCACTATTTGTGGGACGAGCTGTTGCCGCGCTCGCAGGAGATCCCGCAATATTAGAGCGGTCTGGACAGCTTTTGAGCTCCTGGGAGCTAGGCCGCGAGTATCGATTCACAGACGCCGACGGACGTCGGCCGGACTGGGGTGCCATCAAGATCGATTTCTCGAGGCATCCGGGGGAGTTGCTGCAGATTCTGAGAACCGGTTCGGAGATCCAGCTTCGATGGTTGAGCGAACTGACGCGGAAGACGAAGCACTTCTTAGGCCAGTTGCCACATTAGGAGCGCCATCTACGTACGCGGGCCCGGCGAGTTCGTGATCGAACGTCGTAGTATCTAGCCATCGTTCCGAGCGGATCGTCGGCAACCCTTCCTTTGTCCGATTACGGAAGAGTTGCCCGTTATAGGTCCACTTTAACCTGCAGGCACCGTGTAGTGTCCCCACGGCTACGGAGAAAACCAACGTTTCCCTCTTCCGCCGAGCGGACTTCGAGATCCTTAGGGAGGTGAGGTTCCGGTTGTATGAGAGCGCAATGCCGATAAACGGGAGGCCAACTATTCGCAGCGCAATGCGACCATTGGATCGATGCGCATAGCGCGGCGTGCAGGAATCAAGCACGCCAAAATAGCGATGCCAAGTAGCAGCGCCACAACGAGTGCAAACGTCATTGGATCTGTGGGCTTCACCTCAAAGAGTATGCTGGCCAGGAAACGCGTGAGCGCCAGCGAGGTTACAACTCCGAGAACTGTTCCGACGACAATGAGAAGGAATTCCTCCCGCACCAGGAGACCGAGCACCTCGCTGGATTGTGCTCCGAGCGCCCTGCGAATGCCAATCTCACGGGTGCGCTGCGAGACGCTGTACGCCGTAACGCCATATATCCCGACCACCGAAAGCGCCAATGCGATTGCGGCAAAGGCTCCGATCAGAAGCAACGTCAATTTCCTGCTTTGTACCGAAAGGCCCACATAGTTTTCGAGCGGCGTGATGCGCGAAATTAGCTGCGTTGGATCGATGGAGTGAATGGCTTCTTGTGCGGCGGAGGAAATCGCTGCGGGAGCGCCGACGGTGCGAATTACAAAGATCATCAGGCCATCGGGAAATGGCCACTGCTGATGAGAGATGTACATCTGCATGTCGGGAACAGCATCGAGACCAACGTGGTGCACATCTCCGGTGACGCCGACGACTGTCCACCACGGCTTATCCACGCCGCCGAGCTTTACTCGCTTGCCGATCGGATCTTCGCCGGGCCACATGCGGCGTGCCGTGGTTTCGCCGATCAGCAGGACTTGGGGCGCAGTAGCTGTGTCGGCGGGAGAAATGTCACGGCCACGAAGCAAGGGAATGCGCATGGTTTCGAGGAATCCCGGAGTGATGCAGTAGCGTTCGGCGCTAGGGTCTTCTTCGGGATTGGGATGCATTTTACCTTCTGCGTGAAAACCGTACCTGTCCATGTTCCCGGCTAGAGGAATCTGACTAGCGGCACCGGCAGATTGCACGCCGGGCAACGCGCCAAGGCGCGCAACGGCGTCGGCAAAATATTGACGCAGGATTATGTTGTCATTGAAGCGCTGGCCGAGAACCGCGGTTTGCATCGACAGCACGTTGGCGGGTTCGAATCCCGGCGAGACCACCAGCAAACGGCTCAAGCTGCGTAGCAGAAGGCCCGCGCTTATCAGAAGGGTCAAGGAAAGAGCAACTTCGGAGACGATCAGCAGCCCGCGCAGTCGGCGGCCGGCGACACTCCCGCTGGCGCGTGTGCCTTCCTTCAATGAATCGTGCACGTCCGTTTTCGACAGGCGGTACGCGGGCGCAAGACCCGAGGCGATACCAATGAGCAAAGCGACACCAACAGTGAATAGCAAGACTCGCCAATCAAGATGCACTTGATCGAGGCGCGGCAGATCGCCGGCGCCGAGAACCGCCAGCACTCTGGGCGTCCAGTAAGCGGGGATGAGTCCGGCTGCTGCGCCCAGCAGGCCGAGAACGCAGTTTTCCACGAGCAGTTGGCGAATGATCCTGACGCGCGGAGCGCCCAGCGCTGTGCGCACGGCAACTTCACGTTGGCGATTGGTCGCACGCGCGAGGAGCAGGTTGGCAAGATTCGCGCACGCTACCAGCAACACGAGAGATACGGCCCCGAGCAGGATGTAGAGTGACGCGCTGGCGGGCCCGAGGAGCTGTTCGGGGGTGGGGGTGAGAATTACACCGGCATCATCATAATCTTTGGGATATGCCTTCGTCAGCGCGTCGGAGATTGTGTCCATTTCGGCGTTGGCTTGGGTGAAGGCGACGCCGTCACGGAGTCGCCCAATCGCGACCAGGTGATGGCAGGTGCGACAAGCCCAGGGCTGCGAAACGTCGTAGCCGAGCACCCGCCAGATTTCCACAGTGCCGCCGCGCGGATCCTGGCTCATCAAGGATTGATAGCTCGAAGGCAAAATACCGGCCACGATGTACTGGGTTGCGTTCATGTTGATGGGCCTGCCCACGATGTTCGGGTCAGAGTTGAATTTGCGCTGCCACAGCGAGTGGCTAAGAATTACCACTTTGTTGGCATTGGGAGCATCCTCTTCGGGCAGAAAATCTCGTCCGATTTCAGGATGGATGCCGAGCGTGCGGAAATAATTGCTGGTGACGCGGAGGCCGTTGAGCTGTTCGGGCTCGCCGACTTGCAGCACAGGCTGCCAGGAACTGTAAATGGCGAGTTGCTCGAAACTTTTATTCTGAGCTTTCCAATCGAGGTAGGTAGCGTAGCCGACGTTCTCAGGGGAGCCGTCGCGGCTTTTTTCCCACACCATCGTGAGCCGGTCCGGGTTGTGATACGGGAGCGGCCGCAGCAAGACTCCGTTGACCAAACTGAAGATCGCAGTGTTCGCGCCGATGCCGAGGGCAAGGGTCAGCATAGCGACGGCGGTGAAGCCGGGAGACTTGCGCAGGATGCGCAGGCTGTAGCGAACGTCCTGCGCGAGGTTCTCGAACCATTCCCAGCCCCACGCCATGTGGCTCATCTCCCTCAACGCTGTTACGTTGCCAAACCGACGTCGGGCTGCGGTCCGAGCGTCATCTTCCTGCATGCCCCAATGCAAATGTTCCTGCTGGCGCATTTCGAGATGCAGGCGCATCTCCTCTTCGAGGTCGGCGTCAAATTGACGCCGATGCGCGAGCATCCAGATCCGTCTTCCGAGTTCACGCAGCCGGTTCATGAAGGAGCTCCTTTCAGACCGCTTCCATCACACGCGTGATCGCCCCGATGACGCGTTCGAACTGAGTCATCTCGAGAGTGAGCTGTTTGCGTCCCGCCGAAGTCAACTGATAGTACCGAGCGCGGCGGTTGCCAGCCGTTGTGCCCCACTTCGCGGTCGCCCAGCCTTTGATGAGCATCCGTTGTAACGCAGGGTAGAGAGAGCCCTCTTCAACTTGTAGGACATCGTCCGACGTCTGCTGAATCGAATTGGCGATCTCATATCCATGCATCTCGCCGGATCGCGCGAGGGTTTTCAAAATCAATAGGTAGAGTGTTCCTGGAGGAATCTCGCCTGAGTGCAAATGAGCACCTCTTGGCATAGTTAGACTATGCCAGTGTCGAATGGTTAGCAGTCTGTGTCAAGGAGGATCAGTCGTGGTTCCAGGGTTCGGTAGGAGATGGCGCCTCAACAAGATCAAAATAGTCTGCGGCTTTATCGGCTGGAATCACCTGATTTCGTTATAGCCCACTTTAGAGCCCAGGTATCAGGCCGGGGGCTTCCACTGGGGTAGGGCAGCCAAGATCAACAGTACCTCGGTACCCCTATTTTGAGCCTTTTGGCTCATAGACCCTCTCCTACCGCTCCCCTAACCTTGTGCTTCCTAGGGAGCCATCCTAATTAGGGCAATTCGTAAGCGGCTTTCCGCTGCTGGAGTGCCGCAAAGAAGAATGGTTCGAGGGGAGCAGCTCCATGTTAAAGCCCGCGATCGTAACCTTAACCAACGCAGCCAAGCGGTTTCGCTCGAAAACCGAGCCCACTGTTGAAACCAGGCCTGCTTTTCGTGTCTCAGAGCTTATTTCCGCCCTTTCCTATGCCCTGGACCTAACGGAAGGTCGGCCCATGGGGCACTCGGTCCGCGCCTGCCTTCTCGGAATGCGCATCGGCCAACAGCTTGGCCTTCCCGCCGAAGCCCAGGCTGACCTGTACTACACCCTGCTCCTCAAGGACGCCGGCTGCAGCAGCAACTCCTCTCGCCTTTATCACATTCTTAATGCCGACGACCTTCGGGCCAAGGGCGATCTTAAAACCGTGGACTGGACGAAAGTGGGCTGGCAAAGTCTCCACTACGCGCTGACCCACGTCGCCACCAGCACCCCTTTTCCTCAGCGCGTTTGGAAACTCATCCAGGTAGCCGCAACCCAGCAGCGCGACTCCTGCGAACTTGTAAAGATTCGCTGCGAACGCGGCTCCACCATCGCCCGCAAACTTGGCTTCTCGGAAAACGTGGCCACTGGAATTCACTGCCTCGATGAGCACTGGAACGGCCGAGGCTATCCGGATGGCCTGGCGAAGAAAAAAATACCCCTTGCCTCCAACATCGCCAACCTCGCTCAGACTCTGGAGGTCTTCTGGGCCGCGAAAGGCCCCGAAGCAGCGCTTGACGCAGCGGAAGACCGCAGCAACCGATGGTTCGATCCGGAACTGGTCAAAGCCACTATCTCACTTGTCAGACAAGGACGCCTCTGGTCCAAGCTGGATTCCGAGGACGTCATCGCCGAAGTTATGGCTCTCGAGCCCGAAGAGCGCCGCCTTGCCGCGACCGACGAAACCACCGACAATATCTGCCTCGCCTTCGCGGACATCATTGACGCCAAGACGCCCTTCACCTATCAACATTCCAACGGCGTGGCCGCCGCCGCCGTCACCATTGCCAAGGGCCTCGGCATTCCCGAGCAAAACGTCAAGACTCTGCGCCGCGCGGCGCTCCTTCACGATCTCGGCAAACTCGGCGTCTCCAACGCCATCCTCGAGAAACCTGGCAAGCTCACTTCCGAGGAGTTCACACAAGTTCGCCATCATCCTCGTTATACCTACGAGATTCTTCAGCGCATTCCTGCGTTCGCGGACTTCAGTGCTGACGCAGCCGCGCATCACGAGCGCCTGGATGGCAAAGGCTACTGGCTCGGTCTCGGCGCCGAAGAAATGTCTCTCCCCGCCCGCATTCTGGCTGTCGCCGACGTTTTCGACGCTCTCAAGGCCAAGCGCCCCTATCGTGACGCGCTGCCTCTTGAAAAAGTTTTCTCCATCATGCAGCAGGATACCCCGCACGCTCTCGACTGGCCCTGCCTCGCCGCCCTGATGGAATCGAAGCAGTTCGAAGAAAGGGCTTCATCAGCGGTACCCGTTGCTTAAGCCTGCTCAATTCATCTTAAAGGAGAAACCTACTGTGAAATTTCGTCCCCTTCTCTCACTACTATTCGGCTGTTTGACCTTGGGTGCTTGCGGTTTGCACGCACAACAATTCTATTGGGACTCGGCGAGCACCCGCTCCGCGGGTATGGGCGGCGCCTATGTCGCCTCTTCGTCCAACGTACTCGACGCTCTCGCCACGAATCCCGCCGGTCTCACTTATCTTCGCGGCGGCAATCTCAATCTTGAAGTTGACGGCATCTTTGCACGCGGCTCGTTCCAGGATCCTTCCAACGCTAACGCGACTCTCAGCAATACTCCGGGAGTTGTTCCCATGGGCGCTTTTGGCATGCCCATCAAGCACTCCCGCTTCAGCTTCGGCATCGGCATGACGCCCGATCTTCTCTCCAAGGGTGATTGGCACTACATAGACACGCCCGGTGTTGCCGGCGCAACGTACGGCATGCAGCAGCAATACTCTGAAATCTATGCGCTCCGCTACTCCGCTGGCGTTGGCTTCGTGGTCAACTCGAAACTCTCTCTGGGCGCGACCATCGGCGCGGACTACAACTCCAACTACCTGATAGCGCCTTACATTTTCCAATCCCAGCCGGCTCTCGCTGGGCTCAAAACGCTGCTCAACCTTCACACCACCGGCTACGGCTTCAACGGCAGCTTTGGCGTTCTCGCACATCCCACGCGCAAGCTCGAACTTGGCGCTGCCTGGAAGTCCCACACCATCATTAACAGCACGGGTTACGCATCCGGCGACGTCTCCGCTCAATTCGCCGCTCTCGGCGTCAACGCGCCCTCGACCTTCACGTACGACGCCATGGTCCACAACAATATACCGCAATCCGTCAACGGCACCCTGGCTTGGCAAGCGCGCCCCAGCTGGTTGTTTGCCTTCCAAGGCGATTGGATTAACTGGCACAACTCGTTCGTCAATCTCCCCGTCGCCCTCACCAACGGTACCAACGGCACCATCAACAGCATCGTCGGCGGACCTTCCATGAACGACGGCGTGCCTCTCGACTGGAAAGATCAGTACGTCTTGCATTTCGGCGTCGAACATCCTGTGACGGAAAGCATCTCTCTCCGCGCCGGATATTCCCACGGCAACAGCCCGGTTCCCGACTCCACACTCACTCCCTTGACGGCCGCCATCTTCACCAATCAGTTCTCTACCGGCCTCACCTACACGCACGGCCGCGTTCACTACGAAGCCGCTTACTCGTTCGGTCCCGAAGCATCGCAAAGCGTCGGTCAGAGCGGGCTGCTTTCAGGTGAGTACAACAACAGCACCGTGAAAGTGGGCACGCAAGCACTTAAGGTAGGTCTCTCCTACCAGTTTTAGTTAACGCCCAGTAACCCTCAACCACCCCCAGCGCGTCGAGGCAGATTTAACCCGCCTCGACGCGCTACCGTTTTCTCCGCTAACACCGCCTCGTCTTCCGCTTCTTTCTTTGTCGCCAAAATCCCCGCATACGTACTGCAATCGCTCGCCGCCACCCGCTCGTTCTTCGACTTCATCCACACCGAGGTTCCCCATAGGAGGACGACCCTAGAACGAATACTTGAGCCAGAACTTGATCTGGCGGCCACCCGCGATGGTCTGGGCGAAGTCACCAAAAGTCGGAAGGGCCGCGTTGAAGATAATGTTTTCGCCGGCGGAGTTCACTACACCGGGGACGTCGGTGAAGAGATTTGGATGGTTGAAGGCGTTGAAGAATTCAGCGCGGAACGTCAATTGATGGCGCTCGTGAAGCTTGAATGATCGCGCAACTCCGGTGTTGTAGAACCACTGCCCGGGGCCGATGAAGGTATTGCGGCCCAAGGTGCCGTTTGGAGTGGCAGGAATGATGAAGTGGAAAGTCGAGGCGGGTTGCGGAACGCAAGCGGGAGTACTGTTCAGGCAAGCCTGATAGGGAAAGAACGTCCCCGGTGTAGTTGTGAAGCCGAACTGGAAGCCGTCGACTCCGACAGAAGAGAATGGTGCGTTCGGGTTCCCAAGGCTCGGTCGGTCGTTGCCACTATGAGCATCCCCGTTGAAGTCGAGACCGTCATGAATCGTCTCCGGGCTTCCGGTCTGGGCAGTGAAGGTCCCGGACCAGCTCCAGCCTCGAGTGATATAGCTGAGGACGCCCACGAGCCCATATCCGCTGCCATGCACGTAGGGGAGATCCCAGACGTATACGCCGACAAACCGATGGCGGCGATCGTACGCGGAAAGCCCGCGGTCCGATCCCTGGTCGGTGATAACTTGAGGGAAGGTGCTCCCGCCACTCGTAGTGAAGACTTCGGAGCCATCATCGATGAGCTTCGAGTAGGTGTAAGCCCCGCGGAGCAGCAAGCCATGGGAAAACTTGCGGTCAAGCGTGAGCTGTCCGGAGTGGTAAATCGAATCGGCGTAATTTCCGCGGACGACGACAGAACCAAAGTTCGGATTCATGCGCAGAAGGTTGCCGTTGGCATCGGTTTGGTTGATCCCGGGGTTCAGTTCCCGGTTGGCGTATAGATGTTCACCACGTGTGCCCACATAAGCCACGGTTAAAATGAAGTTGCCGGGCAGTTGGCGTTGGATGTCCAGATTCCATTGATGCGTGAGTGGATTCACGATGTTGGAGGCGATCGAGGTAATGGCGTCCTGCGGATTGGGCGAGGGCGTAACGGACGCGAGCAGCCCCGTGGCGTTGGCAAGACCACGGCCGGTCTTGCCTGCTAGGAAGGAACCACCAGTCGCATTGGGCTCCGAGGCGTCGCTGTTATCTATGATATTTGTAAAGATCCCGTCATAGAAAATGCCGTAGCCGGCACGGATGACGGTCTTGTCTTGACCAAAGACGCGGTTCCAGAAATGGGGAGTATAAGCGAAGCCGATTCTGGGAGCGAAATTATTCCTGTCCCCTTGTTGCGGTGCGGATACAAGCCCCGGAAAAGTAGCGCCGGCCAGCCCGAAGCTGAACTTTGTGGTATCGACCGCCGGGAAGGGAAGGATGTTGGCAACCGTACCCCAGTACTCGTAACGTAGCCCGAAATCAAGCGTAAAGTTCGGCCGCAGGTGCCAGGTATCCTGCGCGTAGGGAGCATAAATGCCCACGAACGGCTGGACCACCGGATTACCGAATTGAAGCGAAACCGATCCGCCTGCGCCCGTGAAATTGTCGACGAAGTTGGCGAGATCTGAAAACCCGCCGCCATCGAAGAAACTGATCTCGCCACGAGAATTGAATGGTACGCCGTCGCGCACCTGGACAAAATCAACGTCGCCGCCAACCTTGATGGTGTGGCGGCCTACGGTGTAACTGAGGGCGTCCTGAAACTGGTAGGACTTGTGCCCACGGAAATTGGGTGTGCCGGTAGGAACTCCCAGGCCCGCTAAACCGGACTGCCCATTGAAGTTGATAGCTGGCGTGTTTGCGAGCGGTCCTGCTAGGGTTGCGCCGGTTTCACCAAAGGTAAAGTCGATGTTCGAATAGGAAAAACGCAATTCATTGACCGCCCTGGGCGTAAACGTATGAGTCCAGTTTCCCGTGAACGCTTGCGCGGGACCACCTTGCTGCGTATCAAACGGGGGCAGGGTGCCTGGATTGTTAAAGAAGTCCGGCGTCAAAGAAGAATCGCCGCGACGGAAGCTGGCAGAAAGAGTATCCGCGGCTGCGGCATTCCAGTCCAAGCGCACGCGCCATTCCCTGCTCAGCCCCACTTCAGCCCCCCCAGACCGCTGGAAGACATTTTCTTGCACGGAACCGCGATCCACTCCATTGGCTCCCGGTCCCAGGGGGGTTGAGAAAAGGTTGGGTCCCGTCGAAGGAGCCACCAGGCCGTCGAGAGAATCAAGCAACAGTTGGACGTTGGGATTGGGGAGGAGCGATTTCAAGGTAGCAATTCCGGCCACCGTAGGAATGTTCAAGGTCTGACCTACAGCCGCAGAAAAATCTCGATCCCACTGGGAGGTCCCGAAGAAGAACAACTTGTTTTTCTTAATGGCGCCGCCAAAGTCGAACCCGAAGGTGTTTTCATTGTCCCGCGCGATCTTTGTGACGCCAACAAAACCCTGCTCGGCGGGAATGGCGGCGAAGCTGTTGTTGCGGTTCAGTTCCCAAGCATCGCCGTGATAATCGTTGGTGCCGGTCTTGCTGATCTCGTTGGTGACCGAGCCGCCACCGCGGCCGTATTCCGCGCTATACGCGTTAGTCAGAATCGTAACTTCTTGAACAGCTTCCACGTTTGCGGTTTGAAACGCTTGACCTCCAATGCCGTTGTCATTGTTGTCTTGCCCATCGATCAGGAAATTGTTGGCGCGCGGACGCGTCCCATTTACGGAAAAGTTGATGCCGTTGCTGAATCCGAATTGGTTGGTGCTGTCCTGAACGCCTGGTTGCGTCAGCACCAGTTCCACCGGATTCAAGCTGCTAATGGGCAGGTTCGTGATTTCTACCCTGGAGATCTCCCCTCCGAGCGAACCGGACTCGGTTTGCAATTCTTGTGCGGCAGATGCTTCCACCAGGATGGAATTCTTGACGCTGCTGACTTCGAGCGTGCCGCTGGCGCTTACGGTCAGAGAACCCTTTACCTGCACGTTTTGAATTCTCAGCTCATCAAAACCGCTTGCACTGATGGTGACCGTGTAAGTCCCCGGTAGCAAAGACTCGAAGCGGTAGCCGCCCGCCGTGTCTGTGGTTGCAACGCGAGGCACGTCTCCAAACTGCTGGCTCGAGGCCTTGACAGAGGCGTTGGCAACGGCAGCACCGGTCTTGTCGGTGATGGTTCCAACGATCGTGCCGTTGCTTGTCTGAGCTGCCGCGCCGCTTGCAAGAATCATGGACGCCGCCACTATAAGTGCAAACAACCAGGTCAACAAATTACGAAGCTTCATGAAATCTCCCCCTTCAACATTCGTCTGCCGGACGCCGGTCCTCGCGGGATGACGCTCTGTGAGAGGCCTGGCGTTAAGGTGCTTCCAAGGCGGTGCAATTGCGCACTGGTCTGGAGTGCACGAAAACTTCCAACCAGCGGGAGGACGGCCCAGGATGCGACTGATATCAGTAAAGTGCTGCGTATGAAGGAGTTGGAGGTGCATCGAAGTAGGAAGGGAGATCAAACCAAAGGCTAAATTTCACAAACCTATGGAGAGTTTAGCCAGACGGATACAAAAACAAGAAACCTGAATCTCTGCAGACCAAGGTTTGAGCTGATCCGGCCTCAGCATGGCGCAGAAGTTTTTCTAGATGGGCCGATTGAGAATCCGGTGGTTCGTGGTTGCGGAAGCAAGTGCTTGCATAGCGGAGCCGACAGGTCTTGTTGAAATCTCCGAAGCTTGGCAAGTTCTGAACATTTCGATTCCCTTCACTGCTAGCATCTCGATTTGAGCGCGCATGATTTCTTTGATAGAGGGTCACTGCTAGCGACCATTCGGGTGGACCACGGTATTATTCTCCTCGGATCATGCTATGAGTTTTGAATCATGCGTCGCGTTACGATTGCCCTTCCTGACGAACTTTCAGCGGCACCCCCCTCGGGGAGGCGGCCGCCTACTATCCTTGTTGCCTAAGTCGTGATACATCGTCATCGACTCGGCGAGGATTTCGGGCGCGACATCATGGGCGCACATCATGGGCGCCGCCATTGACCTGTTTTTTGCCCCGCCTGTATCATCCGCGCGTCCCAATTTTATTTCCATCGGAGAGGGCTCACCATGTCGAAGCGTGCGAGATACTTTGTGGCGATCTATGTCGCAGTGGCTATGCTTCTGGTTGCTCCTGGTTTGTTGCAGGCACAGCAGCCACCCATCAGTCCTGACGTGTACGGCCAGCTCAAGTTTCGGTACATCGGCCCCGAAGGCAACCGCGCCACATCTGTCGCCGGAGTGCCGGGAAGACCAAACATCTGGTATGTGGGCGCCGCCTCAGGAGGCATTTTCAAGAGCACGGATGGCGGGATCCACTGGGATCCTATCTTCGACTCGGAACCGGTGGCGTCCATCGGTTCGCTGGCCGTAGCGGTGAGTGATCCGAACATCGTCTGGGCGGGAACCGGCGAATCGTTCATCCGCAGCCACATCTCCGTGGGACAAGGCATTTACAAATCCATGGACGCGGGCAAGACGTGGTCGTTGATGGGATTGGAAAAGGCCGGCCGCATCGGCCGCGTAGAGGTCGACCCGCGAAATCCGGACGTCGTGCTCGCTTGCGCGCTGGGCCACGCTTACGGGCCGCAGCCGGAGCGCGGTGTCTTCCGCACCAGCGACGGCGGAAAAACGTGGGACAAAGTGCTTTTCGTCGACGAAAAAACGGGCTGCTCGGACATGGGGATGGATCCCAACAATCCGCGAATCCTTTTTGCCGGCATGTGGCAGATCGAGATTCATACCTGGGGCCGCACCAGCGGCGGGCCCGGCAGCGGGTTGTTCAGATCGATCGACGGCGGCGTCACCTGGAAGCGGCTGGAGGGGCATGGCCTGCCGCATTCTCCCGTAGGAAGAATTGCCGTGCGCGTGGCCAAGAAGGATTCCAACCGCGTGTACGCAGAGATTGAAACCGGCGACGGCGTCCCGCAGCCGAACAGCCCCGGGCAGCTCGGCGAGCTGTGGCGTTCCGACGACGGCGGCGAGAACTGGGCGATGGTCAACTCCGACCGCCAGCTCCGCGGGCGCACGCACTACTACACGCGCACGGAGATTGCCCCGGACAACGAGAACGAAGTGTTTTTCTTTTCCGCGTCATTTTCGCGGACGCTCGATGGCGGCCACACGCTCACCAAGATGCCCTCCGATCCCGGCGGCGACAATCACGAGATGTGGATCGATCCCACTGACGGCGATCGTATGGCAGTGGTTAACGATGGCGGTGTGAATATTTCCGTCAATCGCGGGCACACCTGGAACCACGTCAGCCTGCCCATCGCGCAGATCTATCACGTCACTGTGGACGACCAGATTCCCTACTTCGTTTACGGCAACCGGCAGGACGGCCCTTCGTGGCGTGGCCCCAGCAACAGCCTGCAGTTCGGCGGCTTCTCGGGCAACAGCATCCCGCGCGGCGCGTGGCACCCGGTGGCCGGAGGCGAGAGCGGCTTCGCCATGCCGGATCCGGTGGACAACAACATCATATGGTCCACGGGCACCGGATCGGGCAGCATCGGCGGTACGGTAACCCGCTTCGACGAGCGCACGCACCAGGACCGCGAGGTCGAGGTGTGGCCCGACTATGTGGCCGGCGCACCGGCGGCAGAGGTCAAGTACCGCTTCAACTGGGAATTCCCCATCGCCATTTCTCCCCATGATCACAACAAGGTGTACGTGGGCAGCCAGCTTGTGCACGTCACCACCGATGGCGGCAGCAGCTGGCAGGTCATCAGTCCCGATCTGACCCGCAACGACAAGACCCGCCAGCAGATCTCCGGTGGGCTCACTCCCGACAACATCGGCGTGGAATATGCCGGCGTGATTTTCGCTCTGACCGAGTCACCGAAAGAGGAGGGCCTGATCTGGGTGGGCACCAACGACGGACAGGTGCAGGTGACGCGCGACGGCGGGAAAAACTGGAGCAACGTCACGAAAAATCTTCCCAACTTCCCCGAGTGGGGCACGGTGGACAACATCGAGGCCTCGCGCTACGACGCGGGCACGGCCTACCTGACGGTTGACGGCCATCAGGTCAACTTTCGCGACCCGTTTGTTTACAAAACCGCGGACTACGGAAAAACCTGGACGTTGATCACCACCGGGATTCCGCACAACATGCTGAGCTATGCGCACTGCGTGCGCGAAGATCCCGTGCGCAAGGGACTCCTGTATCTAGGCACGGAGGGCGGGCTGTACGTATCCTTTGACGACGGCAAAAATTGGCAGCCGCTGCAGTCCGGCCTCCCGCACGCGCCGGTCTACTGGCTGACCGTTCAGGAGCGCTTCCACGATCTGGCCGTGGCCACGTACGGGCGCGGCTTTTGGATTCTGGACGACATCACCGCGCTTGAGCAGTTCACGCCGGAGGTCGGCGCGGCCAAGGCGCATCTCTTTGCGCCGCGTGAGGCGTATCGCTTTAAGGAAGTGTCGCAGCCGGCGGCGGTCGAGTACGACCCCACGACGGGAAAAAATCCTCCGTACGGCGCGGCCCTTAATTTCTATCTCCAGTCCAATCTGGGAGAGAAGGACGTCGCCAAGCTGACCATCACCGATGCCGGCGGCAAAAAAGTGCGCGAGATCGAATGCCGTGCGCCCAAACCCGGTGCGGCTGAAGCCCAAAAGCCCGTCGAGGATGAGGCCTTCCCTGATGTCGAACCGTCGCCCTGCGAAACCAAGCCGGGCATCAACCGAGTGTGGTGGGACTTGCGCTCCGAGCGCAGCACCGAAATTCGTCTGCGAACCACTCCCCTTTATGCCCCGGATGTTCCGTTTGGACCGGAAGGCTGGCGCAAGCCTCCCGCCGTGGGGCGCCTGTCGGTGCTGGCCGTGCCGGGAACCTACACCGTCACGCTCACTGTGGGAGAAGAAAAATTTACGCAGAAGCTGGTCGTGCTGAAGGATCCGCATACCGCCGGCTCGCAGAGCGACATCCAGGCGCAAACGCGCGTGCAGACTGCGCTGTACGACGAGTTGAACGCCATGGCCGCCACGGTGAACCAGATCGAGTCGCTCCGCTCGCAGCTCCTTGCCCTGGGGAAGGGACTGGGAACCGACGACGTCTCGAAACCGCTCCGCAAAGCCGCGGACGACCTCGGCGAGAAGTTCGCTGGCATTGAGGGAACTCTGCTGCAGCTCAAGCTCACCGGCCGCGGGCAGGATGACTGCCGCTGGTCGCCTATGCTGCTGCAGAAGGTCGACTATCTGTTCAACCAGCTCGATAGCAGTGCGGATTTTCCGCCCACCACACAGCAGATGGCTGTGCAAGAAGAGTTGCAGCAGCGGGGCGACAAAGTGGCTCAGGACTTCCAGCAGTTGGTGGGGAAAGACCTGGCGGCGTTCAACGCCTTGCTGCGCGAGCATAACATCAGCAACATTTATCTCAAGACGCCCTGACGCAGGGTCTTGAGCGAAACCGGTTAGGCCGCATCTCGGTTTGCGAAAAGACAAGAGCGAGCAAGTCAAACGCCGGGCAGATATGTAATGCGGGCCATATTCGTATTGCTCCCGGATTGTTCTCGTGTCCGAAAACCAAATCGGTGCAGCCGACGCAGTTTGGACGAACATCATCCAACCAGAGTGAGTCACAAGCGTCAGTGGACCTGCAACTTCCTACAACGGGACCACTGAACCGCTCGCTGAACAATGTCAATCCTCAAAAGTGCTTCGGCTATTCCGCAACCTGGAGGTACAGCAACAGAGGAATGAAAAAGATGCGCGCCAAACTAGTGCCAGATGGTCATTTCTCGGCGTGCGGGGCGGTAAACACTTCACGTCGTTTCGCTTCGGCTGGCTACACCAATAATTCGTCTGATCAGAAGACGTGACAACAAACAAGCAGCCAAATCCCCGCAAATAGCTGGTTTTCTGCGCCCATGTGTCAAGTTTTATTGCGGAAAAACTTGACAGGTTTTCGAGGTGCGCCGATAGAGACTGGATGGCAAGCATCCCGTTCCTCGGGATGAAGGTACAGTCCGACTCTCAGCGAAAGCTGAGTCAGATCGCATAACCCCAAGGTCGTCAGTTCAAATCCGCCCTCCGCAAACAATCGATGAGTTTCGCCGCGCCATGGCCAAGGCACCCATCAGGAACGGCACATCCGCGTTTGTCGCTGCCGGTTGGGAGAGAGACTTTATCCTCCAGAAACGTAGCCTCGCCTCTGCTTCGGAAGTCGCCGAACTCACCCTCGCACGTGCATTCTCCGACGCTCTCAGCCAGCAAGTGGGCCACCGGAATTGGCTCCTTCACCTCTTCGCTAGGTACGTCCTCGCGTCCTGGAGTTCCGGCCGATCTCCGTCGGCGTGGTCGCAGATGGCGAGCAGCCGGGCATAGTAGTTCATTGCTTTCTCGCGGTTGCCGGAGAGCTGGGCAGCGCGCGCCGCCCCCGAGAGCGCGTTGAAACGGTT
>Ga0207132_1132_pt1 | contig 15750 bp, 16 predicted proteins | sample Alteio_BWMinHeat_14_FD_153554 | JGI IMG/M metagenome (GOLD analysis project Ga0207132, IMG submission 153554) | Enriched cells from forest soil in Barre Woods Harvard Forest LTER site, Petersham, Massachusetts, United States -... | ecosystem: Environmental > Terrestrial > Soil > Temperate forest >...
TATACCTATTGAAAATATCAGTTTCGACAAAAACCCCGCATGCGGAAAACTATGAACCAGCGGCTCGATCGCCCTGGCTGCGTCTGCGGCTGTATTAATATTTTTTACGCCGCTGTTATGCAGTACCGTAGCTGCCACAACAATTATACTCCAGGTTGCAAATTCAGAAAATAACATCCCGAAGGTGTTGTCAACACGCATGCTGCGCACACTTATCCGGCTGATCTGCGGCTTCCCGTTTTTTAACAGATGTCTTTCCGTATCTTCCTCAACTTCCTGCGACGACTCCCAAAAAAACATATATGGCGAAATTGTCGTGCCGAGCACACCTGTAATAATAAAAAGGAAGGCAAACGAAAATTCAAAATGAGGTATAATAGTGGCCTTAGCGATGGTGCCCCAGGGCTGTTTTACAATGAACAATGTTATCGGGTAGGCTAGTAAGCTGATGGCTAACCATTTTAATATTTTCGAGTAAACCTTATAATTGGTAAATATTTCGAGCAATAAGATGATCGTGGTGAAGAGTAATGTTAATAAAATAAACGGAGCAGGCACCAATAATTGCGCAGCCGCCGCCATGGCCCCGAGGTCGGCGCCGATATTAATGGTATTTGCAACCACAACGACACCTACTACCGTGTATAATACCGTTTTGCTGTACCGTTCTTTAACAATGGTGGTAATTCCCTTGCCGGTAACTAAACCGATCCTGGCGCAGGTTTCCTGTACCGCTATCATTAACGGCAGCATCCATAAGGCCGTCCACAGCTGCCCGTACCCGAACTGGGCGCCCGTTTGCGAATAGGTGGCTATTCCCGAAGGGTCGTCATCTGCAGCACCGGTAACAAGGCCGGGTCCAAGTTTTCGCCAAAACCCCTTAATTTTTGCGGCAAGCTCGATTTTTTGATCCATGTAAATTGGTTTTTTGAATGTAGAGATTTAATACGGTTTATGCATAAAATACTTTGACAAACCAAAACATGATTGTGTATTTAAAGTTTTGATTGGAATATAAATATCATCCGAATACATGTCTGTTTAAAAAGGGTAAAACTAATTTGTGAATTGAGAAAAAGCATGAATTTCCAGGAACAGGACGAATTTCACAAAATAAATTTAAGTGTCTTAAAATTCGTGTAATTCGATTCATTCGTGATAATTTGTATTTATTATAACTTATAAAACATTTAATGGCTTAAATTTTACAGCCTCTAAAGTCGGATGATTTAATTACCGGTTTAAGTCGTAAATTCGCATATGTGAAATAATCGGCCAAATCAAACATAAATAACCTCCTTAAACCTTATTTCGTAGAATGATATTTCAAATTTAAATGCATACTTTTAACTTAAGCGCAAATTATTATTACCTATGAGTGCCGGTTCAATATCCCGTTTACCCAAGGATATTTTTCAAACTATTTTTGAAAAATCGCCCGGTTCATTGCTTGTGGCCGCCGATCCGCCGTGTTTTACCATTATTGCTGCCAGCGATACCTATTTAGCCATAACATCGAGTGAAAGGGATGCCATCGTTGGAAAAAGCTTTTTCGAATCGTTCCCGGACGATGAAAGTTTTGAAGACGAAAACAGCGCACGTAAAGTCTTTACAAGGGTAATTGGCACCCGCCAGAAGATTGACGTCCCTAATTACAGGTTCGACGTGTTAAACCCCGAAACAAAACAGCGGGAGGCGCACTACTGGTCATGCTGCAACACGCCGATTTTTGATGACAATAACGACGTTGCTTACGTACTAAATACAGTAGTAGATATTAGCGAAGAAGTAAGAGCTACGGAGGCTGCAATTGAAAACGAGAACCGTTTGCGCCTTGCAGCGGACGCAGCCGCGCTTGGGACGTGGGAGTTGAATTTGAAGGACATGAACTTTATCTATTCTCCCCGCTTAGTCGAGATCTTCGGATATCCTGCTGAGGTTGCCATTGCGCTAAACGATATCAGAGAGCAGGTTAATGCTGACGATATGCAAAACATCGTTATCAAATCATATCACGAAGCGCTGATAAATGGCAAATACCTGTACGAAGTGAGAATATATTGGCCCGATGGGTCGCTGCACTGGATTAAGGTTCAGGGTATAGTGGTGAACAACGAAAAAAAGGCGCCGATTGTAATGCTCGGAACTGTATTAGACATAACCGAAAGCAAAAGCGATGAGATCAGGAAAAACGATTTTATCGCCATGGCCAGCCACGAACTGAAAACACCCCTCACTTCGCTCAAAGCGTACATTCAGCTGCTTTCAAAAAAACTTGATCACGCAAACGACAGTTTTATAAGCACCGCCTTATCAAAGGCTAATTACCAGGTAAATAAAATGACCGACCTGATACACGGCTTCCTCGACCTGTCGAGGCTCGAACCCGGCAAGCTGAAACTTAAAGTACAGTTTTTTGAAATGAATAAACTCATCAGGGATATTGTTGCCGAGAGCGTCGCGACAAACCCTACACATGTGATTGAATTTCAGTCGCAAGATATGATCACCGTAGCGGCCGACAGAGAAAAAATTGGCCAGGTGGTCAGCAATTTTTTAAGCAACGCAGCCAAATATTCTGAACGGGGAAGCAAAATAACAATCACTTCCAGAAAAATAGACGGGAACATTGAAGTTAAGGTTACTGACGAGGGTATTGGAATTAAACCCAAGCACCAGGAAAGACTTTTTCAACGTTTTTACCGTGTCGAGAATGAAAAAATGAAAAATGTATCCGGGTTTGGTATCGGCCTCTATCTTTCAAGCGAGATCATCCAAAGGCATAGCGGCAAGATAGGGGTGGAAAGCGCTGAAGACAAAGGTTCGACCTTTTATTTTAGTTTACCTTTACCAAGCTAAATATGACACAATGCTTTACTACACACAGCTTATTTATATAAACGAAGGCGCGGAGCAACTATTCCACTCTTTTGAAGACAAGGTACTTCCCTTATTGGCCAACCACAATGGTGAATTGGTTTACCGTATACGGCCGGATGAAAAGAGTTTTATCGCGTCCTCACGCGAACTGCCTTATGAAATTCACCTGGTAACTTTCGAAAGTCGCAGCGATTTTGAAAATTATATAAAAGACCCGGCGCGCTTAGCGTTTACTGAATTAAAGAATAATTCTGTGGAAAAGATCGTGTTAATTGAAGGCGTAAAAATAGGGTAGACATCCTGAGAATTACGAAGTTCTTAAAACTTCGTAATTCTCAGTTGTGTAACGCTCCGCTTCGCGCCACGATGTTGCCGGCCTGTTAGCAGGATAGCCATTTTTGGCACGGTAGGTTTTTCTTTCGGAGGTAAAATCCCACCAGTTATTATTACCGCCACCATGATTGGCATAATGCACCACCAGCCTGAATTGATCTTCAACACAGGGATCGGTCCAAAACCCTTGCTTACGCTCCAGTTCATCAAATAAGGCGGCCCCTTCCTTTTCCAGCAGGTCATTCAAAGAGAAATAGCCTAAGGAGATAAGGTCCTGCGCAAATTTGGGCCCAACTGAAGGTATCTGCTGAAAGGTAATCTGAGCTGCAATCTCCCGGGCCCGTTGCTTGCCCGAACCCAATACAACGTCGATTTCGTCGGCTGCGTAGTTACCCAGGTCGCTAATTTTAAGCCGGTTATGCTTTAACTTCCGCCTTTCGTCAGGTGTTAATTCGAGCTTTATTGTTTTCATTGTATAAAATTATTGATCTTTTACGTTTTTTCTGATAAGAGCCTGGGGGGGGTGTCATGCTGAGGTTCTGGCAGCACGCGAAGGCATCTGCGCTCACAAAGTAAGCGCGAATTTACATCCCCATTTCATCTGCACTTGGCCCATAGCTGCCGGGGATGGGAATATCTAACAAACGGAGAAACACACCTAATTGCGCGCGGTGATGTACAGTTTGCGAAAAAGCTACCCGAACCAGTTCGGCTTTGGTTATTTCCTGAAATATCTGGTCGCCGTTGCGCAATACCCACTTTGGCAATAGTTGCTCTTCGGTCCCTTTTGACAGGTGGTCCACACCGTTGGCATAGCAGCGTTCAAAATATGCCAGTAATTCTTCGGTATTGTTAATGTCTTCCACTTTGTAAGTTGTGGTCGCAAAATCAAGTTCGTCGGTAGTAAAGGCCAGCGCAACCCAATTGGGCAGTTCGGCAATGTGGGTTGCCAGCCTTTTGATAGTCATGCTTTTTTGGTGTGGCTGCCAATCATATTTATCATTGGGCACTATTGCAAGCATTTTACGGGTAGTTTGAGCTTCCTGCTCCATTTCTTTTAATAACATTGGGATGATGTCCATGGCTTTAAATTTTGATTGTTTTTTTGATTTGTTAAACAAAGAAAATATGCGGCGATGACAGCCCTATGTCAGCAGGTTTTTATTTTTTATTGGAAAGTTGTAATGTTGGTGTATTTCCTTTTGCGATTTAAACTGCTTACTGCTACTACCTACTGCCACTGCAAACTGCCCACCATTACAGTTCCATAAAATAGGAGGTAAGCGGGTTAAAGGCATCAAACTTCAGGTCATAATCGTCAGTTTTGCCGAACCCGTAGCTTACAAATACAAACGGTATGCCAGCAAGGCGGCTTTGGTCGCCATCGCCTGCCGTGTCGCCGATATATACAGGGTTTTTTAGAGAATACTTGTCCGAAAGGAGTTTCATATTATGATGTTTGGGCATATTATTCGCCCCGTAAGCCATTTCATCAGTGATCTGATCGTTGATACGCGCCCAGTCGATAAACACCCGGATAATGCCTGCGCCGCAATTACTCACAATAAACAATTTGTATTTCGAGGCCAGGGCCTTTAAGCCGTCAATAACCCCATCGTATAATATGCCCCCGTTTTTGGGCAGCAGCTCGCGCCTTACCTGGTTAACGTCGTTATATATTTGTAGTCTTTGCTCGTCGTCAAATTCCGGAAGTACAGACCGCATTACCCTGGCGCCATCCCAGCCGATCCGTTCTAAAAGCTGTTCCCGCACCATTGTGCGGTCGAGGTTTAGTTTTTTAAATATCACGTTCCATGATTCGGTATAAGTATCAACGGCATCCCAAAGGGTACCGTCCATGTCGAATATAAGGCTGTCGGGTTTTTTCATTGTTGAAGATATAAATTTATTGGGATAAACAGGGAAGCATGATTAGTCTCAATAAAGCTCAATCGCCATTTTTAAAATTTCGGAAATTGTGTCAACGGGGATATCTTCCTTTGCATCCAGCTTCATTATTTTCATCCTCGACCGTTTTTCAATGATCAGTAACGGATGCTGTATCTTTCGGCCTTCTACAATACCAATATAAGGTTCACGCGTGTTTCTGTTGATCCACAGATAGCAAAACATTTTGCCCTTATAACAGAAAAAAGGCATGCGGTATTTCCATGCCTCCGTGATGTTTTTATCGTGAGCCAAAATAAATGATCTTAAAAAAAGCAGGCAGCTTTTTACAGGTTCCTCCTGTTGTAAATAGAACCGGTCTATTTCGCGCATGGTTTAAACGCTTATTCCCTGGCTTTTTACCTCTTTGTCAAAGTTTTCCATCACCAGCACGGATGCGCCGATCAGTTCAGCATCGAAGCCGAGTTCGGAAATCAGTAATTCCGTACCGCGCGATAAACGGGGGATACAGTATTTATGCAGTGCTTGCTGAATAGGAGCCAGCAATATTTTGCCCACTTTGGCGCCACGTCCGCTTAGTACAATGGCCTGCGGGTTCATGATATGGATAAGGATAGCCAGCGCTTTACCGATCTTATATCCGGCGTCGGCAAAAAGCTCAATGGCAAATTGGTCGCCTTTGTTGGCGGCGTCCATAATTGCATCACCCATTTGTTTGGAGTGAGCCTCATCGATTTGCTTTAAGCTAGTAACGCGCCCTTTTTCAATCCCTTCGATGGCTCTTTTTGACACCACCAGCATCGAGGCTTCCGCTTCCAGGCAGCCGCGTTTGCCGCAGGTACAAAGTGCCCCATCTTCCGACAAAGGGATATGACTAAACTCGCCCGCAAAACCATTTTTCCCCCTGAATATCTCGCCGTTAACGATCATCCCGAGGCCGATACCCCAGCCCAGGTTAATCACCATCACCTCTTTTTGCGATTTGGCGATTCCAAATTTTTGCTCGGCAAGGGCTATAAGGCTGGAGTCATTGTCGATGTAGGTTGGCAGGCCGGTTTCATCCGAAATATACTGGGTTAAAGTTCGATCGCCCGAATCGAGGTAAGTATAGTTGATGCCCTTTAATGGGTTGATAAATCCCGGCATGCCGATACCAATCCCGGCAATTTTGTCTTTCGCGATACCCGACTGTTGAATATATTCGTTTATTTTTTCGACCAGGTCATCGAGCGCCAGGTCATTGTTCAAAAGCTTCAGTTCAAACATAACCTGGTCAGCCACCGGCTGGTTAAGCAAGTCGACCACCTGGATACGTGTAGAAAGCTGGTCCATCGCGATAGCCAGGATGTACATCGCGCTGGCATTAATGGCGTACATCAAGGGCCTGCGGCCTCCGCTGGATGGCGCATATCCCTGCTCAATCACAAAGCCTTCTTCGATCAGCTCGTTTACCGACTTCGCGATGGACGGGATACTTTTATCAAACAATTCGCTCAGTTCGGCACATGACATTGCCTTATCAAAATAAAGGCATTTGATGATCATGTTTTTTAGATGGGTGCTTTTCCCGTTCTTGGGTTTAATTTCCATTCAGCAATAGTATTTGTCGTTCGCGGGCAGGTTCATCGCCTGCTCAGGTTTATCGGCTTAAAAATAAGAATAATGGTGAACTGTGCCCGGAAAAACTTACGAAGTTTTTAAAACTTCGTAAGTTTCACCGCTCACCACACGCCAACCTATTTCTTCAACAATTTAAATGCATGCCCCTCCCATTTATTGGTGGTAAAGCCGGTAATGCACCACAACATGCACAAAGGTTCAATGGCTCTTGCGGCTTCGGCATGGCCCATATCTTCTGTATCAAAACCAAACAAGGTATTGATCTCGCTTACCTCTTTTTTTGCCGCCTCATTATTGCCGCAAATAAACATGCTAGGCCTTATGTCCCCAAAATCAGGGTTAACCATCAATGTTGAGCCTACACTATTAAATGCCTTTACAAAATTTGCTTCAGGATAAGCAGTTTGCAATTGTTCCATCAGCGATTCATTTATTGAAGTAAAAAACTTTAAAACCCCATTCAAAGGAGGCGCCTCTTCGATCGGGTTGCAGGCATCGATAACCGTTTTGCCCGCCAGGTTGTTACTCCCAGCACTCCCGAGCACCTGCTCAGCGGCGCTGCCCTTAACGGCTAACACCAGCAAATCGCCAAATTTGGAGGCGTCAGCAACGGAACCCACACCAGCATTACCGCCTTGTTTCGCCTTCCATTTATCTAATTTTTCAGGCTCCCGTGTACCAAGACAAACTTTATAACCATGTTTTATAAACCCGCCGGCCAGGGTTGTTGCGACCTCCCCAGAGCCTAAAATTCCAATATTTTTCATAGATTGATTGATTTGATGTTTTAACGCAAAATTAGCGGTGTAATGTTAATTTGGTGTAATAACTTCTATATAACTAAAGAATTTTTTACCACGGAGAGCACAAAGGAAAAACACGGAGAACACAAAGCTTTAATAGTTTGCAATTTTTTTCTCAGTGTTTCTCCGTGCCTCCTGCCTGCCGGCAGGCAGGTCTCAGCGACCTCCGTGGTTAAATTTTTTTATTAGTTATTTTGACCGAAACATAAGGCTTTTATCGCGGGCTAATCCACAAAGTCCAAACTCGCTAATTCAACAAATCAATAACTCAAAATACCCTTAATAGTTCCACTTTCCTTCCAATTTTGCATCTTTTTGAAGGATGCGCATCAATTCTTCGTCGTCCCTGTGTGCTTTATCGTAGTCCGACTGTAAAGAACCCGGCGACAAATTATCAGTCTTTCTTTTGATCATGATGATATTCCCATTTTCTTTCGGGGATTTGACGATATATTGCTCTCTCGAATATTTCGCAACTTCAAATGTCAGTGTATCGCCCTTTGCAGCACTTACCTGGTACACCCCGCGGCTATCGGAATTGGTTTTCGTAGCGGTCCTTTTATTTGTAACGATCACTCCCTGGACATTTTCAAGATTCATACCAATTATGCGGCCACTCACAGAAAAAGTGACATAATCCTTTGGCTGTTTATAAACAATATAGTGTTCGATGGGCGTGTCGATGGTTTCCTGGCCTAAGCCCTTTTCGGAAAGAAACAACAAGAAAAATAACGATAAGAGGAGCAGTTTGTTCATTGCGATAATGTTAAGTGGCTAAAGCCGCATGGGGTGAATGGTGACCTGGTTTCCGGGCCAGGACAAATTTAATAGATTATAATTTAATAAGAGGCTTTTAAATCTATACCCCGACAACAGTCGGAATTCCGGCCTCTTTAAATACGGGAGTCAAAATTATTTCTCCACCTCAAACTCCTTCTTCAGCTTAATATCTTCAGACGAGCTCCCGATCATTATTTCAAATTTGCCGGGCTCAACCGTCCAGTTCATGTTTTTATCGAGGATGGCAAGGTCGTCCGGGTGCAGCGTGAAGTGAACGGTTTTCTTTTCGCCGGGGGCAAGCGCTACACGTTCGAAGCCGCGCAGGTCATGATCATAAACGGTTACGCTGCTATATTGCTGCTTCAGGTAAAGCTCAACTACGTCGTCGCCCTGGCGCTGCCCGGTATTGGTAACGTCTACCGAAACCATTATTTCGCCCTGCTGATGCTCTTTTTCAGGCGACACCTGCAGGTTGCTATATTCAAACGAGGTATAACTAAGCCCATAACCGAATGGGTACAATGCGCCGTCGACACTGGTTTTACCCCAGCCGTTTTTGCCGCCTTGCGGGTCCTGTGACCCTGGTTTGAATGGGAAATTGAACTCTATCTGGCCGACCGTTTTTGGGAAAGTGATCGGTAGTTTGCCACCGGGGTTGTTGTCGCCAAACAAAGTCTCGGCTATTACCTGGCCGCTTTCCGGACCGGGAAACCAGGCCTCTAAAATTGCCGGAACATATTTGTTTTCCCAGTTAATGGTTTGCGGCTGCCCGTTTATCATCACCATCACTACGGGTTTCCCGGTTGCCTGCAGCGCCTGGATCAGCTTTAGCTGGCGGCCGGGCAGGTTAAGTCCTGTGCGCGATAAGCTCTCACCAACCCTGTCGATATCTTCGCCAACGGCGGCAATAATTATATCCGCATTTTTAGCCAGGGCCAGCGCCGAGTCGATTGACGCTTGTTCCTGCGAAGTTAGTGGGGTTTCGATTATTTCACTTTCGGGCCAGGTGGCGTCGACAATGTTGCAGCCTTTTGCATAGTTTACCGTAGCGCCGTTGCCGACGTAGTTTTTTATCCCATCAAGCACGCTGATTACCGGGTTATGTGATGGGCCGTAACGGCTGATCGCGTAATTGGTTTCAGTTGCCAGGGGTCCCGTTACCAAAATGTTTTTAATAGCCGACTTATTCAGCGGCAATAAATTATGCTCATTTTTCAGCAACACCATCGATTCGCGATTCATTTTAAGCCCCATGGCGGTTGCCTCTGCATTGTGCACTAGTTTATCGGCCGCTGCCGGATCTTTTACATAGGGGCTATCAAACAAACCAAGCTTAAATTTCACTCTTAAAACATCTCCCACGCGCGAATCCAGGGTCTTCATGGAAATTTTCCCCTCTTTGTACAGCTGACGCAGGGGCATGATATAAGTTTGCGGCATGGTAAAATTCGTGCGTACGTTTAGCCCGGCTTCAAAGGCCTGGCGCACGGCTTCTTCTTTGCTGTCGGCAACATGGTGCTTGCTGTAAAGATATTCAACTGCTTCGCTGTCGGATACCACATATCCATTGAAACCAAACTTCTGGCGCAGCAGTTCGGTTAAAAAATAATAACTGCCGGTAACAGGCTCGCCGTTCCAGTCGTTGTAGCTGCTCATTACCCCCAGGGGATGTGCTTCCTGTATCACCCGGCGAAACGGGTACAGGTATAGCTGGTACATTTCCCTCGGCGTTACATGAGGGTCGGTACGGTCGGCCCCGTCGCGACCCCCCTTCGGCACACTGTACACCGCGAAATGTTTCAAGGTTGATGCGACGCCTTCCTCTTGCACACCCAGGCACATTTGTTTCCCCAGTTCGGCAATCAGGAAGGGATTTTCGCCATAGGTTTCTACCACGCGGCCCCAGCGCTGGTCGCGCGAAACGTCTAATATCGGCGTATAAATATTGGTATAGCCAAGCGATTTGCCCTCGCGGCCGACAACCTGCCCGGCCAGGTGCACCAGTTCCTTATCCCAGGTACTGCCAATGCCGATAGGGGCGGGGAGCGAGGTTGCCCTGTCGTGATTAAGACCGTGGATGCCCTCGTTGGTGAAATCAACCGGGATCCCCATCCTCGTTTGTTCTACGAACCATTTTTGTATTGTGTTGATTGCTCCGGCATGTTTGCTGTAGGGGTATGAGTATTGTGTAGGCGCCGCGTCGGTATGCGAGGTTAGATTGTTCAGTTCCTCATCTATATTGGCTATTCCGTCCTTCCAAACCTCGTTCTTCCACGATTCTGCAGGCATTTCTTCCTTTAATACACGTTTGTACCCATACAAGGTAGCCAACTGACAGGTTTTTTCCTCAACCGTCATCTGGCTTAACAGGTCGGCAACGCGTTTATCGATTGGCTGCAAAGGATCCTCAAACACATCCATTTTGCCATTCTTATTAAAATCGATCCAACCCTTGTGGTAGATATTTTTCTCCTGGGCGAACGAATTATAGCAAAGTGGCAGAAGCAGCAGCAACGGAAGTAGCTTTTTCATGGGGATGAAATTAGGTTTTTTCAAATATAGAAAAGCGGTGCAGATACCTCGATCTTGTATTGTAAATTATTTGAAATAGTTACTGATATGTTAATAAATTGTAAAGTGCAGGATAAATTGATCGTTTTTTTTTTGAGATTAATTATAAATATGCAACTTTATGGCGTTAAACCCTTATTAATGAAGAAACTAGCCATAGCAATTTTATTTATTTGCGGATCAGGAACAGGTTTTTGCCAATGTATCGATCAATTAAAAATAGGCTTCGGAGGGCATTGGGAGCAGGCTGATTATCAGTCGAAATGCCCTGTGTACAATTTTTCTTATAATGGCGACACGTCAAAACGGTGGTCATCCACCATCAATATTGATATTAACCAGCTCGGAAAAGAATTTTGGCAGGTGAAGGCCTCACTTGAAAGAAAAATAAAAAATTATGCGGGCGGCAAATTTTTTTCACGTTTAAGCTTCTGCAGCGTCAACGTGGTTTACCCGGAGCGAATGAGCCAATTTAAGAAAGAAGGAAACACATGGGCCACCATGAAATATTGCAGATCAAAATATTACTTTTTTTACCATTTTGTATTTGACAACAACATATGCTATAACATTGGTTTTGCGGTGAACAAAAACGGGGATGTCTTGTCTAAATTCAATTTCCCCTCGAAGGACCAATACGCCGCTATCGACGAAAAATTCAATATTTGCAAGGCGATCGAAACCGCCCGGAAAATAAATAAAAAGATCGACCCGATAAGCAAGGTCATGGTCGACTATGATGAGAAATCACACCGCTTTTATTGGTTGCTCAGCCAGGAGATATTAAATTTGAAGGAAGGTGAGAACGATGTCAACCAGGTTTATATCGAAGCTTCTGACCCCAAAATTGCCAAAGCCCAGATCGGGAAGGCGAACATAGTTTTTTAGGGACGCAGGCACAAGATGAGGATGGGTGCAACTCAAATTGTCGCTCTTAGATCAGACTATGGAACGTTAACCCCTGTTTTACGCCGTGCTACCGACCACTCGTCCCTACGGGACGATGATCTCGATTTTTCGTCCTGTAGGGCAAATTGCATTAAGGATTTATTTGCTTCACAGCTGCGCCGTTAGGCGCAAAATATCGGTAGAAAAATAACAATGAAGCTATAGCGTGCCGTTAGGTACGCAACTTCGCGATGTTTCGTACCTGACGGCACGGGTTTTTCTTTTGAAATATATTCTACCAATATCGGACCCTTACAGGGTCGGTACTTAACTTAATGACATTGCCCATAGGGACGGCTGGTTGGTAACACAAAAAAGCGTCGCGGTACAACCGAAACGCTTTTAATATTTGTAAGAAAATGTTTTCTAGCTACTCACCTTTCACAACTCACCATTTAGTTTGCTTTGCCGAACTCGCCGTTGGCGTTGATGGTCACTTCGTCGCTTAGCATAGCAGAACCTGCCTGCGGAGCAAAACCAAAGTCTGTTCTTTTGATAACCCCGGTCAGTTTAAAACCGGCGTCGTCTTTTTTGCTCATCGGATTGGTGATGGTGCCGCGGTACCAAAGGTCCATGGTTACCGGTTTGGTAACACCATGTAAAGTAAGATTGCCGGTTAATTTATAGTGATTTGTGCCGGCAGGTGCGATACCTATACTGGTAAAAGTAAGGGTAGGAAATTTGGCAACGTCAAAATAATTGGGGCCCTGCAGATCTTTATCGCGGTAATCAACATCTGTATTTACCGAAGCGGTGTTTACGGTCAGTTGGAACTGGGCATCGCTGAAATCTGGTTTTGAAGCCACGATTGTACAATGAAAATCTTTAAATATACCGTCGACGTCCGATACCATCAGGTGGGTAATGGTAAATCCAAGTTTTGAATGCATCGGGTCATTTTTCCAGGTGGTTTGTGCAAACGCAGCCGTGCTCAACAAAGCTGCTGCAAATAGGGTAATGATCTTTTTCATGATAGTTTTTTCTGATATGATTTTTAAAAAGTTTAATTTCTGTCACAAACATAATACATTGATTTTAGTTTCACCGATGATGTGTGTTTAAACATCTATTTTTTGTTATTTTATGATTTTGAAATGATAAAATGGCCAGTTGCAATGGGGAAGGGGCCTCCCTCTTTGTTTAGAAGCGTTATATTTGTTAAAATTATCTGGCTATGAAATACAGGGAACTCGGCAATACCGACGAAAAATTATCCGCCATAGGCTTAGGCTGCATGGGCATGAACCATGGTTACGGGACTTTTAATGACGAGGAATCCATCGCCACGCTCAACCTCGCTCTTGACCTCGGTATAAACTTTTGGGATACCGCCGATGTTTATGCAAACGGCAAGAACGAAGAGTTGGTGGCCAAAGTGCTGGCACCTAACCGCAACAAAGTTTTCATTGCTACTAAATTTGGTTTCAGGCAAAAAGAAAACGACAGTTCGTTCCCGGGTATGCCGGGCAGTTTTTTCGATGGCTCGCCGGACTACATAAAAATTGCCGTTGAAAAAAGCCTTAAACGCCTCAATATCGAAACAATAGACCTGTACTATGCGCACCGCATCGACCCAAATGTCCCGGTCGAGGATATGGTTGGAGCGATGGCTGCCTTGGTTAAGGAGGGGAAAGTGCGCTACCTTGGCTTGTCAGAAGCATCCGCGGCTTCGATCAGGCGGGCGCATGCTGTGCACCCGATCGCAGCCTTACAAAGTGAATATTCACTGTTAACGCGTGATGTAGAGGGCGAAATACTGCCGGTGATCCGCGAACTGGGCATTTCATTGGTCCCGTTTAGCCCCTTATCCAGGGGTTTAATTACGAATGTATTGAATGTGGATGAACTAAGCGACAACGATTTTCGCAAAACATTGCCCAGGTTCGGCGACGAGTACAAAGGCAATAATATGCAGCTGGCAAGTGCTTTTGCAGACTTTGCATCACAAAAAAATTGCACCGCAGCTCAACTAGCCATAGCATGGGTACTGGCGCAGGGCAACGACATCATCCCGATACCGGGTACCAAAAAAACCAAATACCTGCGCGAAAATGCCGCATCGGTTGATATTGAATTGTCTTCAGCTGATCTGCAGGAAATACAAACTATTGTCGATAAATTCCCCGACACCGGTATGCGCTACGGCGAAGGGGCAATGAAACTCGTCAACAACTAGGATTTATACGATTTAAAGATTATAAGATTTGTATCATTGCCTGGTTCTCAAAAAGTTTCAGCTATTTTCGGGCTGACCCAATGCCTTAATCCTGAAATCATCGAATCCAATAAATCTTTGAAACTCCTAAAAATAATATGAAAGTCTTCATTATCGTGAAAAGTGGTGACAATATTTTGTCACTGACAAGATATTGTCAGTAGTTAAAGTATTCATATTCAGTTTTGTAGGGCTTTGTAGCACCTTGTAGCACGTGTAGCGCTACCAACTACAATACGGCTCATGGTAATTGCGCTGAATCGTTTTTAGACTTAATAGTCCACCCCGTGAAAAAACGGGCAAAAATACCGTGAAAACACCCCTTTAATAATCTGCTATTTCTTAGTTTAAGATATTAACTTTGGGTTAACCTTAACTCATGGACGCATTCGAAGTTGTCATTAAAGACGAAGTGTTTAAAATCGCGCGGACTAAACCGGATAATAATCACTTTAACGTATTTAACCACACCACTTTTCACATCATCAGCAAAAACGATTTTGGCGTTTGGCAATCCCTTCGGCATTGCTTTGGAAAAGAAATCCTCCCGATACAGGAGATCGGAGACGAAATCGAGAGATATTACACCCCGTTCAGCGGGGGCGCTGCTAATTTCGGTTAAAAAATTCGTTTACAATTTTGTTAAAATCTTCCGTATGCTCAATTAAAGTCGGGTGACCTGAATTGGGCACAACCCATAACCAGGCCCCCGGTATATTTTTATAGATCAGCACAGTATGTTCAACCGGTATCAGGTCATGATCGCCGCAAATAATAAGCGAGGGACATTTGATGGCTTTTAGGGCAGATAACGGAATGTTGGGCTGATCGTAGTCAAGCATAAATATTTTCCAGTCGTTTTTCTCTTTTGCAGTGGTACGGGGCAGGTTTTTCTTTGTATTGTAATCCTTCACCATATCCTTCCACAGCGAAGGAATCAGGGCTGTGGAATCGGGCCACAAATTGGCGCCGGTTGAGGCAAGTTTTATCACTTTGTCCGGATGCCGCATGGCCAGCACGAGCGCATTAATGCCGCCGTCACTCCAGCCGATCACGTAGCTTTTTTTAACATGCATCGCCTCCAGCAAAGCGCTGAAATCATCCGCCATCATTTCAAAACTTAAAGAATCTTTTGGGTCCGTCGATTTGCCGTGGGCCCGGCTATCAACAAGGATTACCTTATAGTATTTCGAAAAATAGGGCATATTTTTGGAGAAAGCTGCCATGCTGCCTCCGTTGCCATGTATCATCAACAGCGGTTTCCCCTGGCCGTAAACTTCGGTATACAATTTAATGCCACAGATGCTATAATATTTACCGGCTGCAGGGTTATTGCCGTACGGAATGGCTTTTTGTTGTGCGTAACTTAATATAGAACAAAGTTGCAATGCAATCAGAATGGAAAATATTTTTTTCATTTTATTCGAAGGTTAATTTACGCCTTGCAAAGCAAGATACACTAACGGAACAGATATTGCAATCCCAATTATCAAGGGCACCCATACAGGTTTTACCCGGTATAGGGTGGCACTACCGAGATATGTTCGCCAAAAAAAATAATTTAAGGGATAGGCACCCAGTATGCCGCCGACGACTGCGAAACCGGTGCTGAAATGAAAGTTTTGACCTACCATTACTTCCGCAATGGTAAAGGCCAATCCGTAAAGTACTATCCAAATACCATTGATTCGT
>Ga0207132_1133_pt1 | contig 15651 bp, 16 predicted proteins | sample Alteio_BWMinHeat_14_FD_153554 | JGI IMG/M metagenome (GOLD analysis project Ga0207132, IMG submission 153554) | Enriched cells from forest soil in Barre Woods Harvard Forest LTER site, Petersham, Massachusetts, United States -... | ecosystem: Environmental > Terrestrial > Soil > Temperate forest >...
ACCAGCGGCATTTCCGGTCAGGAAGGCAAACGTCGAGGCACCGGCTTCCTCCGACTAGGCGGCGCGTCGCTGATATCGGTGGTGTAATCCCCCGACCTGCGCAATGGCTGCCACGCGCCCCTGTTCCGGCAGCAGGCTCAGGAATCCCCGGTCCGAGGCTCAAATGGGGCGCCCTTGGTTGTAATGCGTAGCTCACTCAGCCGGGATTCTGCGCAGGTGCTTCTCGCCCAGCGGAATCATGAAATCCAAACATTCCCGGCGCATAGTTCCCACTAATCTTTCACAATTGGCGTTTGCCTTTGGCGCTCGCGGGCGTGTGCAGCACCAGCAATCCAAAAGCCTTGACCTGCTGGTCCACCTCTGCCGAGAAGATCGAATCACGGTCATGGATCAGGAAACGGTAGAAATGATCGCTGGGGATCGCTTCGCGAAGCTGCGGCTTGACCGATCTCTGGGAACTGCAAAGAAGCGCCGAGAAGACTTCGGCGGGTATGAGCGACCCGCGATATGCGTGGTTGTCTCGTTTGCCATTTTCTTCTCAGACCATTTTCGTTGGTGCTCAACGCTTCACGGCGTGGGAAGCTCGTTGCGAGATAGCTCGCCGTGCGGTTGAGTATTTGGAAAACCATTGAAATTTGGAACCAAAACAGCATGGCGCCTAACCTTTAGCGCCGTAACCGGAGAAGTGCAGTGCCAACGTAAGTGTCGATCGCAGGCCGTCTTGACCTGCCGTAGTTGACTACGCAGCGCGGCTTGATTTTGCGGAGAGTTCCGCTGCGACGTTCCATGGCAGTAGTTCCTCGATGCGGTTAATGGGATGATCGGCGATGCATGAGAGCGCTTCGCGAAAGTACGCTTCAGGAATATAGTCTCTCTCATTGAACCTGGTACAAAAACTCGGGTAGGTCATTCCCGTCATGGAACAGGTACCTCCACTCCTCCTGGACTTCGGGATCGAACTGGCTCACGGTGGATAGAGTCAGCGTCGCTTAACCGGCTTGCATGCTGGAGAGGGCGCGTACGGCACGATCGCGGATATGAACAAGAGATCAAACTCACGACCGTCTTGGGTGTGGGCAGCACTCGCGCTCCAGTTTGTGCTTCTTTCGCTTACTACGTACGGATGCGTCCAGGCGCTTGCGTTTTGGTCGCGGTACGCGGCTTCGGGAATGGGTGCGCAACTTGCAGTTCGCGTATTCTTCCCTGCGGCAATTGTAGCGGTCTCGCTGATTGGGCTATGGCGGACTAGGCGGTGGGGTTGGATCCTCGCTTTGGTTGCGGACGGCGCCTTATGCGCTCAGACACTGTGGTTTCTTTTGGACTACGCGACATGGGCCGTCCGTCGTGCGCGCTGGCTCGCATTCAATATTTGGGAGTTTGTTGCGCTCGCCGTCCTGCTATACAGACCTGTGCGGGATCATTTTCTGCAGCGGAACCTGATTCCACGTAAGGCCACAACGCCGCTGGTCCCCGCTCGAAGCGGGGTAGATCAAGCGGGCAAACTGCTGCGCATACTGGTTTACTTCGCTGTTGCAGTCGTTGCCGCGTGTGTCGTCACGGCTTTTTCGCTGGCAGTCTTCATGGGTCAGAAGAACGGAGGTAGCCGGGGCTTCGCGTTGTTTCTCTACGTTGGCCTTATGACTGGCTGCGTGACATCATTTCTTTTCATCTTGATCCTTACTTTGGTGGCTCGCAAACTTGGCCCGGCGCGGTTATGGCTGTGGCTGCTGCTTGGGGGACTGCTTGCGCCGGGCATCATTTTCGTACTGGCATCCATTGGGAAGATGTATGGAGGGGCGGGACCCTTCAACTCTGTCTTTTGGGGACCAGAAACGCTACTCCAAGTGTGGTGGCTGACTCTGCCCGCTGGAGTTTTCACTGCGTGGATCTGCTACGCAATTTATCCTTGGGGCTTCTCACAGTTTCACCAAACTAGCCGCACCGCATAAGCTTTTACGATTTTTGAGAGGTAAGCGCCAGCCCCAAGGCCATGTTGACGAGGCAGCATTCGTTAGGCAGTGGGCGAGTCTGTGGAGGGATGTGTGAGATAAGCTCCTTGTACGATCAACTTTCAACTCCGCTTGGTAGTGAGGCATCAAGCGGGCCAAACAGAAGGCTGCCAGGCGTAAGATTTCAACGATGGAGTGGGTCAAACCATATGGCGCTATTTGGGTCCGTGGCGGTCGCGTCATTGGAGTCCTTTCTGCGCTAATGGCAGGTTGGAACTGGTGCTAGACTGCTGCCGGGGCCGACCGGGACCGGTAGCCCAACGAGCACGGATCCGTATTGATATGTGGCGAATTGCAGGGGGTCATAAAGCTCAATGCGCCCGAGTGGTGCTCCTAGGTAGCCCGGAATCAGCATGGCAGCATTGCAATGATGGAAAAAGAGGCGGCTCTTGCAGCGGAGGTCGAGCGATTATTGCCTGACTTCGTGAATTCCTGCCGTGACAAGGCTGACTTGGTGATTATTCATCAGGACGCTTTTGCCGCAGACTACCAAGACCACGAGTATGCGCTTCTGGGAAAGGCGATAAAGTTCGCGGGATTCCACGGAAAGGAAGTCCACATCATCGGGAAAAACAGGGAAACACTCAAAGTATCGAGCAGACCCGAATTGATTCAATGAAGGAATGCGGTCAAATCCGATGGAAGTTTATTTCGGAGTCAGCGAGCGTCGTAGGCTCGCCTCATCGCCCCGCTCGCCCAGCCCAGAAATCCATCTTGCCATCGACCACGTCGCGACGTAGCGAGCCTTGCTCAGGCCGCGCCGCTCAAGAAGTTCGGCAAGAGCGACGTTTACGACGTCTTCGCGGAACCCAGAATTCTACCACGTATATGATGTGGCAATATCGCACAGCTCCCTCGATTCCAGTTCCGATTTCCGCACTTCCAGGTCGCCTCGAGTCCACCTACAGTTCACCCGCTGTGCATTGTTGCTTTTCCCTCTCTAAGCGAAAGTACCGCTCCGAGTATTGAACTGGTACGTTACCGTGCATTGTCGGGATTCCTTCGACGTGGAGAGGATCATGGCAAGTTTGAAATTCGGTCACTCTTTAGGCGGATTCACCGACAGGAAAAAGAAGCCAATCACCGTGCGAGGTGTCACGGGAGATAACAACTTCTCTGCCTTCGTCTACAAATGTGTTCTAAACGTCGATTGGGACGGTGCCCCCAATGCCTATGGTTTGGATCGGCACGGAGTGGCGGGCCAGACCGGGTTGGACCCTTGGGAGTCGCCTCGGCACGGCGGCAGTTTGAGCAATGCCAGAACAGGTGCGATTTGGAGCCAGGAATGGTGCGCCGTGTACAACGTTACTAGGGGCGAGGCCATCCGAATTCTTCGGCAGTATAATCTGATTCCACCGAAGCCGGCCAAGGGCGCTGACGTACTATCTCCCGCGTCTCATGCCATCCTCAAGAAGTTCTGGGACAATCGCAACGCCACCGCGTATGGGCACAGTCTCGAAAATCGAGCTGGGGACGGGAAGTTTCCAATCGTCCAGATCGCGGAGATGCCGACGACCATTAGGCCGGGCTACTACGTGTCCACCACGAGCTGGCATGACGGGAGCAAGGACGGCTGGGACCCACATCGCTACCTCGACGCCAGCGCGGTTCCCTACTCGGTGGTGCCCGCCTTGAGCGGAGTCAGTATGGGCGACTACGGGTTGGTGGTCCGCAACAGCACAGGCGCGAGCACGCCTTACGTTTGTGGCGACAGTTCTGGAGCCACGCATGGTAGCCATAGGCTGGGAGAATGCTCGGGCGCGGTTTACATCGCAATGGGCCGCGAAAACGAGGGAGATTTTAGCTTTATCGTTTTCCCACGATCCGGCAGTGGTTCCCTGACCAATACAAGCGCGGCTGCAAACGTGGTGCGAACGCAATTGAGCAAACTATCTGCGGACGATGCCGATGACTTGGCAAAGCATCTGACAACTGAGTGTTCGGGCCGTTACAATCTCCGGTCGGCAATGACCAAATGGGGCGCGCCGCCCATAGTCATCCCGAAGGTTGACGCCATTTCCAGCGCTTGAGAGAAATGTCCCTACCAAAAACTTGGTCTCGGCCGTCACAGCTCACTACCGGTCCTTTGTAACAATGTTTCGCGACGACGTCTCTGTATGATGTTCATTTCAAGCGCGTACTTGATTATGGCGAGGCACAATGGGTGCGATGTCGTTGTTGGACCGAATGGACTGAAAATCAAATCCGAGCAAGTTTTGGGAATGGCTATAAGTGCTTGATTCGAGAGAGATACGTGCGCGTCCGGTGGGGCGATTTCAGCCAACGTAGCTTTTTCGGCATCGGATAACAGCAATCTGCCTTTGATTTGGGCCCTCAGGATCCGGTTCTCTGCCGCCAGATATTCGTTCCTCAGTAAAAGTTCCTGGTCTACGGTTCCGGTGATGTAAGCAAGCATGCGAGCCCAAATCATTCCAGAGTCTCCCCAAACTTGATTGTCGAACCCGGTTTGTACCTGCTCTTAGGGTTTCAGACAGCAGCTGTGCGAGGAAATTACGAGACCGGATCTCCGGGCCGAACAATCGTTTATTCTAAGGAAGCCAAATGTCTCGCTTCTCCATCCCGCTCTTTAGCTGCGTGACGATTCCAATCCTCACTGCGCTTGCCTACATCGATGGAACCAAAGTCGTTCGCCAAGAATTGCCACACTGGCGCGATGGTGTGGGTCTAACAGCCATTGTCATCGTTTCCGTAAATTGGTTATTCCAGGTTTTGCTTTGGATTCTCTCGTCCATCAGTTTCGATTTGACACGCTTCTACAACCCAGATTGGTTCGCGCTCCAGATGTATACCAGTCTAGCCGCAACACTGCTTGGCAATCGCACTGAAGAGGGCTCCGAGACTCCACGCGATTACCGCGGGCCTTGTGATGCAGGCATTCTTGGCGTATTCGTTTACACCTGATGGACTGAATAGCGAACGAGCCGTAACAGGATTTCCCACTAGCCAATGGACACAATGCCTTCCACGAAGTCATGTTGGCGAGGTCACCTCCACAAGATAATACTCGGTGAGACCGTTGTAGATCTGTTGGTTCGCAAATTCTGCCCGCCTCTTTATTTCACCAATTGGTAATTGACCCGTCCGGGCGAAAGTACGTCTGCGCGCGATTGGTGTCGTATTTGGTTACTTCCAGAATCGGCATTAGCTTGCTCATGTCCAGCTCGACGCCGAGTCCGGGTCTGTCGTTGGGATAGAGCTTTCCGTGCTTAAAATCCAGGCAGACGGGCACGTGCGGAAGCTCCTTGCCTTCAAAGTTATATTCCATCAGCAGCGGACCCGAGAATGTGCCCAGCGAATTCACCAGCGCCGCGGTGGCAATCGGCCCGGTGAAGTGAGGCACAATGCCGACGAAATGCGTCTCGCAGATTGCCGCGATTTTCATCATCTCGGTAATGCCTCCCACGTTCGGCAGCGTAGCGCGAACGTAGTCGATATCGTGGTTCTCCACCAGTGGATTGAAGTCCCAGCGATTCCCCCATTCCTCGCCCGCGGCGATCGGAACCTTTACTAACTTTCGGAGGCGCGGAAGGTCTTCGCCGAATCCCTCCGTCCGCACGGGATCCTCGACAAACAACGGCGCAAGACTCTCGATCAGATCGCAACCGCGGATTGCGTCGGACAGATCGAATCGCTGATGAAAATCGATGCAGAAGTCGCCGTCTTTTCCTACCCCTTCGCGCGCCTGCACGCACTCCTCGTAAAGCTGATTCAGTTTCTGACGGGTATTGAAGGTGGTATTCGCGGGCGTGTCAGCCGCGCCCATGCGGAAGGCTCGATAACCGGCCGCCATGGTGGCCGCGGCGCGATCCTTCACGCTCATGCCAGGCTTGATGCCAGGGATGATGCCGGCGGTGTTGTAGCATTCACAGTAATTCCGCACCATGCCGCCCAGGATTTCGTGAACCGGCAGCTTCAGCACTTTGCCTTTGATATCCCACAGGGCCAGATCGAGCGCGCCGAGCGCATGTTCCTTTTCACGCCCAGGCGGATAAAAGAACGACCGCGACATGTCCTGCCATAAGCGTTCGATATGCTGCGGGTCCTGCCCGATCAGGCGTCCGGCGCACTGCTTCAGCGCATCCGGAAAACCGCCTTCACCGACACCCGTTATTCCCGCGTCGGTCTCGATAGTCACTACGGTGTCGGCCTGATTGAACAGCGGATTCGGATTGGGTGGCGCGTAAGCCCGTACTCGCGTGATCTTCATCTTGGGCAACGCGGCTTGCAGCATCGGGAGATGCGCGAACGCATACACACCCGCGACCATCGATTTCAGAAATAATCGCCTGTTCATCGGATCTCCTTCAACAAGCACCGGTCCCCCATTCTAAATCTACTCCCGAGACGCGCCTCGACTTATTCCCGCAATTCCCGCCTGAAATTGACGATACGCGGAACTGGCAAAGACAATCTCACGAAGCCCAGCAAGAAATGCCAACGCCCTAACTTCTGGACTGACAACCTTAACGTCATGGTCCTTCTTGAGTATCAGGCGCCAAGCCAACTGTAGATTGGGCTGGCCGCTCAAAATGATTCTTATGCGACGCGGTGCGAGGAATCCGAGGCTGCGAAAAGCTTGGAGATCGCTCGCCAAGAGAGAGCCCAAGAGAAAGCTATACAACTCCCGCTGACCATACCGCGAATTCCCCTCAAGCAACCGGGTCATGAAGAGCGCGCGTGATAGACCATAGCGCTGGCTGCAGCTGACTCCGCTTTCGAAGAAGCTCTTCTGCAGCTCCTGCGACCTCAGATCGCGCAATCGGCTCGCCAGGATCGTCTGCGTTCTTAGGACGTGCAGTGCTTCCCCAGAGAGCGTACTGGCCGATCGCACAATTCGACCCCGGGCATCCACCTCGATTGCTTTGGAATGCGACCCCACGTGCAAGAGCAGCCACGGCGCTCCGTGAGCTCGCGGCTGCGCGTTTGCCTGAAATCCCACAATCTCAGTCTCCTCACCCCGAATGACATCACTGTGTGCCACCTCTGATAATTCACATGGGGCTCTACCGATTCGCACTCCGGGCACCAAGAAAAATGGCAACGGACTCACTCGGGCAAAGCTTTTCATTCGTACATTCTCCGCGAGCTTGCCGACGCCGGCGGGAGCAACGACATGGGGCAATTCTAAAAGCCCCAATTGTGAAGTCAGCATACCAGCCGCTAGTACAAACCGAGGAGGCGATGGCGCTCGTCTCGATAGCGAGCGGAAGGTTCCGCCCAGCGTGCTTTCAAGCAGTCCGCGGTTGCCGCGGATCGAGGTCTGCCGAACTCCTACAGGATGGTTGGACTCCCGCAGAATCTTGTCATCCTAAGCCAAACAGTTGTGTTCGTTGTGCCGGTGTCCACTGCGAAATAGGTCAACTTTTCCTCCCATGTAGCGGTCATAGCGAAGTAATGGACGAACGAATACTCTAAACCGAAAATCCGCGAGCGCCGCACCTAATAGGTGAATCAAGATCCCAGCAAGCCATCAACCGCCGCTTGCTCTCGTGCATTGTGGGCTCATCGTGTGAACAGGAACCGCGTCAAACTAGCGCGCTTCATTAGAGCCTTGCCGGCGGAGCTCCGCGCTACTTGTGTCTGTCACGAAAATGTCACGCCCAAAGCGCGGAAAACAACGGCAATCCCGTGGTAGATGACAACAAAAGAAGGGGAAAGTGGTTTGCGGAAATTTGCCCCAACTTGCTGAATTCGTTCGACTAGCCACTCCTCTGGCAAGATTTGGCAAAGTAGATCGAACGGCTTCTAAGGCGGGGGGTCGCGAGTTCGAGTCTCGCCGGGCGCGCCATTGCCTTCGATCTCGTTGAATCGGAATGAATTAGAAAAAGCGGCGTTCACCCGCGATCCACTGCGAATAAAGCAGACGGTTGAATGGTTGATTCGCTCCTGGATGGTCGGCAATCCTTTCCTAATCAGGTCAATCTCTGGTTTGCCCGTCATCCACCCACGGCGATGCGGACGGCGACCGCAATGCGTTATCCACCTATCACGATCATATATTGCGCTCTCACCATCTTAGGACCGCCGGTCTGCTGGTCTTTCGATTGGATATTTTGCTAGAGTCTGAGGCAGGCGCTAGATGATCTTCGAGGAGTGCTTGGAGGATTGATATGGCGAAGGCCCCACTGATTTTTACGTATTACATCGCCGCCCCCGTGGAGAAGGTCTGGGATGGGTTCGTTTCGAAGGAGGCGAATCAGAAGATCTTCATGGGCGCGGACTTTGAGTTGGACCTGAAGCCTGGCGGGGCGATGATCTGGTCGGGGCCGAGCAAGGATGGGAAGCCGATGCGGTATGTGACGGGAGAGGTGTTGCGGGCGGAGCCGCCGAAGCTGTTTGAGTACAAGTTCGGCATGGGCGATGGGGCGGTAATGTCGAGAGTGAAGGTGGAGCTGACTCCGGAGACGGAGGCGGTGAAGGTTGTGGTGACGAACGATGACTGGGCGGAGGACGACCCGGCGTATCCTCAGAATGCGGATGGGTGGCCGCGAATTCTCTCGCGATTGAAAACTCTGCTGGAGACGGGGAAGACCTTCCGACCGCATTAGGCTGTTCAATCCACTGCCTACGATGCGCCACGGAGAGCAAGATTTAAGTCGGAATGGTCCCAACCTAGCCTGCAAAAACCGTATCAGCATCGCTAGGCATCGAAGCGCGGTTCTGGCGGAGCCACGCACAGCTCTTAGACAATCACACGACGAGAGACGAATAAGACCGCTACGTGCGTCATGCTTAGAAGATCAGTCCTGACAAACGCCCTTCTCATCACCTTACTCCTGGTTTGTCGGCATACGGAAGTGCGCGCTGAGCAGCGCGTTGTTCAGGGAGGGCTGAAGTCCCTCTGGCGCTCAAATGAGGGGCGCCATATCCAAGAAGCGGCGTTCGTAGCCTCGCTGGCCGGAGAAAGCGGAAGGTATGGATTCCACCATGGCTACGTTTCGATTGTGAACCCGCCTTGCAACCGAAAGGGCAAGAACGGTAACCCTTCACCTACACGCTGGCGCGCGCGAGGTCTATCCCAACAACGAAAGTAAACCCACAGGTGGCCTCGCTGCAGATACGAGGGGAAAGGACTCCGCGAACTGCGGGGCTCAGATGCCTCTCACCGAAACTCACGGGAATGCCATCCGCTACGAAGTTAGACGTCATGCCACCATCGCTCAAGTGGGCTTGCTCCTCGCGACGCTCTCTGCGTATACGCGAAACTAATCGGATAAACATACAGAAAGCGCCCGCTATCCAGAGAAGCCGCTAACGGTCAGTTCTAATTTCCCCTTGCGCGCCTAGCGGTGACCTCTGGAAGGAAGGCGGTGAGGATGCCGAGCGCGGGAAGAAACGAGCAGACGTGGTACACGAAGTTGATGGTGGTGTGGTCGGCAAGCTTGCCCAGCAGTGCGGCGCCGATACCGCCTAAGCCGAAGGCTAGTCCGAAGAAGAGTCCGGAGACTGTGCCGATTTTAGTGGGGATGAGATCCTGAGCGTAGACGAGGATAGCGGAAAAGGCGGAAGCAAGGACGATGCCGATGATGACGCTCAGAATGCGGGTCCAAAAAAGGCTGGCATAGGGCAGAAGCATGGAGAAAGGAAGCACGCCGAGAATGGACCACCAAATGACGAATTTGCGGCCGAAGCGGTCGCCGATTGGCCCGCCGATGATGGTGCCTGCTGCGACAGCCCCGAGAAAAATGAAAAGGTGGACCTGGGCGCTCTGCACGGAGATATGGAAGCGGTCCATGAGATAGAAGGTGTAATACGAGGTTAGACTGGCGAGATAAAAGAACTTCGAGAACATCAGGATGATGAGAACACCCATGGTGAGCGCAATTTTGCGCGAAGAAAACGTCGGACTGCGGCCGTGGACTGAGCCAGTGACGTGAATGCCGATCGGAACAGTTTTAGCGCCGGTTTGACCAAGACGATAGCGGTGCGCCCAATGACCGATTTTGAAGAGCAGGATCATGGCGACGAGCGCCAAGATCGAAAACCAAGCGATGCTGGATTGGCCGTTAGACAGAACGAACGCGGCTAAGAGAGGACCCAGCGCGGAACCGGCGTTGCCGCCCACCTGAAAGATGGATTGGGCGAAGCCGTGCTGTCCACCCGAAGCCATGCGAGCGACGCGCGAAGACTCCGGGTGGAAGACGGCGGAACCCGTACCGATCAGTCCTGCGGCGATGAGAACGATCGCGTAGGTAGGAGAGACGGCAAGAGTCAGTAAGCCAGTGAGCGTGATGCCCATGCCTGCGGCCAGGAAATACGGTTTGGGATGACGATCACTGTAGAGTCCGACGAGCGGCTGGAGCAGCGAAGAGGTAAACGTGGCTGTAAAGGCGATCAAACCAATTTGGCCAAAGTCCAAGCGAAAAGTGTTTCGGAGCAAGGGATAAAGAGCAGGAAGAAGTGACTGCACGGTGTCGTTGAGCAGATGACAGATACTGACAGCGAGCAGGACTTTGAACGTGGAGCGCTCAGCAGTACCCGTGCGCGGCTCGGCGTGAAGCGCAGAGATGTTGGTCTCGGTTGACATGTTTGTGCCGGACAAAAACGCCAGCCTTTTAGGCCAGCACCCTAGGATAGAGGAGAAATCAAAAATCGCGAAATTCGGTATTTTTTGGTAAGAATCCCTGGTGTTGGACCGCAGAACTTGCAGGAGCGTTAGACCACCTGCTTGGCTGACGTGCTCTCGGCAAATACCGGTTCTACAAAGGCGCCGGTTTGCCGTGGAACAAAGAAACCAACCCCCACGTGATTGATCGGGTTAAAAGGTTGCCAGAAAATCGGACGAGCAATTACCTGCCCTGGTTAGATTGACATACGCAAACGATCGGATCCTAAGAAGGGAGCGACTTCTCCGAATAGTGCTTTTAAGCCAACTGGATTACTTCCGGATTGCCGTCACTCGGGAGGGACGCCCTGGAATGTCACCGAATCTCCAGATGTTTGCCCAAGATTGTTCCGAGGAAGAGTTGTGCGCGGTCTGCAAAGAGCTATTCATACCGCAGCGCGACCACGGGATCGATGTGCATGGAGCGGTGCGCCGGCACATAGCAAGCCGCGAAGGCGACAGTGGTGAGGACGATAATCACTCCAGCGAACGTGACGGGATCCGCCGCGCTGACGCCGTAGATTAGTTGAGACATCAATCGCGTCAGTCCAGCCGCGGCCACGATCCCGAGAACAACCCCGGTCATCGCCATCTTCATGCCTTCTCCGAGCATGAGCCACAAAACGGTGCTGCGCTGCGCGCCAAGGGCAATGCGAATGCCGATCTCGCGAGTACGCTGCCCCACCACGTAGGAGATCAAGCCATAAATACCGATGCTCGAGAGCAAAAGCCGCGCGAGGGTGCGAAGTTCGCCGCTCTGTCCGCGGACCATCACAGGTTTGCGGTTGCAGTCTATTTGTGGGGAGTCGGCGACCCGAGTTATCTCGAAGAAGAGAGAGTCATGGTGTACGATGCAGATACTGGCAAGGCCATTGCCGCGGTGCCGTCCGAGCCGTTGCCAAGGACGCAATCTTGGGCCGCGTTATCACCGGATGGGAAGCTCCTCGTGGTGGGCGCCCAGAGCAATTTGCGACTGTTTCGTTTGCCGCCGGCATTGCAGAAATAAGCCCCGGCGAGTCCTTTGTCATTATTACGAATCATATCGGGATCCTTGACGAGAAAGCGTCGCGCGTTCAGGCATGAGCATTGTCAATCATCTCTTCCCTGAACCCTGTCTGGACCGTGACGGGTAGTTGGACGCTTTTGCGACTAGGGAGCTTAGGGAGTTTTGTCATCCCTTAGCGCTAGGGTTCCTTGATTATCCTTCTGTTCAGTCTCGGAGTTTCGCCGGTGGTGCCGTCGGCAGCGCGGATGTCGTCGCTGCTAGCATAAGACCAGCCATCACTAACACGGCCACAGTGAGCAGTGCCCATTTCGGGCGAACGCTTCGCTTTGCATGAAATTAACAATCATCATGATTAAGAGGAATCCGAGACCCCGGTCCTGCGGTCTAATTGCTGCATCGGCCCTCATCGCATTTCACCCATTGGTCGGTTCCGACAACCTTGTCAATCGCAGCAGTGGCCTCCACAAACATGGCCTGCAGTCCTGATTTCGCCCCGATATGATACGTGTCGCTCCAAACTTCTTTAGTCTTTCCGTCAATCGTGATTCTCACTCCAACTCTGGACGTGTGGAAACCCCACGCGAAAGCTCTATCTTCGAGGTTGAAGAAATGTGCCTGGTCAAAATCCACGAGCAGAGTGTGGATTTGGTCTTTGCTAATGACGACCTCTTCGGGGCCTCGGTCTCGAACGAAATGGTCGCCCACATAGTCAACCGTCCCGTTCCCGTGAATCGTAACCTTGTAAACGGGGCAGCGCATTTGGCAGTCTGTGCGCCACATTTCGATGTTCAACGATTCCGGATCTTTCGCGTGGGCTAGAACATACCCTTTGCCAGGCAACCACAAGGCTGCGAGCGCCGCCAGAGCAAGCGCCGAAGACACCAGCACCCATTTGCTACTACTGTCATTGCGCTCCATCGGAGTAGCAATTTGCGGGGAACTCTTCATGTAGACCAGCCATGCGGCACCGGATACGACATAGATCAGCAGGAAGACACGAGGCGAGTAAACTTCGTAAAGTGCTGTGATTTCATTTGCATCTCTCCACAGTATTGGGAGCCAAAAACAGTAGTGCAGAAGAATCAGGAGACCAATTGCCCAGGCGGAGAGAGAGCGCCAGCGGTACAAGATGAATAGAAGGCCAATGCAAAGAAACTCCGGAGCAGCAATGGCCCATATAGAGCTCATCGTCGGTTGTTTCCAGACGCCATGAAAGATGTAAAGGTAAACAACGGGGAGAGCCAACAGGGCGAGAAAACCTGCAACGGGATTCGCAACAACAGCCAACGACCGAGCGCGCAAGAGGAATCGGAGGAAAAGCAACAAGATCACGGCCAGCCAAATCGTGGAAATCGCAAATGCAAGATCCACCCCAACTTGACTTCCCGAATTTGGTAGTCTGCCGTACACAGGATTCGAAGAACGGAGATGCAGGAGATCGTTGATTCTGACCGCGCTGCGAAGGAAGTAGTAAACGAACGCTTAGCCATCACTCGTACCCTTGCTGTAGGCCGCTTCAGTAAAGTTGTACATTGTAATTCCGTCGGAGAACGCAAAGGCGAGATTCAAAGAAAGAAGAAGCTCATAGGAGGCCCGAATGTGATCATTATTCAGAGATGGAGTTCTTGCCATTGGGGGCGTATCCGTCGCATTACAACTCAGCGGAGCAAATGCAGACTGGCCCCTCCAATCATTTGACACCAGCCGTATGCGAAAGTTCCTCAGCACAATTATCGGTTCGATTTCTTGAGTCGACCCGAATATTCGATTGCCGATGTTCTACGAATCTTTCCTTTCTGAGTTTTCGGTGACGCCGAGGCTTGCGAAAGCAGAGTCAATGTGTGTCCGGTTCACCTTTCGCCCGTTCCAATTGCTCCTAGTTGCTCCAAGATTTCGGATAGTTCCCGAATCTTACAGCGCCAAGGCCGCTCAGAGTTGGTCGTAAGTGACCTCGGCCTCAAGGGTGCAGAAACTACCGGCGCTCGCGGTCATGTTGCGTCGAACCGGGATACCGAGAAGGGCACGGGCAATCATGACTTGTTCGAGTTCCCGCAGGCTTGGATCCGGAATCTCGCTGACCGCTTTGAGTGTCGCGTCCATGGAGGCATTGACGCCTAATGTAATCATGCGGCGGAAGGCTTCCGCGGAGTTCCAGATGCCTTTCGGGAAACCCTGCAGTTGGGGAGAGACAATTTCGCAGTCGTAAAGACCGCGGGCGGCTGCAAAACCCTTCTGGATAACGCCCGTGGCGGCTTCGCGGTCACCGATACGCAGGTAGAGATCGGCAGCGGTGGCCAAATAGTCTATTCGGTGCTCCTCAGGGATCTCCTCGACGATTTCCAGTTGCTCCTGGAGAGCGACGCGGGCTCTGGCGGAATCACCAGAGTAAGTGCAGCGTTCCGCAAGAACCTGAATGACGCTGGCCCGCGGGAAGGTATCGTTATAGCTGCACCACTGTCCTCCGATTGGACCATTGCAGGCTGTGGCAACCTTACGCAGAACCGGCACGGCCTTAGCGAGCTCCAAAGAATGGACGAGATCTGATGGGCAAGAGTTTCCACTACCAAGGACGGCAGCCTCGGGTGAGTCAGGCGGTGCGAAGGACACCGATGAACCGGTGACACCGAGGAGGTTGAGATTCCGGGGGACGGTAAACTCAAGGCCCATATCCATGCGTTTAAGATTCTGTGCTTCTTCGATCGTGTTGTAGAGCTGTAATCCCACCGGTTTCTGGTGGCTTGGAGCTAACGCGTCTTTGCCCAAGTAAGGCTCGCCTTCATAGAAGGACGGGAGCCCTTGCGGGTAGCGCCTCAGATTAGCGGCGGCTTCAGCGTGTTGCGCAAGCAGTCCCGCAGCTAGCGCGGGATCCAGCTGCTGCAGAGCGGGAGCAACCGCGAAGAGCTGAAAGTCGTAGTTAGAATGAAAAGCAATACTGCGCTCTCCCGCACCCATGCCGAGCTGGCCGCCGTTCTGCGGCTCACCTTGTGAGAGAGCGATGTGAATTGCCTGCAGAACTAGATCATCTGGAAGTCGTTTGTAAAAGCGGGCTACGAGATCTGCGATGGTCCAATGCCAGGGTAGTTCTCGATCTGGATGAGCCTGGTAGAACTGCATTGCGGTCGTAAAAATGTTGGTGCGCTCGGCAGATGCGCTGGTGGGAAGACTCGCAAGGAGATGGGCAGTAGCGCGGAGCGGCAAAACGCCATCGGAAGCGGCTCGCTCAAAAACGTGAACGGCCGCAACGTAGTCGTTTTGCAAGATTGAAAAGTTCATCAGAGCTGCGTAAAGGCGGCTTTTCGTTGCAGGCGCAGCGCCGGGGAGCAGATCAAGAACGTCAGGAGGCGAGAGTGGGAGCAGATCGTTAAGGATGGCTTCTTCGAGATAATGACGGATCGTGGGCGCGGACTCGCGTGCAGCGGCGAAAGACTCACGATAGAGCCGTATGGCATGGGAGTGATCTAGGGGCAGCCACGCCCCCGCACTCCGATAGAGCACGAGAGAGCGTGAGGCTGGATCGAAAGTAGCCGATACAGACTCGGCGTGCAGAAGAAGAGGCCGGGCAAGCGCTTCTCGTGTAGGAAGCGTTAGTGGCTGATCCGTTCGCTGCGCTTGTTGTGCGAACGACGTTAATGAGACCAGTGCAAGCCACAGCAGGCATACCAGAAGGTGGCCAATGGATAGTAGTTCGAGCTTAGACTTGGGCATGCTGGGATCCGAACTTAAGTTTATCCCAAAGCCCGTGAACGAGTTGTACCGCAAGCGTCGGGCGAAGACCGCTGCGAGGCTTACGGAATGGGATCCGCGCCCCCTGCTCCTCGTTGCGAACGATGTAAATTTAAAACCTAAGACGTGGTATTGCAATCGCTTAGGTTTCGCAGCGGGGCCTTAAATTGGGCTAGTTGGGCTAGCGGGTAATTCCGGTTACCATCCTTGCATCTTCTGGCAGCTCTGGCTCATCCGCTTCAATCAAATGCTGCCTAAATCGATTGGGGGTGCCTGGTCATACCAAT
>Ga0207132_1134_pt1 | contig 15620 bp, 14 predicted proteins | sample Alteio_BWMinHeat_14_FD_153554 | JGI IMG/M metagenome (GOLD analysis project Ga0207132, IMG submission 153554) | Enriched cells from forest soil in Barre Woods Harvard Forest LTER site, Petersham, Massachusetts, United States -... | ecosystem: Environmental > Terrestrial > Soil > Temperate forest >...
AGTCGGCGAAACCCCTACTTTCCCTTCCCAGGGAAGGAATCGCACGGGCCACTGCTTTTTGAAACGTCTCGAACACTCAAACCCTACTCCATCATCCCCTCAAACTTGTCCCAAAAACTATCATTAGGCACCGGGGCGGTGATCAAAATTGGCTCTTTTTTTACAGGATGGATGAACTGCAATTTGCGCGCGTGAAGGCTGATACTTTTGCGCAGGCTACCGCGGGGATAACCATATTTATTGTCGCCCACTATCGGGCAACCCAGGGTTGCGAGTTGCACCCTGATTTGGTGGGGGCGGCCGGTTATCGGATCAACCCGGATGAGGTAGTTCCCGTTCAGTTCGGCTATCAGTTTATAGTTTAATTCCGATCGTAAACTGCCCGGCACCTCCTGGTCGTATGCCTTAGTGATATTTTTCTGCGGATTTTTTATAAGCCAGTGTACCAAATTGCCGGCCTCGGGATTGGGCTTGATGCGCACAACCGCGTAGTAAGTTTTATGCATTTCGCGGCTTTTGAACAATTTGTTTATCCTGTCGAGCGCCTTGCTTGTTTTAGCAAACAGGATCACGCCACTCACCGGTCTGTCCAGCCGGTGCACTACGCCTAAAAAAACGCCGTTTGGTTTATCGCTTTTTGTGGCGATGTATTTTTTTACTTTTTCCTCCAGCGGTTCGTCCCCCGTTTCGTCTGCCTGCACAATGTCTCCGGCCCGCTTATTTATTGCGATAATATGGTTATCCTCGTACAGGACGTCATTATCCGTTATGTCGTAACTGACGTACTTAAATATTGGCTTTGCCATTTGGTTTATGGTTCATAGTTCATAGCTCATGGTGTCGTTCTTGACTCTTTCCCCATTCCGGCTATGAACCATCAACCATGAACCATGAACTAAATCAATATTGCTCCTTCTCGTCGGGGAAGCTCTTCGATTTCACGTCTCCGATATAATTCTTTATCGCCCCGTTCATTACTTCGTTTAAATTGGCGTACTGGCGTAAAAACCTTGGTTTAAAGCCCTTGTTGATCCCGAGCATGTCATGGATAACCAAAACCTGCCCATCACAATGCCGGCCGGCGCCTATGCCAATAGTTGGGATGCTCAGGCTTTCGGTTACTTCTTTAGCCAAAACAGCCGGTATTTTTTCAAGAACGATGCCAAAACAGCCTAATTCCTGCAACTTAATGGCGTCCTCGCGTAGTTTTTGTGCTTCTGCCTCGTGTTTTGCCCTAACCGTGTAAGTGCCGAATTTGTATATCGATTGCGGCGTTAAGCCCAGGTGACCCATAACCGGTATCCCGGCAGTAAGAATTCGGCTTACCGATTCGGATATTTCAACCCCGCCTTCCATTTTTACACTATGGGCGCCGGCCTCTTTCATGATTCGGATTGCTGAATTCAATGCCTCCTTGGAGTTACCCTGGTATGAGCCAAAGGGCAGGTCGACCACCACCAGCGCGCGTTTTGCTGCACGGACTACCGATGAAGCGTGGTAGATCATCTGGTCGAGGGTTATGGGAAGCGTCGTTTCATGACCGGCCATCACGTTTGACGCTGAATCGCCCACCAGTATGATGTCGGTTCCGGCCTCATCAACAATGGTACCCATCGAGTAATCATAGGCCGTAAGCATAGCGATCTTCTCGCCGCGTGCTTTCATTTCCTGCAAAATATGCGTGGTAACTCTTTTGATCTCTTTGTGTACAGACATGATAATTTTATTTGCACGAATTACATTTTATTTGCACGAATTACACGAATTTATTCGAATTTACACGAAATAATTTATATGTCTATTGATAGCTCAAAATGTATTTGACTGCCCATAGCTACCACACATGATTACTTCATACAGCATTTTTACCCACCGTCATTCGAGATAATTCAAACACATTTGTGAAATTCGAATAAATTCGTGATAATTCGTCCCATTTTATTACTTTTGCGCCGTGAATCAAGAAGTAAATTACTTCACTCCTTCCATCAGTTTACGGGGAGCTTGTTACCGGGCTAACCAACAAAATCACCATTCATTTTTTTTGAACAATGACATACTTCACCAAATTGCCGGCGGTATTATTACTGGCTGACGGAACCGTTTTTTATGGAAAAGCTGCCGGGAAAATGGGCACCACTGCCGGCGAGATCTGTTTTAATACGGGGATGACAGGTTACCAGGAAATTTTTACCGACCCTTCCTATTTTGGTCAAATAATGGTTACCACCAATGCACATATCGGGAATTATGGCATCGCCGCGGATGAAGTTGAGTCGGGCCAGATACAAATTGCCGGGCTGGTTTGCAAAAACTATAACATCTACTATACCCGCAAGCAAGCGAACGAATCGATACAGGACTATTTCCAGGCGCAAAATATTGTGGGCATTTCGGATATCGATACCCGCCAGCTGGTAAGGCATATTCGTGATAAAGGTGCGATGAATGCCATCATCTCATCAGAGATACTGGATATCGGGGAGTTAAAAAGCAAGCTTGACGAGGTTCCCTCCATGGACGGACTGGAACTATCATCAAAAGTGTCGACTACCGAAACCTACACCTTTGGCAGCGAGGATGCAACCTACCGGGTTGCGGTGCTTGACCTGGGTGTAAAAAAGAATATTCTGCGAAACTTTGATGACCGTGACATTTATGCCAAGGTTTTCCCCGCAAAAACATCTTTCGAAGAAATGGAAAAAGATTTCGCCCCTACCGGTTATTTTATTTCCAACGGCCCCGGCGACCCGGCCGCCATGCCTTACGCAATTGAAACCGTAAAAGATATTTTAAAATCGGATAAACCGATGTTCGGTATTTGCCTTGGTCACCAACTACTTGCGCTGGCTAACGATATCCCCACCAAAAAAATGTTTAACGGCCACCGCGGCTTAAATCACCCGGTAAAAAATATCATCATTAACCATTGCGAAGTGACTTCGCAAAACCATGGCTTTGGTGTAGTGCCCGAAGCGGTAAGAGCCTCGGACAAAGTGGAGATCACCCATGTGAATCTTAATGATCAGTCCATCGAAGGCATAAGAGTAAAAGACAAGAAAGCATTTTCCGTGCAATATCACCCCGAATCATCTCCCGGCCCGCATGACAGCCGGTATTTGTTTGATGATTTTATTAAGCTGATGAAGAACTGATGTGCAGATTTCCGATGTGCAGATGTGCAGATGTGCAGATGTGTCCCGCGCCGGCGGGGTGCAAATAATAATTCCTTTCGGTTTAACTACACGTGAAACTTACGAAGTTTTTTAAACTTCGTAAGTTTTCCCCAGTTTTCGAACCATGCTTATTTTTTGGGCGCCGGCAAATAATAAGCCGGTATTCTCAAAGTGGGTTTCTCTACGTCCCAAATAATACTCGATACCTTCCAGCCGGCTTTGGTTTTTATCAACTGGAAACTGTTTACGCCTCTTTCGGCGATTGAATCCCTGGTATTTAAGTAAGTTGTGTAGGTGCTGATGCGATTCGCTATTTTACCGAATTGCTCGGTGCGGCCAAATATTTCCTCTTCGTAAAACATATGCACTTTATTGCCTTCAAGGAATTGCTTATAGAGGTCGACGAATTGGGTAATACTGGTTACCTGCGCGGTGTCAGTTCTAAAATTGATCAGCTGCGCCTGGGGTGTAAAGTAATTCGGTATCTCCGCATAACGCGGCTTCTCACCCTGTTTAAAGCTGATAGCGGCATATGCATCGTTCACTGCTTTTTTGATAGCGCTATCATCTGGTACTTTGTAAGTTTGCATTGCAGACGAATCCTGCACGGAACTTTTTGTTGATGTTTGGCAGGATGAAAGCGCGATGGCGCAGGCTAAGCAGAGGAATAAGTTTTTCATGGTGACGCTTCTTTGTGGTGCTTGTGACGTCATAAAGATATGTTTTCTTTTTTACACCCGGCAAGCGAGGCTATGTTTCCCAGGGAAATCGCGTTTAAAAATTGTATGACTTTTGAATTAGCCTTAGGATGTTCTAAATTACAAAAGGAAGTCATGCCGAACTCGTTTCGGCACCTCACATGCTAGGTAAACGCCATACAAACCCATATGCAAGATGTACACCAAGCAGGCGGCTCGTCCTGTGGGATGCCGAAACGAGTTCGGCATGACCTATTTTTTTAAAAGCGATTTCCCTGCTTCGTTTGCAAACCCCTTCATTCGTCGGCATTTTCCTGCATTTTACCGGAAATTTAGAGGCCTTCGCCTAAATTCATTAACCCTAACCTCGCAGAGTTAGCAGATTTGAATCATAAATCACTCAAACATCATGAAAACGCTACTCGCGGTACAAATCGTCCATTACGCAATGCACCTTGCTGCTCAAATGCATTCCCTTTTACATTCGCTGGGACACCTGATAAAATAAAGCCTGTCCGGGTCAACCTGATTCGAAACAAGGTTAAGAATTTTTTGTAGCGGGTTGCAACATTCGGCCCTTTCGCATAGTCAACTGGGTAGTTTCTTTCGCTGCAAGTCAAATCATCGGGTTGCGGCAACAAAAAACAAACTAAATTAGAAGCGATAATTATCAATCACTAATCCATCAACTCTTAAATTCAACGCAAATGACTAACCTACGAAAAATGATCACCAGCAATTTGTCCAAATATTTGCTGGTGCTTCCGGCTATATTTTTAAGCTGCTTTTTCCTTCAAACCACCAGCGCCAGTTCGGCCGGGGTAAAAATAACTGCAGTTGATTCGACGAAGCTGGCTGCTTTTGAAGGCATTTACCAGAACAAGGCTAATACCTTTGCTTATTTCAACGTTAAAGCCGTTAACAACACCCTGGTGGCCAAACAGATTGACGGTAACAGGGAGATTGTGTTAACCCGCAAATCGGACTTGGGGTTTGAAATGAAGGATGACGACGGAGATGAAACCATACCTGTTGCCTTTTCCAAAAACGATGCCGGCGAAATCGCACAGCTAATGGTGGGCGGCAGGGATGCGTGGGTAAAAGTTAAGGAATATATACCTGTTAAGGAAGTAAAACTTACCGCCGACCAATTAAAAGCATTTGAAGGCAAATATAAATTCGAAGAAAAAGACGATGCCTTTTTGCAGATTACAGCTACCGCCGATGGTTTATTGTTAAAGCAATTATGGGACGGCAAGGAGATAAATTTTATGGCCATATCCGATCTCGACTTTATAAATAAAGAGAATATGTTCCCGCTAAAATTCACAAAAGACCAAAAGGGTAACGTTATTAAAGTATTGGCCTTTAACCGCGATATGTGGGATAAAGTAAAGGAGTAAAATTTTACCCGCCGGCTAATCGGCACCTTAGCCGCATAACGAAAAACTTGTTAAGACAATAAAGCCTGGCCGGAGAAGGCTGGGTTTTGTTATATATAGGCATTTTTTATGTGATTCTTTCCTATCTTCGATTGCATAAATTCCATGGTATTTCGGGGCATACAGTGTACCCGAAGGCGAAGACTTCGGACATCGGGCACTACTTGTTATATGAAAAAAATAAACACAATCTTACCATTTGTTATAATATTTTTTTTTATGTCATGCGATTGGAAATCGAAGATTGGAGTGATCAAAAATAGCACATCTGACACCATAGCAATTGTAGTGTGGAATGATAAAGAACTTGGGGCAATTACCGACAGCATGATTAATACTGATCGCATTTACATGCCTGATCTTGTTGAACCTAATAAATGCTCAACGATTGCGTTGTCCGACAGGAATTTTGACAAAGCCCCTGATTCTTCAAAATTGCAGTTATATGTCCTAAACGTTGATTCTTTGTCTTATTATCGGAAAGTGAGATCAAATCGTAATATATTGGGTCACTGTTTATTGAGAAAAATTACAATTCAAACAAATAAAATAGGGAAAGGCTTAGATACAATCTATATAAGATGATGATACCCCTGCTGTCCGTAGCCTGCGTCTACGGATACACGATGCTTTATTACATAATTGCTTCCAACAGCGGAATTCATTTCGTTTATAGTTACTAAAAGTCGAACATGAAAAATCTTTTTCTTCTTTTGCTTATCGCATGGATTGTTCCAGCAAGCTGCCAATCTCCGATTGACGTCAAATCCTATTACATCAAAATTGCCCCTTTTGGCCTTACAGACGTTCCGCTTCATACATTGTTTATCAGCACAGTGAGCCTCGACAGTATTGCAGATATTCATTTTAATACTGACGCGCCATTCACTGAACAAAAAATCATTACCGATGAAAGAACAATGAGACATGTTATTACATTCATCAACCAATATGATCATGACGAAATTTATCTTAAGAAACCTCTGACTGAATTCGGTTGTCATCATATTTCTGTGTACAACAGAAATTCATTAAATACTAATTTTGATCTTGATTTATCCGGCAGCAAAAAATTCTTGAATGGGCTTATCGATATGCTTGTTAGAAAAAGCAGAGACACGAAGCTGATTGACGAGCTGAAGGACGATGTTTTGGCCCCAATAGATTAGCCAGGGGTGAAATAACGGTACTGACGTACACAGTTTCTCTTTTAATTAAATTCATGTAAATAGTTACATTCGCAATAAGGGCTTTTCGGTATTTTGTTCTAAAAATTCTACAAGCTGAACTATTAGAAAAATGGAAGCAGTTATATTTTGCGGCATTCAGGCAACAGGAAAAACTACCTTTTTTAAAGAGCGTTTTTTTAACACGCACATGCGTATTTCCTTAGACCAGTTAAACACACGAAATAAAGAACTCAGGTTTATTGAAACTTGTATCCGGACATTTCAGCCTTTTGTAATAGACAACACCAATCCGTCTCAGGAAGAAAGGGCAAAATATATAGCGATCGCAAAAGCAAATAAGTTCAAAGTAATCGGATATTATTTTCAATCTAAAGTGGCTGTTGCATTAGCGCGTAATGACCAACGCTCTGGTAAAGAGAAGATTCCTGAACTTGGTATAAAAGGAACTTTTAATCGGCTGAGCCTGCCACACATGGATGAAGGTTTTGATGAACTGTATTATGTAACAGCCGGGAATAACACCTTCACCGTAAATGAATGGTCAAATGAAATTTGATGATCTGGATCTTAAAATGAGAGTTTATGAAACCTCTCAAGACCGCTGCGTTTTGCCTAATATGTACATTGTAGCAAGAATTGATGGACGAGGCTTTACCAGGCTGACTAAAGAAGTGCATCGTTTCGAAGCGCCTTTTGACGAAAAGTTTCGGGACTTAATGGTTGAAACGGTAAAACACCTTATGAATTGCGGTTTTAACGTAATTTACGGTTATACAGAAAGTGATGAAATATCATTGCTCTTTCATCCCAATGAAAATCTTTTTGGGCGAAAGACCAGGAAATACGTCTCCATTCTGGCAGGCGAAGCCAGTGCCAAATTTTCCACTCTTCTGGGACACATGGGAGCCTTTGACTGTCGTCTTTCTGAACTTCCCAACAAAAAGTTGGTAGGAGATTATTTCAGATGGCGTAATGAAGATGCGCACAGAAATGCGTTAAATGCACATTGCTACTGGCGTTTGAGGCACGAAAACTTTAATGTGAAAGAAGCTACATCTAAGATAGAAGGGATGAGTATTGCCGCCAAGAACGAATTACTCTTTCAATATGGCATCAATTTCAATAATGTTCCTGCCTGGCAAAAAAGAGGAATAGGCATTTATTGGACAGATGTGAAAAAGGAGGGATTTAATCCAAAGAACAATGAGCATGTGTTAGTAGATAGACGAACCCTGCATACTGATTTTGAGCTGCCCATGCGGGATGAATACGACATATTTATAAATGATCTTATAAACAAGTACGAAAACCAAGGTTGAGTCGATCTTTCCAACCGATCAAAGTTCAAAACTTTGACCTAAAATGAATTAAGCCTTCGGCTTCGATATGCGCCAATTTCTTATTTCGACCACGAAAATACACTATGCCTGTAGTCTGCGACTACAAGGGACAAAATTTCACAAGAAAAGAAGGCTTTTTTATTGAAAATACACAATTTTTATCAAAAATTGAATTCCTTACTTTCTATAACCACTTAATTATAAGATAGATACAAAAAACGACATTGCTGTTTCACAAGGATTTTCCGTAAATATTAATATCTAATCGACTTATTACCAGAAACTTACCTCGAAGTTGCTGTTTCAGGCGTTTCACGTGTTCTATGTATTTCGTGGAACACCACGGAATTAAAGCCCTGCAGCCCGGTTAGCGTGTCGCGGTTCAGGCCTATTTACTTCCCAAAATCATAGAATTTCCATTTCGTGGTGAAATCCCTGTCAAGGGCCTGGTTGGTAAGCGTTGCCCTCACCATTTCAATTGGCATGGTGTTTTCCCTGATGATGGCATCGTGAAATTGTTTGTAGGTCATTTTGCCGCCATCAACTAATTCTTTTTTAAGGCTCATGAGTTGTAGTCCGCCTACTAAGTAAGCCACTTGGTATAGTGGGCTGTAGTCGCCTTTAAATGATCTGCGCACCTCGCCTTCGGCATTGGCGCGCTCATGTCCAACCCGGTCGACCAAAAAATCAATACACTGCTGCGGTGTCCAGTTGCCAAGGTGATAATTTAGCGAGAAGATGATGCGGGCGCAGCGGTGCTTCCGCCAAAAAAGCATACCAACCCTTTCCTCGGGTGTTTGCGCAAAGCCCTGGTCGTATAAAAGCAGTTCCCAATAAAGTGACCAGCCCTCTATCCGAAATGGGGTATAGAACATGCTGCGGTAACTTTTATAGCGGCTGTTCATGAAATATTGAAGGTTGTGTCCGGGCAGTAGTTCATGCTGCACCGTCCCCCTCGAAAAATAAGGATTATTGCCACGCATGCTCATGAGCTTGTCGCTTTCGTTCATGGTATTGGTGGGATAGCTGATAATGATCTCGCTGCCGCCCAAAAAGAAGGGATTAACCAATTGCGCTTCGGGTGTCATCATCGTCATACCCCAGGTTTCCTCTGCCAGCGGGGGGATGGTGATCAGATCGCGGGCCTTGATGAACGATAGCGCATCGTTATATAGCTTTAATATCTCCTCGGGCTGTTTACCGGCCGGGACATAGGTGTTTTTAACTTTTTCAAGGGCTTTATGCCAATCATTGCCAAAGCCCATTTCCTGCGACGCCTTCAGCATTTCCTTATCGCAAAAAGCAAACTCTTTATTGGCAAGCGCAATCAGTTCCTCGGGGGTATAGGGTATCATTTCGGCTTTCAATTCGCGTATCAGTTCATCATGGCCTACAGGTACGCCTTTTATCCCGCTGCTGTCGGGTTTTTGCGTGGTATTGATCTTTCCTTTGCTATAAATCAGTGCAGCATAAGTAGTCAGCGCAGAGTCCAGGTTTTTATAGGGCTTTGGTACCCACCAGGTAAAATCGGGGTCGTAGCCTATGTAAAAATCATAAAAGCTTTTCAGCCTGCTCCGCAAGCCGAGTACTGCAGCTTTCCCTTTTCGGGCCAGCGGCATATCTACGGTTTGTACGGAGCTAAACGAAGCTTTGGAAGCGTTTAAAGTTTTTAAGATATTATTAAGCTGCATCGCCACATCCTGCCCGGCAAGCGGAATACCGCGCCTTCGTTTCTTTTCAAGCTGGTAGATATCGTCTGCAAAAGGTATGTACCCGCTGATCTTGTCGTATTGCTCCTCATCCAGTTTTATCGCCCCCTCGTCAAAAACAATTTGTTTTTTAAGAAGGATATAATCCACTTTGCCATAAATGCTCATGCCATCAAAATCAGCATGTTTTAGCTTTTCGAGATAATCATTGCCGATCTCCGTTAAACGTCTTCGTTCCTCGGGCGAGGTTTGTACCGATTGATCTTCGTAGCCATTGATGGCTGTATAGGGCGAATAAAAATCCCGGATGGCATTCATGTCCTGCCCGTATTGTATAATTAGCCCTGATACCTCGCTGGCCTGTTCGTAAAGCGGATTTTTGTTGGATTCAGATTGGGCAACCGATCGATTTGAATTAAATACCAGGTATATAAAAGTAATCGATAGCAAGGCGAACTTTACAGAGCTTTTGAAACGGGGGAACAAGTTTTTTAGGGGCATTGTCAAAAAAAGTTTGATGTTATAATTGCCGAAATGTATGAATTAATAACCGGACTAGCTTAATCGATCCCAATAAACAAAAATAGTTGTGATTATAGTTATCAGATGCAACACAATATGATTAGCATCAGGTGTTCTTTTTCCTGGTTTATTGGGGATTAGCCTCGTAGTGCGTCCAAATAGTTTTTCATAATCGAAGTTGACCTTTGAATGCGAAAACTTTTCAGAGAAATAAGGCAGCCACCACTGGACGCATTCACCGAAAAGAAGGAATGGGTAATAAATAAGCGGGTAATAATGAAAAAAGCCTGAGTTTCCGCAAATAATGCAAACAGCTGCTGTGCCCATTAATACCAGGTTTGTAAGGGACTCGAGCAACAATTCTTTGCGGCTATATTTTTCAACATCATTCCATGGAAAAAGCGACACCACGGTAGTAACCTGGTGATAGATCAATAACAGAAGCGCAAATGCAAGGGCGAAATAATGTGTGTACACAAATCGGGATTTAGATTGTTAAGTAAATGTAGGCTTAATAATTTCTGATTTTTAAAATCCGTATATTTTCGCCATAATTACCAATTGATAAACAAAAGATGAGTCTCAAGAATTGCCTGGCGGGTGTTTTTGCTATGGTGTGCGGCATTCTGTTTAATTGCAGCCGCGGAATTGCACAAGACGAAAAATCCTTCAGCAAATATTATTATGTAAGTACAGCGGGCAGCGACAGCAACCCCGGTACCATGACCGCTCCGTTTAAAACTATTCAAAAAATAGACAGTCTCGATCTGAAGCCAGGTACAATAGTTTATTTTAAGGCCGGCGAAACGTTTAACGGTACCTTAACAATTGGAAAGAACAAAACAGGCAGCCCGACGCGGTGGGTAGCATTTTCTACTTACGGAGTTGGCAAAGCCATCATCAATGCAGATAGTGTCAGAGCTGTCAGCCTTTACAATAGCAGGTTCGTCATCATCATGAACTTAAAACTTACCGGTTTGGGCAGAAAGACGGGCAACCATGAAAATGGCCTGGCTATACTGAACAGCCGGGATATCAGGGTTGATAACATTGATATCAGCGGATTCCAAAAGTCCGGGCTGTTGATAGATTCATCCTCGTGGGTAAACTGTAACGGAATATTTGCGCATGACAATGGATCGGCCGGGATTACGGTAGAGGGCCGGGGCAGTAAAAAGGATTCAAGAAATATTAAGATCTACGGCTGCAGGGCCGAAAATAACCCCGGTGATCCAACAAAACTAGATAACCATAGCGGAAACGGTATAGTAGTGGGCCATTGCACCAATGTAGATATTGAAGAGTGCACCGCCACCAATAACGGCTGGGATATGCCGCGAATCGGTAACGGCCCCGTAGGCATCTGGTGTTACGAGGCAGACAGTGTCAGGATCAAATCCTGCCTCTCTTACGAAAACAAAACCTCTAAAGGCGGCGCCGATGGCGGCGGTTTCGACCTTGACGGCGGAACTACCAACTCTGTTATTTCCTATTGCTATTCATACGGTAACCAGGGCAGTGGTTACTGCATTTTTCAATATTGGGGCGCCAGTCCCTGGCACGACAATATTATTTGCAATAATATAAGTGAAAACGATGGCACGGTATCCGATTCGCAGGGGGGAATGTATATTTGGAATAGTTCGGGCAACCCCAGGCTGTTTTACAATTGTAAAGTTTATGACAATATTGTTTACAACTCGAAGGTGGCGGCTCTGAGCTTTTCGGAAAAAAGCCTGAATCATAACTTCGAATTTTATCACAATATATTCGTCGGTAAGGATGCCCTGATAAAAGGTGTGGATTATTTTGGGACAGCCAGTTTTATGGGTAACGATTGGTGGAGTCTGGACAGCAAGTTTAATGCCTGGGGCTTCAAAGACTTTAAGGCGTGGGCGACAAAGTTTGGCCTGGAGCAAATGTACGGCCACGTTGTGGGGCTAAATATTGACCCCGGTTTTAAAAATCCGAATATAACAGGCATTACCACCCTCGGAGCTGTTGAATTATTTTCAGGCTACCGGTTGTCGGAGGCATCTTTATTGAAAAAGCTGTTTGGAGGAGATTTAGACCAGGCTGTTTTTGAGAGAAGAACCTTTTGATAAAGCAATCTTACTTCGCAAATCCCAGATATAAAATAATGAAACGTCGCAATTTTATTACCGGTTCCTTAGGCGCAGGCATAGCAATGCACCCCTTTGTTAGGGCATGGAGCAGGCCTGACGCGGGTTTTCCTGACAAAAATAACCTTAAGCTGGCCGGCCCTGTCAAACCTGTTTTTATTTATAACAACTGGTCGGCTTATGATGAGCTTTCGGACAATAAGCCTCAGACGGAAGAGTTGGCCATGAACGAACTGGCCCAGGTGATTCGGTTAAAGAATAGCGGTGTTCAGGTAGATTATTATGTGATGGATGCATTCTGGTTCGATAAGTTTGGAGGATACCGCACCTGGCATAAAAAGCACTGGCCTGATGGTCCGGATGAATGGCTGATAAAGTGTAAATTAAATGATATTAAACCCGGCATGTGGTTCTCCACTAACCTCATCGCTACCCAAAGCGGACGTTTTTTAGAAGTAATACCTGAGTGGAAAGACTCACTGGGGAGCGACCCAAACATCATGTGTTTATTTGAAGGCGGCTACACAAAACACCTGGCCGATACCCTACAACTGTGGCATGACAAAGGGGTAAGGCTGTTTAAGTTCGACTTTGCTTATTTTGAGGCAGTAACGCCCGAATCAAAAACGAAGTTTACGCCCGACGAAATCCTGGAGAAAAATAAGGTGGCATTTATGCAAATGCTGCGTCAATTCAGGAAAAACAACCCCGGCGTACTGATCACTGGCTATAATGGCTTTGGCGGCGACATGGAAAATACCTATAAGCCCTTTGACAAAAAGATCGACCCGAGGTGGCTGGATGTTTTTGATACCCTTTATTGCGGCGACCCACGGTTTTCCGATGTTCCGATGATGAATATCTGGCGTTCGCAGGATAATTACTCCGATCACCAGGTTTTTGCTTACCAGGCCTACGGAATGCCGATACGGCGCATTGATAATTGTGCTTTTATGATCGGAAAGACGGGCACATGCTATTACCGGGCCAGTCAATGCTGGAAGGGGATGCTTATTTTAGAACTTGCGCGCGGCGGCTGGGTAAATGTTTATCACGGAAATCTGGAGTTATTAAATGATGATGACGCCCGTTGGTTTGCAAAAGCACAGCGATTGTATCACGAACTACAGAAAACTGATACAACCATAACATTCGGCTCAATTCCGGGTAAAGGAAAGCCTTATGGCTTTAAATCATCGTCGCCTAAGGGAATAGTTTGTACGGTGGTGAACCCGTCGCAGCAGATTGCTGATATTGAGCTGCCTGTCGGCCATCAAACCGGATCCAATATAATTTATGCTGATGGAGGCTTTCGGCCGTTTGTCAAGGACAACATACTGAAGATAGGGCCAGAGCAATTAGTTGTAGTGGGGTATGGTGAGTATGCTACTTATTTGGAAAATATAGCGGAAATATTTTACAACCTGGGTGTTGATAAAAGCATAGATATACCGATTGCCATCGATAAATTTGAGACAGCGTTTACGGTCACCGGGAAGAATAGGATTGAGGCCAGGGTGAACCTGGTGAAAGATAAACACGTAAGGATAATCATGCAGCAATTCTATAAGAATGGAGACCCTTGCCGCTCATGGCCCGGCGCCCCGCCCGATGGAAAAAATGTTAGCGAGGTTATCCAAATAAAAGTATCGCAGGAGGGAAAGGATGTTCCCACGCATATCGAATACGATAAAATGATATGGAGTGGTTTATCCTGGGGCGCGGCGGAAATAAAGAGCGGCAGCTTCGATGTGAAAAAACCACTTGATATTAAATGTATATCAAATGAAAAAGATGAACTGATATTAAAGGCGGATGTATACGCGGTGGAGTATGCAAAATAGATTTGCATCAGACATGAAAGCAATCACTTTAGCCTGTTTAATATTCATTTTATCAGGCGGAACAATAAAAGCTTTCGCACAGCAAAACCTTGATTTCGAGCAGGGTTTAAAAGGTTGGGAAATGGTTGGCTATGAAGCTGATTTTAACCTGGAAAAGGGCAGCGGACATCATTCAAATTTCAGTGTGAGAATTGGAACGGGCCATGGCGTTCTCCAAAAGCGGATTGACGTCGGCCCTTTGTCGATAATCCAGTTTAGCGCTTATGTCAAGTCAAGCCAAAAAGGAGTGAAAGGGTATTCTTTCATTAGCTTTTTCGATATACACAATAAGCTTTTGTTAACTTATAAAAGCGACGCGCTCGATTCAATTTCATGGCAGCAAACCGGCAATTATACGGAAACACCGGCCAATACCGCTTATGCCGAGATCGGTATCGAAAAAGACACCTCCGGCAAGGGGTATATTTATGCGGATGATTTCAGGATTGAAACCAATATCGGCATGCCCAAAGCGAAGCATCAGCCGCTTTGCAACCTTGATGAGTACATGGCTCCATTCTGGAAATCCGGAACCGTTTATAATGAAACAGTTTTGATGTATTCGGTTAACGGGAAACCGGCCACTGGCAAATTATTGTATTCACCTTCGAAAATAATAGCGGTCAGGAAATTCGATCTAAGCGCTTCCTATAAGGCCGGGGTTGATTATGCGCTAAGCGGCAATATTATTGCTCGACCGTACCTGAACCATCAAATTCGAATCATCCTTGGAAGCTTTGCGTATGGTGAAATATCGCTCAAAAAATATAACCAGTCCCAGCACAGCCAGCAAGCCTATTGGCAGCATTACCCAACCGCCCTTTATGATCAGGTCACCGAAGTGTATCTCTTGCCCGGCCGGCAGTTGCCCGGCGGTTCGCGCGGTGTCAATTAATCTATGTGCGGTGTCTGTCGCCTGGAAAAATAATAATGTCATCTTTTATGGATTATTCTGTTTTGGTCTTATTTCTAGTGGTATGGTGTACCTGTTTGCCTTCGCCGTTTTCGCATAGGCTCTTATAGCCGAATCGGCCTTTGCATACGTTGGATAGGCGCCGACGGAAATTTTTACAAGTAAGCCCGGCGCATCCGTCACGATATAGGCTTTTACGCCTAATGTGGCTAAATGATCAATGATAGAATTGGCCTTTTTCTGAGTATTGCAATTTTCCACAAGTGCTTCAAAGCGGGGGCCTTTAATTGTATCCAACGCCGGCGCTTTAACCGCTACCCTTGTTAATGAAGTATCTCTTGGTGGCTGCGTTTTAGCAATGGTATCTGTTGGCAATTTTTTGCGGGCTACAAGTGTGTTCTGACCTGTGGTTTTTGATGACCCTCCAGTAAGTTTATGGAAGGTGGCCGGATAAAACTTGTAAACAGCAAAATCGGGCGCCAGTACATCCTTCATGTCGCCTGCAAAAAATTTTGTGTTGGTGATATTATTGATGTCAGAGTTGATTTTTGCATCCTCAATGGCCGAGGGAACGTACTCAATACCAATAACTTCCCTAACCTGCCCTGCAATAAAATTAGCAAT
>Ga0207132_1135_pt1 | contig 15608 bp, 13 predicted proteins | sample Alteio_BWMinHeat_14_FD_153554 | JGI IMG/M metagenome (GOLD analysis project Ga0207132, IMG submission 153554) | Enriched cells from forest soil in Barre Woods Harvard Forest LTER site, Petersham, Massachusetts, United States -... | ecosystem: Environmental > Terrestrial > Soil > Temperate forest >...
TGCTGCGCGCCCGGAACGGTAGCGAGCATCGCGAGTGGGCTGGTGGTGGCGCCCCGATAGTTCACTGGAAGACCGGTGATCTGCTGGAAATTCTTGGTGTCACCAATCGTGCCGTTTTCGGTGTTGATCACTGGACCGGCATCGCTGCTGACTTCGATGCTTTGTGAGGAGCCCGCGAGTTTGAGAGATACATCGAGGCGGAGGCTTTGGCGAGCGTCGAGCTGCATTGAAGAAACTTTGTAGTCAGCGAAGCCATCCGCATGAAACACCAATTCGTAGTGTCCGGCTCTCAGACTGATGAATTCAAATCCTCCATTGCCATCCGTGATGGCGCTGCGATGGCTGCCATCGTCGAGGCTAGTGAGGGTAAGTTGCGCGCCTGCCACTGCGCTTTGACTCGGATCTTTCACGACGCCCACAATGCCGCCAAAAGTCGATTGGCCGCTAGCCCACGGTACAGACAACAGGACTGCAATCAAGAATGAAGATACCTTGCTCATGTTCGAGTCCCCCTATTCCCTCGCGCGCGATTCCAGTGCGCGAAGCAGTGTCTGGAAAATACCGGGACGTCCGTAAAGAAGTCGTGAGCGATTTCATCAAAGAGTTGATAGCTTGGATGGGTTTCTTGAATGGAGCGCGGAAATAGCAGCTCGCTAGACGTGGCTCCCTAAGTGCTTGTTTTCCTTAAGACTTGCCCGCCGTTGTTTACAGAATCCTTATGAATCCCTCAGGACTTCCTCAATAGGGTTGCGTTACTTTGCCTCTTGGTTGTCGAGATCGGCTGAGTCCTTCGAGTCCACGGGACTCTGGAAGGCAGCTGAAACTGGTGTGTGAGCTGGGGTGGGGCTTGGCTCCCGAAGGGCTGCAGGCGGTGAGCTTCGCTTTGCGGCCAGGTTACTGCGGCCTGCCAGCGTGGCCATGCGGTAGGGCGGTCGCGGCTTTGCTTGCTATGCGTGCGAGCGGAATGTGTAGGAAACGATCGCGAGATCATGGAGCTTGGGCAAGAAAACCTAACTGCGTAAATTTTGTACCTCGGGATCTGTGACTTGAATCACATCTTTCGTGCAGTGTCGTCACAGACGACACAACACGTTTTCTTTGCAAATAGCTGCACAGGAGAGAGATATGGGTGCGTTCGGACACAAAAGGGGCTTTGTCTGGCTAGTATTGTCCGGATTGCTCTATTTCAGTACGGTTCCCACCCGCGTATTTGCGGACGAGAAGGACGGACGTAGTCCGTCGCCGAAGACTAGTACGGTGACTGTATCGCCAGCCATGGCGAGTGCACTTCCGTCTGCCGTTACGCCGCAGGAACAGACCCCGACGAAACAGGCGAATGCCGGGTCGTTTGCGTTCACGGACTTTCCTACGTGGCTGAATGACATCCTAGCCACAGACGAATCGCCGATGGATTCGACAACGTTCGGGTTCGACCGGGCTGTGGCGGAGGCGCCATCGTCCATCCTTGGAAACCTGAATCCCCAAGGCTCTGGAGGCCCTGCTGACGGGCAAGGCCCGAGCACCAGTAGCAAAAATGTGCTCACGGGCAACTTCTTCCATCGTTTAGTGCAGTTCTACAAGCAGGATTGGGCAGGCACGAACCCGGCGGGAACCTCTCTGACCAAACGCGGTCTTCCGGCACCCTTGGATTCACCTCCATTCCCGTTCTCCGACTGGGGATACGGCGGCTCGCCGGACATCGGCGCCCCCGATGGCAATACCTATCCTTTAATGTCCGCACTCGGACTTGAAAACAGCCGCACAAAAATCTATGGATGGGTTGCGACCAGCATAAATTTCAGCACTTCAGCGCAGAACAACTTTCCACTCTCGTACGACATCTTCCCGAACAAGATCGAAGTCAATCAGGCGGTCATCTACATTGAACGCCTGCCCGACACCGTGCAGACCGACCATTTCGACTGGGGATACCACGTCACCGGGTTCTACGGCATCGACTATCGGTTCACGACAGCGAAGGGTTACTTCAGCCAGCAACTTTTGAAGTTCAACCGTCAGTATGGGTTCGATCCCGTCCTCGAGTACGTGGACCTCTACTTTCCTGTCAAAGATGGCCTGGACATCCGAATTGGCCGGTTCCTCTCGGTTCCCGGGATCGAAGCGCAGTTGGCGCCGAACAATTACAACATGACGCACTCGCTGCTCTACACGATCGATCCCTTCACCGACACGGGGATCTACGGCACTCTAAAGCTGAACAAGCAATGGATCGTTCAGTTGGGCCTATCAGGCGGCCACGATGTCGCGCTGTGGACCAGCGACGCTAAACCGTCAGCCATCTTTTGCTTGAACTACTCGACTAAAAGCAACAACGACAATTTTTACGGCTGCGCGAACGGTATCAACGACGGTAAGTACGCCTATAACAATCTGCAGGACTATGACCTTACCTGGTACCACAAGTTCAACAGCAAGTGGCACAGCGCGACGGAGGTTTGGTACATGTATGAACGCGACGTGCCGAACGTCGCCGGCAATGTCGCAAATCCGATCACGCCTGAGCTCGGCGCAAATGGCGCATTCTGCAGGGCTGGTGTGCTTCGCTGCACCGCGCCGGAATACGCCGTCGTCAACTATTTGAATCGCGAGGTCAATTCCAAGTTTATGTTTGGGTTTCGGTCTGACCTTCTCGACGACAAGAAGGGGCAGCGTACCGGGTTCGCCACGAAATATACGGAAAATACGTTGTATGCGACCAGATATATCGGCACCACAATCATGATCCGTCCGGAGCTACGGTTTGATCACTCGTGGGATCTCGCGGCATACAACAACGGAAAGGCGAGGAATCAGCTCTTCTTCGGCATGGACTTGATCTACAAATTCTGAGGCCCAGTCAAGAAGACGGTGCAGTCATCTTGGCGGAACCGAAAGCGGAGTGAACTGGCGTTTCTGATGCAATCTTGGATGTTTGGCCTTGTCGGTGCAGAGTGTTTTTCCGGGAGAAGGACATGCTTGACATCGTTTTCATCTTGGCGACCGGGTTGTTTTTTGGAATCGGAATTCTCTACGTTCGCGGCTGCGAACGCTTGAAATAGGAGTGCGTCTATGAGCGCAGGTGATGCGGCATTGCTGGTGATTTGCGTGCTTCTGTTCGGCTACTTGCTGTACGCGCTGCTGAAGGCGGAGGAGTTCTAGCCCATGACCGCGAATGGCTGGTTTCAAATCAGTTTTTTTCTTTTGGTGATCTTTCTACTCACCAAACCTCTGGGCGTCTTCATGATGCGCGTGTTCAATAGGGAGAAGACTTTCTTGGATCCCATCCTGCGGCCGGTGGAGAGGCTCGTGTATCGCCTGACGGGCGTCGATGAGAAGCATGAGATGCGCTGGACCGAATACGCTATTGCCATGCTGCTGTTTAGCGGGGTCTCCATGGCCTTGCTGTATCTGATCGAGCGCACACAGAAGTGGCTGCCTTTCAATCCACAGAAATTCGGCAACGTGGAGCCTGGGTTGGCGTTTGGTACGGCGGCATCGTTCACCACCAATACGAACTGGCAAGCGTACAGTGGCGAATCCATGATGAGTTACCTCACCCAAATGGCGGGGCTGGCTTATCACAACTTTGCCTCCGCTGCTGTCGGCATTGTCCTTGCCCTCGTGGTGATCCGCGGCATCGCGCGCAAAGAAACGGACAAACTCGGAAATTTCTGGGTGGATGCGACGCGTTGTCTGTTGTGGGTCTTGCTCCCCATCTGTCTGGTTGGTTCGCTGGCGCTGGTATCCCAGGGCGTCATACAGAACTTAAAGCCGTATACAACGGTGGAGTTAATCGAGCCTCAGACGGTTCCGGTGACCGGTGCGGACGGCAAAACCACGACGCAGACGGTGACCCAGCAGGTGATTGCGCAAGGGCCGGTGGCATCGCAGGAGGCCATCAAGGAATTCGGCACCAATGGCGGGGGATTTTTTGGCGCCAATAGCGCACACCCCTTCGAGAACCCCACGCCCTTGGCCAACTTTTTTGAAATGGTATTGATCTTCGCAATCCCTTCCGGCCTTACGTACACGCTCGGCCGGATGACAGGCTCACAACGCCACGGCTGGGCGGTCTGGGCGGCCATGGCGTTCTTGTTTTTGGCGGGGGTGACAACCGCGTATTGGGCAGAGGCCAGAGGCAATCCTCTATTGGCGGGCACCGACCAGGGGGTAAGCGCGCTGCAACCCGGCGGAAACATGGAGGGCAAAGAGGTGCGCTTTGGAATTGCCAATTCCGCCCTGTTTGCTACCGTGACGACCGACGCGAGCTGTGGCGCGATCAACGGCCAGCACGATTCGTTTACCCCCCTTGGCGGGATGGTTCCGTTAGTCAACATCATGCTGGGAGAGGTGGTCTTCGGCGGAGTCGGCGCCGGCCTTTACGGCATCATCGTGTTCGCGATTCTCGCCGTGTTTATTGCCGGTCTGATGGTCGGCCGAACGCCGGAGTACTTGGGAAAGAAAATCGAATCGTACGACGTCAAGATGGCCATGCTCGCAATTCTCATTTTGACGTTGACGATCCTCGGTTTTTCCGCCGTCGCCATTGTCAAGCCTTTTGGTACGTCGGGCATTTCCAACCCCGGGCCGCACGGATTGTCGCAGGTCCTGTATGCCTACGTCTCTTCGACCGGAAACAACGGCTCGGCTTTCGGGGGCTTGAGCGTGAACACCATGTGGTACAACACCAGCACGGCCGCCGCGCAACTTCTGGGCCGATTCTTCATGATCATTCCGGTGCTGGCCATCGCCGGAAGCCTAGCCAAGAAAAAGACAGTCCCCGAATCAGCCGGAACATTCCCCGTGACCGGCGGGCTGTTCGCGGGCTTGCTGGTTTCCACCATTTTGATCGTGGGTGCTCTGACTTTCTTCCCGGCTCTGAGTCTGGGGCCGATTCTCGAACACCTGCTGATGCACGCAGGAAAGATTTTCTGAGGTGCGTATGGACCCGGTCGCTCAAATCAGGAAAAAATCGCTCGCCGATAGCGCTATCCTTTCGCGAGCCATTCTGGATTCGTTTCGCAAACTGAATCCGCGCACGATGGCCAAAAACCCGGTGATGTTCGTCGTGGAGGTGGGCGCCGTCCTGACGACGATCCAGCTCACGTGGAACGCGTTTCACGCGGCGGGGCACCTCGGTTTTGGGCTACAGATCACGCTTTGGTTGTGGTTCACGGTGCTCTTTGCCAATTTTGCCGAGGCCATGGCCGAAGGCCGGGGCAAGGCGCAGGCCGACACCTTGCGCAAAGCACGGGCGGACACCCAAGCGCGTTGCTTGCGGGCTAACGGCTGTATAGAGACCCTAGCCAGCTCGAAACTTCGCTCTGGAGACATTGTCGTTGTCACCGTGGGGGAATTCATTCCAGGAGACGGTGAGGTCATCGAAGGCGTGGCATCGGTCGACGAGTCGGCGATCACGGGCGAGTCCGCGCCGGTTATCCGCGAATCCGGCGGAGACCGCTCCGCGGTCACTGGTGGAACACGCGTGCTCTCCGATGAGATCAAGGTACGCATCACTTCGAATCCCGGGGAGACCTTCCTCGACCGTATGATCAAGCTCGTTGAAGGGGCTTCGCGTCAGAAAACCCCGAACGAGATTGCGCTCAACATTCTGTTGGCCGGTCTCACGATCATTTTCCTGCTGGCGGTTGTGACCCTTCAGCCGTTTGCCATGTACTCCGGAGCTCCGCAGAATATCTTCGTGCTGGTCTCGCTTCTCGTTTGCTTGATCCCCACGACTATCGGAGGGCTGTTGTCGGCCATCGGCATCGCCGGGATGGATCGCATGATTCAGAGAAACGTCATCGCGATGTCGGGGCGCGCTGTCGAAGCATCTGGCGACGTGGATGTGCTGTTGCTGGACAAAACCGGGACAATCACTCTCGGAAACCGAGCTGCCACCCAATTCTTCCCTGCGCCCGGCGTGGAAGAAGCATATCTCGCCGATGCCGCGCAGCTTTCCTCGCTGGCCGACGAAACTCCGGAAGGGCGTTCCATCGTTGTGCTAGCCAAGGAACGCTACAAGCTCCGTGGCCGCGAACTGGCTTCCCACGCCGCGGTTTTCATTCCATTCTCCGCACAAACAAGAATGTCTGGCGTGGACATGGACGGCCGGGAAATCCGCAAAGGCGCTCTCGAAGCAATCAGCCGGTTGAGCGCCGACCGTGGCAACAGCGTTCCTGCCGAACTGCAAGTTTGTGTCCGAGAGATTTCGAATGCCGGCGGAACGCCGCTGCTGGTTGCAGAGAACGGCCGCGTGCTTGGCGCGATTGCTCTTACGGACATCGTCAAGGGGGGCATGAAAGAGCGTTTCGACCATCTTCGCGCCATGGGAATTCGCACGATGATGATCACGGGTGACAATCCTTTGACCGCGGCTGCCATCGCCCGCCAAGCCGGAGTCGATGATTTCCTCGCTGAAGCCAAGCCGGAAGACAAGATGGCGCTCATCAAAAGTGAACAGGCGAAGGGGAAGCTTGTGGCCATGACCGGCGACGGCACGAATGACGCCCCGGCTTTGGCTCAGGCAGATGTCGGAGTGGCCATGAACACCGGCACGCAAGCGGCCAAGGAAGCCGGCAACATGGTGGATCTCGACTCTAATCCCACCAAGCTCATCGAGATTGTCGAAATCGGCAAACAATTGTTGATTACGCGCGGTGCGCTCACCACGTTCTCAGTGGCCAACGACGTTGCCAAGTACTTCGCAATCATTCCCGCGATGTTCGCCGCGGCTTTCCCTGTACTCGGCGTCCTGAATGTGATGCATCTGCACACGCCGGAATCGGCAATCCTCTCGGCCGTAATTTTCAACGCTCTGATTATCATCGCTCTGATTCCACTCGCTCTCCGTGGCGTGCGGTACAGGCCGTTGGGTGCGGCGGCCCTTCTCCGCAACAACTTGTTGATCTACGGCGTGGGTGGGATTATTGCGCCGTTTATCGGGATCAAATTCATCGACGTAGTGCTGACGTATCTTCGGGTTGTTTGAGGAACTTATGAAAAAGAATCTTCTCATCTCGCTGTGGTTCACTTTGGTGACGACGGTGATCTTTGGATTGTTGTATCCGCTGGTTGTCACCGGGCTGTCGCAGGTGCTGTTCCCTGACCGCGCCAACGGACAACTGATCGAGAAAAACGGCAAGATCGTGGGCTCGCGAATCATCGGTCAGTCGTTTACCGGACCCGGATATTTTCATTCGCGGCCGTCCAACGCGGGAACTGGATATGATCCAACCTCCAGCGGAGGCTCCTATTTGGGACCCACGAACAAGACTTTGATCGAGCGGGTGAAAGGCGACGTGCAAAGACTTCAGACAGAGAATCCCGGAGCACCGATCCCCGTGGATTTAGTAACCAGCTCGGGTTCCGGCCTTGACTCGGACATCTCTCCCGCGGCTGCGGAATTCCAGATTCCTCGCATTGCTCATTCGCGCGGGATGAAAGAAGCAGACGTGAGCACCCTGGTGCGGAAACACACCAAAGACCGCGACTTGGGATTTTTGGGCGAAGCGCGAGTGAATGTGTTGGAGCTGAATCTGGAACTCGATACGCTGGCCACCGCGCACTAAGAGTCACGATTTGCGGCGGGAGCGTTTTTCGGAGGCCAGACTTGGCAACTGAAAGCGGTATCCCAGCCAGGGCTCGGTCAGGATGTAGCGGGGATGCGCAAGATCTTTCTCGATCTTCTTGCGCAGTTGGTTGATCACCACGCGAAGGTTTTCTGTTTCCTCGGCGTGATCCGGCCCCCATACCGTTTGCAGCAATCTCTTGTGTGTAAGCGGCTTTCCTTCCTGCACTACGAGAGTGCGTAAGACGTCAAATTCCCTGGGGGTCAAGTGAACTCTCACTCCATGCACGGCCACGCTCCTTTTCTCGAGATCGATGCTCAATTCTGGAGTCTCAATTCTGGGGAGCGGCTCTCCAGAGCCGGAGCGTCTCAGTGCAGCTCGAATGCGTGCCAGCAGCTCTCCGATTGCGAAAGGTTTTACGACGTAATCATCCGCCCCGGAATCCAGGGCGAGAATCTTGTCCTGTTCCGAATTTCGGACGGTGACCATGATGATGGGTGTGCTGAAGGACAATCGCATCTTGCTACAAGTCTCCAACCCGCTCATCTCCGGCATGTTTACATCCAAGAGAATAAGATCAGGGTGCTCCCGAACGGCAATTTCAATGGCTTCTTGGCCGCTTTTCGCCTCGATTACGTCATAGGCGTTGCTCGAAAGCGTCGCTCGCAGGACTCGGCGGATTTGCGGCTCATCGTCGACCACGAGTATGGTTGCCTTGTTCATCGATTTCTCGTTTTCTGTGGAGCACCGGGAGTGGACGCCAACGACGCATTGGGCGTAGCGAAGGGTTCGCACACCTAGTAAAGCATTCGCAATAGTAAGGAACGGCGAATATGGAACACCTGAGGGAATCCTAAGGAGTTCGTAAAGGCATTGCGGATTCTGTATCTATTTCACGCAAAAGACTGGCCCTGTTCGAAGATCGTTGCCGTGCCCATGGCCCGGCGAGGCAGTCCCCTTGGTTCCGCAGTGCCGGGTGTCAGCTGTGGACTCCTTCTCTTGGTGGACCGACGTGAGCGCCCTCAATCTCCTGCAGGCAAAATTGCTTGGACGGTGATTCTTCGTATCGTTCCCAGGTAAGCAAAATTACCCTTCAACGTACAGCACACTTGACGCCCATCGTTATCCGGTCGATTGATCGGGTCGGATTTGAAGCCTGAGCCATGAGCAGGAATCTGCACGACAACATCAAACGCGGGCTCGGCGTAAACGTCCGGGTCTGCGCATCTGATCTGAATTACTTTGCTCAAGTTGCCAGCGGCATTAAAAAAAAGGCGAAGATGATATTCCGCGAGCGCGCCCCGGCAGAGTTGCGCCGGGCTGTTATTTGCTGCAGTTGGTGATCGCCGGACCATTCGGCAGGCCTTATTGCGGGGAGAAGAAGCGTTTCACTCTTTGCCTTCCGGCGCGGGCTGTGAGGCGCGCTTCGGCGTGGAACCCGATTTGACCTGATTGTTGCTGGGAGGAAAAGTTGTCGAACTGCGAAGAATCAACTGTGTCTTGAGTACAAATTCCGTTCCGTTTGGTGCCGGAGCGTCCCTCTTCACTTCTTTAAGAAGGGCGTTAAACGCCAACGTTGCCAATTCTGCCTGCGACATTTGAATGGTGGTTAGGGGAGGAATCATGAAGTCCGCCAGCCGCGTGTCGTCAAATCCGATCACTGACAATTCCCGAGGCAAGCCGATTCCCAGATCGAATGCTTGCCTCATCACGCCGATAGCGGTCATGTCATTCGAGCACATCAGAGCCGTGGGCTGTTCCCGAAGTTTGGATAGTTTTTGCAGGGCAAGCTTGCCTCCCTCCAATCGATGGTCTCCCTCGACGACAAACTCTGGCCTCACTTCGAGGCCAATCTCACGCATCGACGCCTCAAACGCGTCTCTCCGGGCGACCGCCGAGCGCAGCCTGAGCGGTCCAGTCACGAAACCGATGCGTTCATGCCGCATCGCGGCGAGGTGTTGCACCGCCTGGCGGATCCCATGCGCGTAATCGACGCGGATATTGCTGACGCGGGGTGCCTTCGGCCCGACGTCTACGAAAACGAGAGGTAAATTCCGGAATCGAAGATGCTCCAGAAGTTCGTCTTCCATTCCGAAGGTAAGGATGGCGACCCCGTCCACGCGTCCTTCGATCATTCTGCGGACGGCGAGTTCCATCCGTTTGGGGTCGTGAATCGTCGAAGTTAGAAGGATTTCGTAATTTTGTTCGACGGCCAGCGTCTCGAAGGTCTGCACGATTTCGGGGAAGAAGGGGTTGGTGATCTCGGAAACGATCAGCCCAAATACGCGACTCCGTCCGGAGACCAGCGCCCGGGCTTGGCGGTTGGGGTAATATCCAAGCTCGTCGATGGCCTTCCAAACGCGTTTTGCCAATTGTGCATCGACTGTTGCTACCTGGTTCACCGTTCGTGATACCGTTGCGGTCGATACCCTGGCTCGTCTGGCGACATCCCGAATATCCACGAGTCCTCTTTTGCCCTCAGCAAAGGTGGTTACTTACAGTATACGCTATCCCAAATACGTGACAACCGGTGTCCCGGCCACAGGAAGCTTCCGTGCGAACTCCTAACCGAGCTCTCTAGCCGTGTCCCTACGGGGCCATCGAAGTAAGGGGAGCGGTTTTCAAGACGGACACCGGGGAGAGCACGGCGTCAAAGGCGCTTGCCAAGGAGGCGAACGCGTGGTAAACGTTTACTTAACTTGTGGGATCATCTCGCTGGTGCGTGCATGCTTTTAGAGGGCGGTTTATGACCACAATTCCCGCCATTCTTTTCGCCTTTACTGGCCTTTGCCTGGAAACGCAGCATTTTCCGGATTCGCCGAACCATCCGGATTTTCCGTCCACGGTTCTAAAGCCGGGCGAAACGTACCGGCCTTCGACAGTTTTGCGATTTTCAACGCGCAAGTAACGCGACGGAATAAAGTCGAGGGCGAATGCGGTTAGCGAAACTACGAGAGGAAGTCCTGGAAGCCAATCTGAACCTGGTCCGCCGAGGCTTGGTGCTTTCAACCTTCGGCAACGCCAGCGGCGTAGCGCGAAAAGAAGGTTTGATCGTCATCAAGCCCAGTGGCGTTCCTTACCACCGGATGAAATCGAAGGATTTCGTCGTCGCCGATCTGCAAGGCCAGGTGGTCGAAGGGAGGTTGCGACCATCTTCCGATCTTCCCACACATGCCACTCTGTACCGGGCCTTCCCCGCGATCGGCGGAATTGCACACACGCATTCCGAGTATGCCACCGCGTGGTCTCAGGCCCGCAAACCAATTCCGTGCCTCGGCACCACGCACGCCGACTATTTCCGCGGCGCGATTCCCTTGACCGAAGTGATGACGGATGACGAAGTCGCAGGCCAGTACGAAGCCAGTACCGGGGCAGTGATCATTCGCGCATTCAAAGGACTCGATCCGATGGCGATTCCGGCGGTGCTCGTGACAAACCATGGGCCATTCGCCTGGGGTGCGGACCCGTGCGAAGCGGCCGAGAACGCCTGGATGCTCGAAGCCGCGGCGCGCATGGCGTTCTTGACCGCGGCGGTAAACGCGGATGCGAGCGCGCTCGGCAGAACGCTTCATGACCGGCATTTTCTGAGAAAGCACGGCAAGCAGGCCTACTATGGGCAAAAGAAGACGAAGAACTGATTGGCGTTTTAGCTGCCGCCATGTCATTAGTAAGTTGAGTATGTTTAAGAGAAGTGACTGAGAGAAAGCGACCTAAAGGACCATGGCCAACAAAAGAAAAATGACGATGGGAGTGATCGTGGGGAACCGGGGATTCTTTCCGGCTCATCTGGCGAAGACGGGACGCGAAGAGATAACCCGCGTCTTGCAACAGGCGGGCGTCGATGTGGTTGTGCTCGGTCCGGAGCAGAGCAAACACGGAGCAGTGGAGACCTACGAAGAGGCCAAGCGCTGCGCGGAGTTGTTCAAATCCAAAGGCGATGCCATTGACGGGGTGATCGTGACGTTGCCGAATTTTGGAGACGAGCGCGCCATCGCAGATACGCTGCGATTGGCGCGCCTGCATGTACCTGTTCTGGTGCAGGCCACGCCGGATACGCAGTCGAAGATGACCATTGCGGACCGGCGCGACAGTTTTTGCGGCAAGATGTCGGCTTGCAACAATTTGACGCAGTACGGCATTCCCTATTCCCTCACCACGCTGCATACCGAAACGCCGGATTCCGCGGAGTTTGCCAAGGATCTTGAATGGTTCTCCGGCGTGTGCCGGGTCGTGAAAGGGCTGCGCAATTTGCGGATCGGCGCGCTGGGTGCGCGGCCGACGGCGTTCAATACCGTGCGGTACAGCGAGAAATTGCTGGAGGCCAGCGGCATTTCGGTCGAAACGCTGGATCTTTCGGAAGTTCTTGGGCGCATCGAGCGGATGAAGGACACGGACGAGGCGGCGGTGCAGAAGCTGGAATCCATCCAGAAATATGTGACCACGACGGACATTCCCCGGGCTGCGCTGCTGAAGATGGCCAAGCTCGGAGCGGTGATCGATCAGTGGATGAAAGCCACGGATCTCGAGATCAGCGCGGTGCAATGTTGGACTTCACTTGAAGAGAACCTCGGTGTGGTGCCTTGCACGGTGATGAGCATGATGAGCGACTCGCTGCTATCGAGCGCGTGCGAAGTGGACGTTTGCGGCGTGCTTGGTATGCATGCGTTGCAACTGGCTTCGGAGACGCCCAGCGCGCTGCTCGACTGGAACAACAATTACGGAAACGATTCCAACAAGGCGGTGTGCTTCCATTGCAGTAATTTGCCCAAGCATTTCTTTAAAGACGTGAAGATGGATTATCAGGCGATCATCGCGGGAACGGTAGGCAAGGAAAATACGTTTGGAACGTGTGTGGGACAGGTGAAATCCGGCGCGATGTGCTTCGCGCGCTTCTCGACGGACGACTTCTCCGGCAGAATCCGCGGCTATACCGGCAGCGGCAGGTTCACGGACGACCCGCTAGAAACATTTGGCGGCGCTGGTGTGGTTGAGATTCCTGGACTGCAGAAATTGCTGCGCTACATCTGCGAAAACGGTTTCGAGCATCACGTGGCTGCTAATTTTTCTTCCATGGCCCCCGCGGTGCATGAAGCCGCCACGCGCTACCTCGGTTGGGGGATGTACGACCACGCTGGTTAGCAATTTGTTTGTGCCGATCATTTCTACGGAGCGAGTGCGGATCTCATGGCCATTGTGGCAGGCGCCGATTTTGGAACTTTGAGCGTTCGCGTTTCCATCGTGGACAGCGAACGAGGCCTGCTGGCCACCTCACTCGCGGAATACCCGCTGCACCGCAAACGCGAAGGCCCGGAGTATGCCACGCTGTCGCACGATGACCAGATGCGTTCTTTGGCCAGCGCTACCGGCGAGGCGGTACGAAAAGCGGGCATGGGTGGCGATCAGGTCAAGGCACTGGCCGTTGATACGACAGGCTCGTCGGTGATTCCCGTTGGAAAGAATCTCGAGCCGCTCGATGAATACTATCTTTGGTGCGATCACCGGGCCAACGTAGAAGCCGCGGAGATCACCGAAGCGGCGCACCGCGAAGGACTTGCCGCTATTCAGTGGTGCGGCGATCCTGGCAGCGGTTTCGGGCGCGCTATCCACGGGCAGGGAGGGGCAGTCCGAGGGGCAGTCCGCCTGTGCCTGGAAGCCATCGCGATTTATACTTGACCAAGTCAAATATGTATGTGACTGTAGCAACTAGTTTGCCGAATGCTTCGGAGGGGCTCGGATCATGGCAGGGACCGACCCGAGTTCGCGCATCGACAGCGTCCGCCGTTTTAACCGCTTCTACACCCGCGCGATTGGCGTGCTACAAGAGGGATGGCTCGACAGCCCTTTTCCGCTTACGGAGGCCCGCGTCCTTTATGAACTCGCGCACCGGAAAAAGCCTACCGCAACTCTTTTGCGCAATAACCTCGATCTCGACGCCGGATATCTCAGCCGCATCCTCAGCGGCTTCGAGAAGCGCGGACTGATTGAGAAGAAGCCTTCGGAAGACGACCGCCGACAAAGCCTGCTGGCGCTCACCGAGGAAGGCCACCGGCAGTTTGCTCCGCTGGAGGATCGCACCATTCAGCAGGTGGGCGGGATGATCGAGCGACTTTCCGAAAACGCACAGCGCCGCTTGATCGGCGCCATGCAAACGATCGAGAAGCTCCTGGCACCTGCCGAAAGGCCCGAGTCGGGAGCCAAAGCGTCTTACTTGCTTCGTCCACACCGGACCGGCGACATGGGTTGGGTAGTGCACCGGCAGGGTGTGCTGTATGCGCAGGAATATGGCTACGACGAACGGTTCGAGGCGCTGGCAGCGGAAATCGTGGCACAGTTCATTCAGCACTATGATGCGAGGCGAGAGAGGTGCTGGATCGCCGAAAGGGATGGGGAAGTGGCAGGCTCCGTTTTCCTGGTCGCCAAGTCCAAGACGACGGCCAAACTGCGCTTGCTGTACGTGGAACCTGCCGCGCGCGGGTTAGGCATTGGTTCGCGGCTGGTGGGTGAGTGTGTGCGATTCGCGCGGCAGGCAGGATACAAGAGAATCGTGTTGTGGACACAGAGTGAACTCGATGCGGCACGGCACATTTACAAGCATGCTGGATTTCGCCTGGCAAGGAAAAAACGGCATCGCAGCTTCAGCAAACAGCTGGTCGCCGAAACCTGGGAGCTTTGCTTGTAGGGTGATTCCCGCCGAACGAAGGCGCGCACAGTGACGCTTCGAGTTTCTTTCCTCGTGAGGAACAGTCCGCATGTCATACATCCGAGAAAAAACGATTGCCGGCCTGAAGCTAGGCGACTCTTTCACTGTTTCACGCACATTTGCGGAACAGGATACGGTGGCTTTCGCGGAACTCAGCAGGGACTATAACCCGGTGCATTTCGATGATCGCTTTGCAAGCACGAAAGATTTTCAGGGCCGAATTTGTCACGGACTTTTGGTGGCCAGCCTACTCACGGAGATTGGCGGACAAATCGGATGGCTGGCTTCGGGAATGAATTTTCGCTTCAAGAAGCCGGTATATTTTGGCGACACGATCGAGTGCCGTTTCAGCATCACGGATCTGGATGACCGGAATCGAGCCAAAGCTGAGGCGGTGTTCAAGAACCAGCGGAATGAGGTGGTCATAGAGGCGTATGTGACGGGTATTGTGCCAGGCTCGCGAGAAAAGCGCGTCATGCAGGCGATGCTGGCCGAGGGGGAGCAGACCAACAAATGCCGTGGAAATCTGTCCAGCGATGGAGACGGCGGGCAACGGGAAAAATGATTGCGTGCGCTCGCGGAAATGATCTATTGTGCAAAACGCGTAAACGTTTGCTGTGGAACGCCCTCGATGCCTGTCGGAGCGGATCGAATGGTTGGATCTGAGGAGGCTAGTATGTCGAAGCGATCGAAATTGACGCGGCGGGAATTTGTGGGCGCAGCGGTTTCAGCGGCCGCGGTGCGCGCGGTGCCAACGCACAGTTTGCTCGGGGCCTCCTGGGGAGTCGGTGCGAGTGCGTCGAGTGCCGACTGGCGAGAAGAAGGCGTGCTCTTCATTGATAAGTCGCCGTACGCCAAATTGTACAACATTCCTGTGGACGCGGTGACGATTACGCAGGGATTTTGGAGCGCGCGGCGCGAGACGAACGTCGAGAAGAGCATCCCGTCGATGGAGAAGCTGCTCGAAGCGAATGGGCGGATGAACAATTTTCTGCGGCTCGTGGGCAAGAGCGATGCGGCGCAGCATGGGCCGGTTTATTCGGATTCGGATGTGTACAAGTGGACGGAGGCAGTGGGGTTTGCGCTACAGTCTGGCGACCGTCCTGAGCTGCGCGCGCTGACGGAGGGGATCATCAAGGAGGTTGTCGCGGTGCAGGAGCCGAGCGGGTATTTGAATACCTACTACGTGCGCGACAAGGCCAAGGACCGGATGCAGCCTGAGGTGCAAAGGTGGGGGCACGAGCTTTACAACCTCGGTCACCTGATCCAGGGCGCGATTGCCTATTATCGCGGGACGGGCGACCGGACTTTGCTCGACGCGGGAATTCGATTTATCG
>Ga0207132_1138_pt1 | contig 15531 bp, 18 predicted proteins | sample Alteio_BWMinHeat_14_FD_153554 | JGI IMG/M metagenome (GOLD analysis project Ga0207132, IMG submission 153554) | Enriched cells from forest soil in Barre Woods Harvard Forest LTER site, Petersham, Massachusetts, United States -... | ecosystem: Environmental > Terrestrial > Soil > Temperate forest >...
ATCTTATCATTCTTTGATCTAAGACCCAATGCCTGCAAATACTTTTTGGCTTTGTTAGGTAATACAACAGCAACATCAAATCCTGCCTTAAACAAAAACAGAGCACATGCTTCGTAATATACACCAGTGGCCTCTATAACATTAACCATAGGAATATCTGATTCTTTTTTGTGGCGGGTTACCCAAACAAGCAAGTCCTTGAAACCCTGAACATTGTTAGCAAATTTGCTGCTGGCTTTTACTTTAACCTGTTGTCTGGAGTCGATTACCGAAAGGCAGACATGAATATCTTTCTTAGATGCATCCATGCCAAGTGCATACTTTAACATAAGTTTTTGGAATTAAGGTGTACAAATACAGGATCTTTTTATACTGCCTTTACTCATGTTTTATACAGGATTAATGCAAAATGGATTATCCTTAAGTACTGTCCAGGCTTTGTAAAAAGAAAACTAATGGCAGGTTACCCTCGTGCTCAATATCCATTATTGGTATTTCTAACGCCTCATCAAAGTGCTGCCATTAGCCCTGTTTGATTATCTTTACAAAGATATGAGTACGCCACCTCTTTTGGCTGCGCTGCATACTCGCGCCAGAGTTGGGGGGTACGCTCTATTAAAATGGCTTGGATATAAATTTTAAACAAATGTTTTATGGCAAAAATTGAATTGGGAGATATTTTTGAGATAATCACAAGTGAGGGAAAAGCATATATTCAATGTGTTAAAATTGATAAAGTTAATTGTGATATAATAAAAGTTTTCAATCAATTATATGATGAAAGGCCTTCATCTATTGAAAGCGTAACAAATGTGCAGGATTATTATTTTATTGGATTTGCCTTAAGTGCCGCCTTTAGGCGAAAGCTTGTCGAGAAAATAGGAAATATCCCTTTATCAATTGATTTTGAATTGCCTAAATATATGCGGGACAAACATGCAATTAGGGGGGAGTTGATAGGATGGCATATTGTTGATGTTAATACCTTGAAAAGACAATTTGTTGAAAAACTTTCCGCAGAACAAAAGCAATTGTCACCCATAGGCATATATAGTGATACCTTACTAAAGGAAATGTTAGAACGCGGATGGAATCTTGAAAATTGGTAACCAAACTCGTTCTCTGGCGCGAGAATGCAGCGTAATAGCCAAAAGCGAGGTGATTTCGTGCCCCGCTGACAGGTAGCCAAAATGCTATCTCTCGTCCCCGATTTTGGATTATCACTTTCAATAATGTATTTTTAAAGTACCGTGAGCCGTAAGTACAAATTCCACGACTATGGCGCTGGTTGATCCTTTGATGCTGTGAAAGGCACAGTTTATAACGTGCCGCCGGGGCACGAATACGCCACCTCTTTTGGTTGCGCTGCATATTCGTACCAGAGTTGGAACGATAATGCTTTGCGGTTTAATTTAATTAAAAAAATTATGCTTAGAAATCTATTTGCGGTTTGTTTGTACATGCTAATAACTTTCGGTTGTCAAGCCCAAAATGGCATTTCACAAAAAAACGCTGATTCGACAACTGTTGTCAAGCAATTAAATGAGTTTATTCATGCCTTCGAGGATTTGGATTTCGATCGATTTCAAACTTTTTTTGCCAATGATGTGACAGTTTTTTTTCCTCCATCGGCGATGGCGCCGCATAGAGTGCAAGGTAAGGAAAAAGCTATGGCTGTATTTAAGACCTTTTTTCAAAAAGTAAAAGAAAAAAAATCTCACGCTCCCTATCTTGATATCACTCCGAAAAAGTTACAAATCGCCTTTTTTCAAGAGATAGCTATTGTTACTTTCGAATTAGATGATCCGGATTCAATAGGCAGGCGAACTATTATCCTAAGAAAGACAAAAGGCGAATATTTAATCGTGCATTTACATGCTTCAAATATTGATAAGCCAAAATAACGCGTCCCGATTCAACCTGGCGAGAATGAGGAGCTGTAGCGAGCGCAAAGGCTTCTCGCGTAGTTGAAACGAAAAGCCAGAGAAGAAGCGAAGTTTGGCCGATGAACGCCCGTTTTTGTTCTTTAATAGGGCAAAATTTAAGACCTTGTTACATTTCGTATAACAGCACGATACAAAAGCCCTGCCCTAATACCGCCTCCCGGTTGGATTTCGGCTCGGCCGATCACCCGCTTTCCACATTTTCCTAATCGCGTTCTTCCCAAACCATGCACAAGTGCAAAATGGTTAAAACTGCTTTTTGCATGTCCTGCACCGATACCCATTCGTGTTTGCTATGAAAGGCGTGCTCACCCGCAAATATATTAGGGCAGGGCAAACCCATGAACGAAAGCCGGGAGCCATCGGTGCCGCCGCGTATGCTGCAAAGTTTTGGGTCGAGGCCTGCACGCCTCATGGCCTCCATGCCATATTCAACAATCTGCGGGTGCTGGTCGAGTACGCTTTTCATATTGCGGTACTGCGGCCTTGTCTGCAATTCATAAGAGGAACCGGGAAATCCATTTAAAACCTTTTCAGTTATCTTGCGAATAACATCCGCATGTTCAGTTAAACGGGCGTCGTCAAAATCCCGGATGATAAAATCGATCACTACGGTTTCTACATGCCCCTCAATCGCTACGGGATGCACAAAACCCTGCATTCCTTCGGTACCCTCAGGTGCCAGGGCCAGGGGCAGCGCCGCGACGATTTGCCCCGCAATTTTTATGGCGCTTTCCATTTTGCCCCTGGCGAAACCGGGGTGGCTGCTTACGCCCTTGATGATCAATTTTGCCCCATCAGCCGAAAAGGTTTCGTTTTCCATATTGCCGGCGCTCTCACCATCCATGGTGTAAGCTGCGTAGGCTCCCAGTTTTTTGATATCCGCTTTATCAACCCCCCGGCCAATTTCTTCATCAGGGGTGAATAATATCCTGATGGTTCCGTGTTTTATTTCAGGATGGTTGATCATCTGGTAACAGGCGTCCATTATTTCGGCCACGCCGGCCTTGTTATCCGCGCCAAGCAGCGTTAAGCCGCTGGCGGTGATCACATCGTTCCCTATTTGGTTACTGAGGTCAGGGTGTTCGACCATTTTTATAACCTGGCCTGGGTCGTCAGGCAAAATGATATCAACACCCTGGTAGTTTTTATGAACAATGGGTTTTACCCCCGTGCCGCTGCAGTCGGGCGCGGTATCCATGTGCGAGCAAAAACAAATTACCGGGATATTTTTATTGGCGCTGTTGGCAGGTATTGTACCGTAGACATACCCAAATTCATCCAAATGGGCGTCACTTACCCCTATAGCCAATAATTCCTCCACCAATAACCGGCCGAGGTCCTTTTGCTTTTCAGTTGACGGGCATGTGGATGAAGATGGATCGGACTGCGTATCGATCGTTACATACCTCAAAAACCTTTCGGTAACAGTAAAGCTAAGTGGAGAACTAAAATTCATATAATTTCGTTAAAATTTATATTTTTGAAAAAGCACCTAAAATTGTAAATATTGATCAACTTTTAATCTTGAAAAAATATATTTTATTTTTTGTTACTTCTTTTGCGGTAATCACCGCTCAGGCCCAGAGCGGGTATAACTACCAGGAGTGGGGTATAGGCGGCGGCGCCAGCTATGAGCGCGGATACACGAATATCACCCAGCAAAATAACCATGCGTCGTTTAATTTCAACATAATTTATAACTACAACCCATACCTGCCGGTTGAGGCCGAGGTGCAGATCGGCACTTTATCGGGTGGCGGGCCTGCGCCGCAACAGGACCCCTATGGGCGCCAATATATCAATCATTATAAGGCGGTAATTTTCCATGCTGATTTTCAGCTTGGCGCCGGGGTCGACTACGATGGCAGCTGGATTTTAACGCTCCTAAAGGACTTTTACGTCGGCAGCGGTTTTGGCTTTATCTCAAACACCAATACGGTTACACGCTATAGTATTTACCAACCCACATACAAGTTCCCCGGAAATGACAATAGTCTCGATCTGATGGTTCCGTTTCGTATTGGCTATGAGTTCAAGATATTTGATGCGTATAATGAACCAGGAATGGCCATTGACATTGGTTACGTACACAGTTTTGCATTTGGCGAGGGCCTCGACGGGTACAATGACCCCCCCCAAAAATTTAAAAACAATGCCATCGACCAATACCGACAGGTTTGCATAACCTTTAAATATTATTTCGGCAATGTGGTTTCGTACAATAAACTGATCAGGCAATTCAGATAATAAGGTTGAATTTAGAAGAACTTCGTGACTATTGCCTACAAAAGCCGGGCACAACCGAAGGTTTACCTTTTGGCGAGGACACGCTTGTTTTTAAAGTCGGCGAAAAATTATTTTTGCTGACCAGCATCAGCCAGGGCAACCAGTTCAATGTAAAATGCGATCCAGAACTGGCGGTAGAACTGCGCGAAGGCTATGACGAAGTAAAGCCCGGCTACCACATGAATAAAAAACTTTGGAACACGGTAATGATGGATGGCTTGCTTACCCGTCAGCAACTTTGTGATATGATCGACCATTCCTATGAGCAGGTGTTCAAAGGCTTGCCGAAAAAGCTACAGGAGGAATTGAGAAACAAGAAAAGGTGAAAGGTAAAAGGCGAAAGCCAGAAAAGCATTTATAGAGATCGCAACCTCGAATCTTTTCCTTCTTGATTCCTGGTTCCTGCAATATATCTTTGTCAAAACCCCCTGCATGAAATCAACCATATTTGCACTGCTTATTTGTTTTGCTTTTTGCAATGCAAATGCACAATTAACACCTTTCGAATCAAGCGCCGATAAGAACTACACGGCCACTTACAGCGAGATCATTGCTTATTATCAAAAATTAGGCAAGCAATACCAGCAGATGAAGTTGGTTAATTACGGCATGACTGACGTTGGCAAACCTTTAACCCTGGTTGTTCTGTCGCGGGATAAGGTCTTTGATCCGGCTATTATCAAAAAGCAAAATAAACGGGTATTGCTCATTAACAACGGTATCCATCCCGGCGAGCCGGAAGGCATTGACGCCAGTATGATGATTACCCGGGATCTGCTGAAGAAAAACGCCCTGCCCAAAGATGTGGTAATTTGTGTGATAGCGGTTTATAATATCGACGGCTGCCTTAACCGGGGACAAAGCCGGATAAACCAAAATGGTCCGCGCGCCTATGGATTCAGAGGGAATTACCGCAATCTTGACCTTAACCGGGATTTTATAAAAGCCGACAGCCGCAATGCACTGGCCTTTGAGCAGATATTAAATACCTGGAATCCGGAGATATTTTTGGATAACCATACCAGTGACGGCGCCGATTACCAGTATGTAATGACGCTTATCGAAACTCAAAAAGATAAGCAAAACCCCATATTGGCTGAATACACTTCTAAAACACTTTCGCCCGAACTTTATAAGCGGATGAAAACAAGCGGTTACGAAATGACACCTTATGTGGAAAGCGAAGATGCCAGCCCTGATTCGGGGATAGTTAGTTTTTTAGAAACGCCACGCTTTGCTACCGGCTACACCGCGCAACATAACATCATCAGCTATATTACCGAAACGCACATGCTAAAGCCTTTTGATAAACGGGTTTATGCTACCTATGATTTTATGCAGGCGCTTATTGATATTTACCAGCGTGATGCAAAACTTGTGGGTGAGGTAAAGCGAAAAGCGGATGAACAGGTGAGGCGGCAACAGACTTTCGCGCTTAACTGGGAACTCGACAAGGAACACTATGACACGCTGATATTTAAAGGTTACGCTGCCGGCCACAAACCAAGCGAAGTAAGCGGCCTGCCGCGCTTATATTACGACAGGAGCAAGCCGTACACCAAAACCATTAAATATTTTGATAATTACAAAGCCGGCCTGACAGCTGATAAGCCGCTGGCATACGTGATCCCCCAAGCCTGGGGAAAAGTGATCGATTTGTTTAACTTGAATAAGGTGGCGATGAAAAGACTTTCGCACGATACCACCATTGACCTGCAAATGTATTATATAGCCGATTATAAAACACCTTCAAGGCCTTATGAAGGGCATTACCTCCACAACAGCGTAAAACTGACCCCTGTGGAAGTGAAGGTGAAGTTTTATGCCGGCGATTATGTGGTTTATACCAACCAGGCCCTGAACAGGTATATTGTGGAAACCCTGGAGCCACAAGGCGTAGATTCATTTTTTGCATGGAATTTTTTCGATTCGGTTTTAGGGGCGAAGGAATATTTTTCGGATTACGTTTTTGAAGACGTGGCGGCCGATCTGCTGAAAAAGGACCCTGAATTAAAGAAAAAGCTGGATGACGAAAAACTAAAAGACCCTAAACTGGCAAGCAGTGCAGGTGCTCAATTAAATTTTGTTTACCGGAACTCGCCCTATTTCGAAAAAACATACCTTCGCTACCCGGTAGGCCGGTTGCTTACCAATACAAAACTTGATTTGAAATGATCGGAATTATATTGCAGGCAGCGCAGGATGGGGAACCCAGCATGAGGGATATTATTGTGGCAACGCCTGTGGCATCCGTCATATTTGCCGTTACTATCGCGACTTCGCTATGGGCATTTTATAACGACAACGCTTACGCCAACATGATCCTGAACCCCTATGAAGTTTCACGGGGACATCGGGTCTATACAGTGCTTACAAGCGGTCTTATCCATGCTGACTATATGCATTTGCTCTTTAACATGCTGTCATACTACTTCTTCGCCTTTCGCTTGGAGGGCCTTTTAGGTCATTGGCAGTTTGGCCTGTTGTACGTTTTAAGCTTGATACTAAGCGACATCCCTTCTATTTATAAACATCGGAATGACCAGTGGTACAATAGTTTGGGCGCATCGGGAGCAATCAGCGCGGTTATTTTTAGTTATATTATGTTCGATCCGCTTAGCTCGTTGTATATCATGTTTCTACCTATCCCTATATACAGCTTCATATTTGGCATCTTGTATCTTATCTATTGCAACTATGCGTCAAAACATGCGCGCGATAATATCAATCACGATGCGCATATGTTCGGAGCCTTGAGCGGTTTATTACTTACAATTTTGCTTAACCCTCACACCGTCCATGATTTTATAAACAAGGTCAGCGAGAAAGTTCAATCGTGGATCCATTGATCGGTTTCCCCTCCCGGTCGAATAAAAAACTCATCGGGTTATCCGGGTTTTTAATGATCTCGAACAATAAAAAGCCCCAGTTTTTCCAGAAGCTTTCCAGCACCTGGCCGTAAGTCTTGTTTATCCAATCGTCAAACAATGGCTTGCTGCTCATACCGCGCAGGGGCATAGCTTCTAAATAAATTTGATCCCCAACAGGCAAAACATTGTATTCAGGCAAACGATTGAAAAGGTATGCCGAGTAAAAAACGCGCCCGCAAAATTCTTCGAATTGTATTGGGTGCAAAATTTCGTTTTCGATCTTGTCAACTACCTCCCTATGATACTTGCGGTTGGCCCCATTATCCTGCAAACAAATGATCAGCCCGAAGTCCTTTATCCTTAACGAAAAGGTCAGTGTATTGATCTCATCACGGTAATAGAATTCATCTATAAAATTGTTAACTTTAAATAGAAAAATACTATATGGCTTAAATCCATCAAATATCATCGGCAAATTAATGCTTTGCAACATCAAATGCAGGTTGCTGAATTTATGTATAATGGATTGCGAAATATTAAATTCCTCGCCGTTTGCGCGCTGCTGTTTGATGCCGGTTTGTATCTCGTTAAAGATAATTCCATACAGTAATTTACCCGCCCATTGGAACAGTTTGGGGTCGTCCAGGTTTTTAACAGCTTTGTAACCAATATTAAAAGTGGCGGCAATTTCGGCTTCAAGGGGCTCCAGGAATTCTTCGTTTATTCCAGCCGAACAGGGTACCTTAATATCCTTATAAGTGGCCATGCTTTCATCGAGCATTTTAAATGGCCGGTCTTCGAGCTGGTAGCGGCTCATGAGCCATTGGGGGAAAACGGGGATCTTTTCTTCGTTTGAGCTCAAGGCCTGCCCGGTTAAAAAACAATTGCGGTTGCTGAAATTCAGCTCGGTAAACGGGTAATAAATTTGTGCCGGCATGGCGGCAAAGATAAGCATCCCGGTGAGTTGTTATGTCGCGGTAAATTCAAAAACCGTCATGCCGAACTCGTTTCGGCACCCCACAAACTAAGTCTGCGTCATGCCCGCCGCTAGTCCTGGGTGCTACCTATCTGCCTGCTACATGTCCTGAGGGGTGCCGAAACGAGTTCGGCATGACGGGAGAGAAGATGCTTGTTGCAGCGATCAGCTGAACATTTTTTTTTCAACAAGCCATATAAACTTTTAGCTTTGAATTCAACATGGAACTTACTTACCAATCCTTCGAACTACTACTAAGGCACACTTTCACCATTGCAAAATTCTCGCGTACTTCAACCCCGGTGATGCTCATCCAGGTTAGACACGAGGGCTATACTGGCTATGGCGAAGCTTCCATGGTGCCATACATGGGCGAAAGCTTTCAAAGCGCAGCCGATTTTTTAAATAGGGTAAATGTCCCCCAATTCAAATACCCCTTTGATTTCCAGCATATCATCGCTTATTTAGACAGCATCGCTCCCGGAAACCCCGCCGTAAAGGCTGGTATCGACATCGCCTTGCACGACCTTGACGGAAAATTGCGGCAAAGACCCTGCTGGCAAATATTGAACAGTGAACCCTCAAAAATGCCACAAACCAGCTTTACGATCGGGATAGATACGCCCGAATTGATTGTTCAAAAAGTAAAGGAAAATCCTGATTGCAAGATCATTAAGGTAAAGCTGGGCCGCGACAGCGATAAAGAGCTCATAAACACCATTCGTTCGGTAACCAATCTGCCCATTTTTGTGGATGCCAACCAGGGCTGGACCGATCTTCAGCAAAGTCTCGACATGACCCACTGGCTTCATGAACAGGGTGTTTTACTGATAGAACAGCCCATGCTTAAAACCGACCCCGATAACAACGCCTGGCTTACCGAACGCAGTCCGATCCCTATCATTGGCGACGAATCTGTTCAGCGTTTGCCGGATGTAGAGAAAGCCAAAGGCGTTTATCATGGCATCAATATTAAACTGATGAAATCAGCCGGAATGTACGAAGCGCACCAAATGATATTAAAGGCGAAGGAGCTGGATTTAAAGATAATGATCGGGTGTATGAGCGAAACCAGCTGCGCCACCCTCGCCGCCGCCGCGCTTGCCCCCCAATGCGATTGGGCCGATTTGGACGGGCCGTTTTTAACAAGCAATAATCCTTATCAACTGCCGGAATTTGTGGATGGAAAATGGGTACTGAATAATGAGGCGGGGTTAGGGATCAGCCCCCTCGGCCCCCTCTAAATCTCCTCCGCCAACTGGCGGAGAGACTTTAAATAGGGTGCTATTTCTCTTTTAAATTTTTAACTGCCCAATGATTTGGATGCAGGCTTTTCAGTTGATCATAATATTGCTTTGCCACGTTTGCATCTGTTTCCATTCCATAAACATTTACCATTGCTATAACGCTGTTCGGGTATTCTTTTAAAAACATTCTGAAGTGGGTATACGCGTCGTCCTTATGATTTCCCTGCTCTAATGTTTCACCTTTATATATCAGAATCAGCGGATTAGACTCGCCATATACATTCTTGTATTCATCATTTAAAGCTTGTATCCATTTCAGAGCCTTTTCGGGGTCCGATGCGGCCAATCCATAGTTCCACAAAAGAAGCGCAAGCTGTTTATTTGGAAAGTTTGGATCGGACTGATAATTATAAAGAGCCAGTGTTGCGTTAACCATTTTCGGATTCGCCTGCCCTTCATCAGATTCAAAGCAATTATAAAAATCGTAAAATAATAGTTTACATCGCTTATCTGTGGAGTCGCGTTTTACATTTAGGAGGATTGCATTAATCTGGTCTTCCTGTGCGGAAGCGGAGATAAAGGAAAATACGAAGAATAAAATGATAAGGTGCTTCATAACTGGCGTATTTAGTATTACAAGATTTCACAAATTGTAAAAAAGTCAATTTTCTAACTTAATAGTTCGCACAATGTCAGTCAGCTCGTCAACCATTTTAAGCTTATCGCTGACCATGCCGATATGCACAAGTAATCCTCCATCACCTGGTTCGAGCGGGATCTTTTGTTCCTTAACAAAAACAGGTTTCACTTTGTCCATAAACATCATCCAGGAAATCGGTTTGTTTATAAAAACATCGGGGACACTCTTCGCGGAGTCTTCATTAAATCCATAGTGCTTATAATCTTTCCAGGGGAAATTGCCGGTGTAAATTGTCAATTCCTGCCATGTCGTATCGGCAAAATCGGTGAATCGATGAAATCCTATAACCTGAAAATCAACCTTTCGGTCAACTGTAACATTATAATCCCTGGGCACGGTTAGTTCAAAATTCATTTTTGTCCCCCAGATATTCACCTTTTCGGCCGTCGCTTTCCTGTGTGGAACTCTCGATCCGATTTGTAACGTTTCAAAAATCCGCTTAGATAACTTAATAAACTGATCTTTGCTTTTAAACGCGGCAGGACTTATATAGGCATCTATATTGAAAATGGTGTTATCTTTTGTTTTAACGAGCATACGTTGAACCAGGATAGCATTTCCCGCCGAATCCACTGTAGATGGGGCCAATAAGATCGACATCATCCCGTTTTGATGCGCAACTATCTTTTTTTGGTAAATTGAATAGGCGGCTGATCTTTCTACTTCGTTGTAAAAATCTCCGGAGGAATATTTGTAGAGTTCCGTTGCCAAAACCACAAAACGCATTTTCCCAACGTCCAAAATTATCCTGGTTTCGCTATTTTTATTGGGGCTGGCCGACATAAGGCTAGCTCTTGCTATGTCGTTCGCTTGGCCAGGGAGCCTTAAAAAGGCCCTATTGTTTAAGATGGATATTTTTTTGCTAAGCTCAAGTTGATCGATGCTTTGCGCCTGAGTTATTCGACACGTCGTAAAAAACGACGCTATTGTCAAACAAAACAAAAAGCCAATCTTTTTCACCTGGTTTAAGCTTACTTATCGCTGAGCATGATCGGATTTCCCTTGCCGCCGCCAATAATAATTATTTTGGTATTAGGCGACAGTGCAATTTCCTTTTGTGCCTTAATGGTTTCGTACTGCAATTGTTTATCGGATAAGCCGGTCGATAAAATTTTCTGGTAATCGGCTATACCCTGGGCCTCTACCCGTTTACGATCAGCTTCCTGGCGTTCCTTCTGCAAAACAAACTGCATTTTCTGCGCATCCTGTTCGGCGTTTATTTTTGATTCGATGCTGGCTTTTACCGATGTGGGCAACGAAATATTGCGCACCAGTATTTGTTGTACAAGCAAGCCATTTTTGGCGAATACATCTGTAATAGATTTGCTGATCCTCGCTTGAAACTCCCCTCTTTTGGTGGAGTATAGATCGACGGCCTGGTAAATAACCGCATTGTTGTATATTGCAGTCCGTGTATTTGGCCTGACAATTTTGTCTTCGTAGTTTGGACCTATATTCTGCAAAATAAATGGAGCTTTCTTAGGGTCCACTTTATAGAGTATAGAGAGGTCAATAGCAACCTCCAACCCATCGGACGACAATACCCTGACCGCGTCATCTCCTTTTACCTGGCCTTCGGTTTCTCTTGCGCTCATGGTATAGGTTTGCGTTTGTATACTTAGCGTATCAACCACAACTGCAGGGTTAATAAAATGCAGCCCGCTCTCCAGCACGTCGTCCTGTACCTTCCCAAAAAGCACCTGCACGCCAACCTCGCCTCTTTCTATTATTTTAACCGACGACGATAATAATCCTAAAATAATAACGATGATACCCGCAATACGCACTATACCGGCAAAATGATTGCCGGGCTCGGGCGAGCGTTTAAGCACTATACTCACTATGAGCATAATGATACCAAGAATCGCAATAAGCATGATTTGAAAAATTAGGGTTTTTTGAGTGTCTTATTTATCTCTTTTAAGATTTTTATCTTAAGAGTGATAAATATAGCTATTAATATAACAGCGCCCGCGAGAAATACATAATTGTGTTGTTCGAACCCGTATTGGTAACCCCAGATAAGGCACACAACAATGCCAACTGTATATAAGGTATTAGGCAGGGCTTTTTTCCACATCGCTTAGTAAACGTTAATGGTTGGGTCTATCTCCTCGGCCCAGGCTAAAATGCCACCGCCGAGATTATATAGATTGGTAAAGCCCCTTTGTTCTAGCTGCATAATAGCTGCGGCACTGCGCCGGCCGCTGCGGCACATCAGCACAACAGGTTTGTGCTTGTCGATCTTTTCCGACTCAATTAAAATACCCCCGAGAGGTATCAAAGTGCCGCCCAGATTCGACATCTCATATTCAAAATCTTCCCTTACATCGATCAGCTGAAAATCTTCCCCCTTATCCCTCTTTTCTTTCAGTTCCTGTACGCTTATTTCTTTCATGTTCAAATATAAATAATTTTCAAAGTTAGCGCTATTCGGAAACAATTCAGTCTGCATTTTGTAACAATCAACTAATAAGCGCGTTTTATATATGTTTGTAAAATCGATATAATTTATTGAATGAAGAGAATAACCCGGTTTTTTTGGTTCTGCTCGGGCGCCCATGTAGGTACCCTAAAAAAATACCCTATTGAACATAATAAATACGTAGGCATTGGAGCCACCATATTTTTTACGGCCTTATTTGCCTCACTTTCAGGCGGCTACGCCATGTATTTCGTTTTTAGCGGCAGTGCTTTCGCAGTCGGGTTCGCCATTTTATTTGGTTTGATATGGGGTACCGCGATCTTTAATCTCGACCGTTATATCGTATCGAGCATCGATAAACAAGGCACCACTAACCAGCAGATATTGCAGGCATCGCCGCGTATCCTGCTGGCTATAATGATAGGCATAGTTATATCCAGGCCGCTGGAGTTGAAAATTTTTGACAAAGAGATACGCCAGAAACTGAAAACGGCCTATCTAAAGGGTCAGCACAGGAAAATAGATACGCTCCAGAAAACATACACCCAAAAGTATGCTATGGAGCTGCAGAAGAACAATGAGCTGAAAAAGGAAAAGGACTCGCTCGAGACAGATATAAACCGCTCACGCTACCAGTTGAACCAGGAGGTTTTTGGCGACAAAACCAACCAGACCTCGGGAATTGTGGGCTACGGCACCTATGCCAAACAAAAACAGACTGTACTGCAGGAAAAGGAGGAACGGTTAAAGACGGTGATGGATGACCAGGGCAAAATGGACCAGTATCTCGGGGACCGGAAAGACTACGAGGGGCTGAACACTATGCGCCTGTTTAACGACCATCAACTGGACAGCCTGGCAAACGTCGCCGGGTTTTCTGACCGGAACTGGGCGTTAGGTCAGCTATCCTACAATGAGAACGGCACCCGGGACCTCGACACCTACCTGGCCGAATCGTTTATCAGTTTCCTGTTTATTTTGTTTGAATGTTTGCCGGTATTCGTCAAGCTGATGTCGCCAAAGGGGCCCTATGATGTAGCTATTTCGAAGCTATCCGAGGCGGACATACATTATGCCGAACGTGAAAAGGACCGGAACATTGAAGTTACCGACAGCGTGTACGATCATCACGTGGGAGAGGAAATATCCAAACGAAAGAAGATATTCAGCGCTCAATCCGACTATGATATTGAACGGCATAGTTATGATTAGTTGGCTGGACACTGAAGAATTGCTTTTTTATTTCGATATTAAACGGAAAATCCTGTTTATTTAATTTGCTATATTTGTGTACGCCATGCGTCTATCAGCCAATGACATACAAATACTAAGAGATTATTTTTCCGCTAAACCGGTAATAAAAGCATACCTATTTGGTTCCTACGCCCGAAATGAAGCTGGCCAAAACAGTGATATAGACATTTTGGTCGATTTGGACTACTCAAAACATATAGGGCTCGGCTTTGTAACGATGCAATCAGAGCTTCAGCAAAAACTGCAACGAAAAATAGATCTGGTTTCATCCCGCGGGGTATCGAAATATATCAGCCCCTTCATCGAAAAAGAAAAAGTATTGATTTATGAAAGGTAGTATTGGTGACCGCCAACGATTACTTCATATCTCGGCCGCAATCGATGAAATTCGATCCTATACGGAAAATACTGACCTTAAAACTTTTCTTGCGAATTCAATGATGCGATTCGCATGTGTAAAGCAGATTGAAATAATCGGCGAAGCAGCCAACAACATATCTGCCGAAACTAAAGCGATGTTTACCGACCTGGAGTGGAAGCAAATCATCGGAATGCGTCACATTCTTGTTCATGAATATTTTGGAGTTGATTTTGACCTGAACAGGCAGGTCATCATTGATGACCTGCCTGTTCTGAAAGAAAAGGTTATTAATGTGCTCAATGCCCTGTAATAATATTGAGATAAAAACTTATTCGGATTTAATAGTAATTTACGCCGATTATTTTTGGACCGTAAAAACTGTTTTTTACCCATGAAAAACTTATTCCTTTTCGCCGCTTTATTTTTTTCGGCTCTTACCGGCTTTGCGCAGGCTGTGCAGAAGGCAATTTTTTATGCCGTATCATTTCCCAATGCTGTTCACCACGAGGCCGAAATCGTGATGACCATTCCCGGGGCGCCCGAGGGTGAATTTAGAGTTAGAATGAGCCGTTCGTCAGCAGGGCGTTATGCCACGCACGAATTCGGAAAAAATGTTTATAATGTTACTGCCAGGGACGTGGACGGCAAGGCAATACCCTTAAAACAGATTGAAGGTGATGTATACGAAGTTGGCGTCCACCCGGCAACAGTAATAATAACCTACACCCTATTTGCCAACTATACGGACGGCACCTATGCAAGTGTTGACGTCAGCCACGCTCACTTGAATATGCCGGCGGCTTTTATGTGGATACCGGGGCAGGAGCAGAGGGCGCTTAGGTTTGAATTTAACGACCTGGAAAAATATGGCTGGAAAGTGGCCACCCAATTGCAACACGAGGGTGAGAACGTTTATAGCGCGCCCAACCTGCAGTATATGATGGACAGCCCAACTGAGCTTTCCAATTTTAAAGAAACGAGCTGGGATGTTGTAAATACTGACGGAAAGACTGAAAAGATCAATTTAACTGTGCACTCCGAGGATCCTCAGCCTGTAATAGACAACTTTGGCAAAATGGTGCAAAAAATGGTACTGGAGGAAAAGGCCGTATTTGGCGAACTGCCAAAGTATGATTTTGGCGAATATACATTCCTGGATGATGTTTACCCAACCGTATCGGGCGATGGCATGGAGCATCGCAACTCCACCTGTATTGTGCAGCCTATTGATAAGGTTGAAGGAAACGAAGTTCGCCTGCTGGGCACGTTTTCGCATGAGTATTTTCATAGCTGGAACGTGAAGCGAATACGGCCGAAATCGCTGGAGCCATTTAATTTTGAACACGCCAACATGAGCAGCGAGCTTTGGTTTGCTGAGGGATTTACCCAGTACTACGGCGAATTGCTGCTGGTACGTTCGGGCTTTCATACCCCCGAAGAATATACCCGCACCCTGGGCGGGCTGG
>Ga0207132_1139_pt1 | contig 15497 bp, 17 predicted proteins | sample Alteio_BWMinHeat_14_FD_153554 | JGI IMG/M metagenome (GOLD analysis project Ga0207132, IMG submission 153554) | Enriched cells from forest soil in Barre Woods Harvard Forest LTER site, Petersham, Massachusetts, United States -... | ecosystem: Environmental > Terrestrial > Soil > Temperate forest >...
TTTTCGCATCCGCCAACGCAACATCCTGGGGAGTGCTTACGACGATTACGCCGGTGACTGGGACAGTTTGCATAAGGGTAAGATGTATATCACCTGTCCCGGGTGGCATATCGATCACCAGATAATCCAATTCATCCCAAAAAAACTTCCGATACAAATTGCTTGATCGCAGAACTCGCCATTGGTCCTCGCCAGACAACAGCACTTTTTTCATCAATGAGTAAACCGATACTCATCAACCTGATCCCATATTTTTCCAAAGGCAATATCATGCCTTTACCGTCAACTGTTTTCATCATTGGCCTTTCTCCCCTGACGCCAAACATGATGGGAAGGCTTGGTCCATAAATATCTGCATCCATGAGCCCTACCTTTGCACCATCCGCCGCAAGAGCCAGGGCGAAATTGGAAGCTATCGTACTCTTACCCACTCCGCCTTTACCGCTTACAACAGCTATAATATTTTTCACTTTTGGCAGAACGATCTCAGGATCGGTTCTTCTCGAATTCATCTCGGAAATAAAATTTAATTTGACATTAATTTCATTTCCAGTAAGATGATGAATAGCCTGAACACAGGAATTTTTAATCAGATCTTTCAACGGACAGGCCGGTGTAGTAAGGACAATTGTAAAAGAAAGATCATTCCCGTTTATGACAATATCCCTGACCATATTTAAAGTAACCAGGTCTTTGCCAAGATCCGGTTCCTGAACTGTACTAAGTGCCTGTAACACATTCTCAACCTTCATGCGCAATGTTTTGTTAAAAGAATAAACTGGCTGCAAAATTAAACTATGGGGAGATTAATTTGTTTACGATTTACGGTTTATAAACTTTATTTTTGCCGCAGTTTTGAAAAAATTTCTATTATACTTCTTATTGCTTAGCCTGCCCTTCGCCGTGGAAGCCCAATTCGATAAATTGAAGGATTCCGTAGTACAGTTTTATGGCGTTGTTATGACGGCAGACAGTCTTCAGGGCATTCCTTCAGTCAGTATTGTTGTAAAGGGTCAGCATCGTGGTACTTTCACAAATGAACAGGGGGTATTTTCCATTGTGGTGATGAAAGAAGATCAGATCGAATTCAGCAGTATTGGTTATAAACCCAGGCTGGTAGATGTTCCTAAAAATCTGGAAGGTAATCAATGGAGTATTATACAGTTACTTGTAACGGATACCATGTACCTGCCTGCCACTATTATAAGGCCCCGCCCCACAAGAGAACAATTTGAAAGAGACTTTGTAAATACAAAAGTGCCGGACGACGAAATAGAGATTGCCCGCCAGAATAACAGTGCAGTCAAACGAAGGATCCTGGCCCAGGGTCTCCCCTCTGATGCTCGCGAAGCAGCCAGTTATTATTTAAGACAAAATGCTACCAAGTACTCTTATTATGGTCAAAATCCGCCTCAGAATATCTTTAATCCACTCGCCTGGGCCGATTTTATAGAGGCATGGAAACGAGGCGATTTCAAGAATAATAACTGATCGCTTATTTGGGCGACCAATATATGGATTATCCCCAAACGATCGAATATCTTTTTACCCGCCTGCCTCTCTTTAGCAGGATTGGGGCTGCAGCTTATAAAGCTGATCTGTCAAATATCCAGGCACTCAGTGAACAACTGGGCAATCCTGAAAAAAAAATTCAAATCCATTCACATTGCCGGAACGAATGGAAAAGGCTCCACAAGTCACATGCTGGCAGCCATATTGCAAAAGGCGGGATATAAAACAGGTCTTTATACTTCACCACATCTCCATGATTTCAGGGAAAGAATACGTATCAATGGTCATATGATTCCTGAAAATAATGTAATCAGGTTTACTGAATATATTCAGGATTCAATTGAACAGATTGAACCGTCCTTTTTTGAAATAACTGTTGCTATGGCTTTTGACTGGTTTGCTAAAGAGGAAATTGATATTGCAGTAATCGAAACGGGTCTGGGTGGCAGACTTGACAGCACAAATATTATTTCCCCCGAAGTTTCTGTGATAACCAATATCAGTTACGATCATATGGATCTTTTAGGAGAAACATTACAAAAAATAGCATTTGAAAAAGCAGGGATTATCAAACCTGGTATTCCCGTTGTGATCGGCGAAGAGCAGAATGAAGTAAAAAATATTTTACTGCAGGTAGCAGCAGAAAATGAATCACCCATTTATTTTGCCAGCCGGAAAAGATTTCCTGGAGAATGGAAAACTGAGAAGCAATTATTGTACGTTCAATTGACTGATGTACACAACAACACGAAAAAAAACTTCCATCTTGATCTCCCCGGACTCTATCAATTGAAAAATATCGTTACAGTTGCTGAAGTTGTTTCAATTCTGAATCAGAAAGGATTTGCCATTTCTGATACTGCCATGCAACAGGCATTAAAACAGGTGAAATCTCTGACAGGTTTACACGGACGATGGGATATTTTACATGAAAATCCGCTGGTGATAACCGACGTTGGGCATAATGAAGAAGGGATGAAAGCAATAGCTGAACAGATTGAAAATACTTCCCACGAGGAATTGCATATAATAATAGGAATTGTAAAAGATAAGGAAGCAGAAAAAATCCTGGCTCATTTGCCTGTAATGGGAAATTATTATTTTACGCGCGCGCAGATTCCGCGGGCTCTGCCGGAAAAGGAACTTGCCCGCATAGGAGAATCAATTGGTTTGAAAGGAAAAAGTTTCCCCAATGTGAAACAGGCTTTGGAAGCAGCAGTGTTAAATGCAAACACCAAGGACCTTATCCTGATTTGCGGCAGTGTTTTTCTTGCGGGAGAAGTAAATCTTAAAGAAATTTCATTTTAGTCAGTGCATAATACAAAGTAGTTACGTGCATACTCTGGATAATCATATTTTCTGACAATAATTTTTTTACTTCATCTATTGTAAATAAATACAATTCAATCTCTTCGTTGTGATCAAGTTGTTGTTCTTTTTCGTACCGTCCGCCGGTAGCGAGAAACATATGCATCCAGTTATTGTTGGTTGAAGGATTCGAAGAAGTTTTACCCAAATATTCATAATGTTTGAAACGGTAACCTGTTTCTTCCAATAATTCACGTTCGATAGCCATTTCAAGGGAACTATCTGTTTCATCCACACATCCTCCGGGAATTTCATAGCAGGTCACATCCAGTGCGTAGCGATACTGGCGTTCCATAATTATTTTGCCTTCTTCAGTAATAGCGACCGCCGTAACCCAGGTAGGAAATTCATATACGTAATAGGGACTGATGATTTTCCCTTCAGCAGTCTGGCAAACATCCTTCCTTACCGTACCCCAGATATCTTTTGAAATATATTCAGAAGAAATTTTTTTCCAACGCAGATCTTTCATTATAATATATTATTGGCTTTCCTGTAAGAAAGGATATGGGATACATGGTGCTTACCATGCCAACTGTACATACCCAATAGAAACCAGATGCTCACAGGCTCAGGTTTACCGGGATAATTAATTTTCCGGTTCCATTGTTCCATACTTAGATCCTTGATGGCTGCATAGAGTCGTGTGTGTAAAGCATGTAAAAGTGTGATAGAAATATTTACCGGCACTTTTTGTATGTCGTTTAATTCAGCCCAGAGTTTTTCTTCATAAGACTTAACAGTAACATTTTCCTCCGTAAGGGCAAGTTTAAAACGGATGTAGGCATTCATATGACTGTCGGCAATATGATGAACTAATTGTTGGATGGTCCATCCGCCTTCACGGTAAGGGTTATTTAACTGATCTGCATCCAGATTTAGTATTGCATACTCAAGTTCTGTAGGCAACTGACGGATATTATTGAGCCATTCCTGTTTCAATGTATCGGAATAAACCTGTGGCTCATGTCTTCCGATTGGATAGCGTGGATCAGACATAATTGTCAATGGTTAATTGTAAATGAATTTAAATAAGTTCCACACTCCCATACTCCCATACTTGTTATTCCTCCCTCCACTCCTTCCCGGTCATTTGTATGAAAACATCCTCCAGGTTCGCTTTCTTTACTTCTTTTGGTCTTTCAAAACCGGTAGCGACAAGTTTATCAATCAGCTGATCGGGTGAATCTAAAGCTATGATTTTGCCTGAATCCATAATCGCTACACGATCACAAAGAACTTCAGCTTCATCCATATAATGTGTAGTTATAATGACTGTTGTTCCGGAAGAACGTATATCACGGACCAAATCCCATAGATTCCTCCTGGCCTGGGGATCAAGACCCGTAGTAGGTTCGTCAAGGAAAATAATCTTAGGTTGATTAATAAGTGTAGTAGCTATGGAAAAACGTTGCTTCTGCCCACCGCTGAGTTCTTTATATTTCGATTTGGCCTTATCAAGCAGATTTACTTTTCCAAGGAATTCTGATGGTTTGACATCACGATTATACAAACCCCCGAACAACATCAGTAATTCGGTTAAATTCAGGTTAGGATAATAACCTGAAGTCTGGAGCTGAACGCCAATCCTCTTTTTTATTTCATTGGGACTTTTATCCAGATCAATTCCATCAACAAATATTTTTCCGGAAGTTTTTTCACGAAGGGTTTCAATAATTTCAAGGGTGGTTGATTTACCTGCCCCGTTGGGGCCGAGTAATCCAAAAATTTCCCCCTGATATACTTCGAAACTAATTTGTTTTACGGCTTCAAAATCTCCGTATTTTTTTGAAAGTTCGCGAACTGAAATAATGGCTTGTTTTTCCATGATGGGCAAGTTACGGCATGGCCATTAAAAGAAACAACTCCCCATCATTACCTGGAAAAAATCTGAGTAAAATAAATATTACCCTTCTTATCACTGGCGTATCCAATCCCTGTGAGGATAAAATTACCTTCAATATTTTTTTTATGCCCCGGACTATTTAGCCAGCCATCCACCACTTCTCTGGCTGTCATTGGGCCGGAAGCCACATTTTCACCTACTTCTACTGCGCCTACAGATTTTTGAATGTATTTAGCCCTGGAATTAAAGCCATCATGTCCAAATTTAACCTTACCGGTTGCCATATCCTGGCTATGTTTCAAAGCCAGTGATGATTCCATAACGTTTAACTGCAGGGGTGGCAAATCATGTTGTTTCCTGTCGTCGTTTACGAATTGCAAAATTTCTGTTTCCATTGTGTCCATCCGCATATCAGCACTACTGAGACATCTGCCTGAAAACAGGATCACCGAAATATAAAGTTTATATATTATTATCATCATAGGTCCGCAAATTCCCATTAATATACAATCGATTTTTGAACTGATAGAATCTGAAAGTTTTTTTTAACATAGTTATTGCGATCCTCAACCATATTATCTTTGCGCCTTTGTAAATATGCAATCATGAAAGTCTTCAAGTTCGGCGGCGCCAGTGTGGATTCAGTATCACGAATCAGAAGCCTGCCGTCTATTCTTAATAAATATAATTCAGAAAAAATTCTGATCGTGGTTTCTGCAATGGGTAAAACAACCAATGCACTTGAAAAGGTTGCTGAAGCTTTTTATACCCGGGATCTTCCAAAAGCATTGGAGCTTTTCGGTAAAATTAAACAACATCATATAGAGATTGCTGAATCTCTTGGAGCAGCAGAAAACAGCCTTCTGCAGCTTAGGATGATAGATTTTTTTACAGAAGTGGAATGGTTACTGCATGATAAGCCTGCCAAAATCTTCAATTATTACTACGATCAGATTGTATGCATAGGTGAACTCTTATCCACGGCAATTATCAGTCATTTTCTGGAAACAGCAGGAATTTCAAATCATTGGGTGGACGTAAGGGATGTTTTCGCAACGGATGATCAGTTTCGTGCTGCAAATATCAATTGGGAAACAACCGGCACCCGTGTAATGGAACAAATTATTCCCTTGTTTGAAAATATAAAGATTGTACTCACCCAGGGGTTTATTGGTGCTACTGACGCTAATGAAAGTACCACTCTCGGAAGAGAAGGAAGTGACTATTCTGCAGCCATATTTGCTAACCTGCTGGATGCAGAAAGCCTGACGATATGGAAGGATGTAAAGGGAGTTATGAATGCTGACCCGAAAACATTTCCCGATGCCATTTATATCCGGGAACTTGGCTACGAAGAAGTGATTGAAATGGCATTTTATGGTGCCCAGGTCATACACCCCAAAACAATCAAACCCCTGCAGAATAAAAATATCCCCTTACAGGTGAAATGTTTTCTGGATCCGGATCTTCCAGGCACGCTCATTCATGCTAAACATATCTCCAGCCTGCCACCCATCATTGTGTTAAAACAAAACCAGGTTCTGATTCACCTGAGCTCAAAGGATTTCTCATTTGTTGGGGAAGAAGGTACTGCCAGATTGTATAGTATACTATCCCAATTGCATATCCAGGCAAATCTTCTGCAAACGGGTGCTGTTATTTTACAATTGTGCACAGATAATATTCCCGATAAAATTGAAAAACTTGCTCATGCTGTTTCACAGCTTTTTAATGTACATATTGAAAATGGATTAACCCTGCTTACTGTGAGGCACTATCAAAAGGAGTTATTGGAAAAACTTATTCAGGGAAGAAGTATTGTATTGCAGCAATGGTCTTCGGAGACTGTTCAGACACTCCTCACGGCGCTTCAACCATAATGTTCTGCTTGAGTTTGATAGGAACATTTTTACCCTGGCGCACCGCTGGCGTCCATAATGCCATATCAGTAAATGCTTTCTCAATTTTAAGGTCCATTTTTTCGTTGCCTCCGCTAATTGCATTTGCAAATATAGTCTTACCGTTTTCATCAATGATATATTCCATCAATACAAATGCCTTGGTTTGTCCGGGTTCGAGTTCCTTAATCATATCTGCACTCAGTTTGTCAATAAACACTTTGAATGCCTGGTTTCCTCCCGGAAATAATGGAAGTTTATCCACGCTTACAGCAAGTTCTTCCTCCGGGATAGGCTGCACGGGATGAGAAAGTTTTTTAGATGTCCATGAATCATTTTTGGGAGATAATGTTGCAGGCACTCCTACATCATCAATTATATATTCACCTTTTGAATTCACAATGACAGGAGGTACCTGGTGATTTTTTTCAAAATAATAAAAAGCATTCTGCATACTTTTCTCAAAAGGAACGAATTCGTTAAAACTTGTCAAAAAACGATTCAGATAAGCCACACTTTTTGGATTTTCAAAATTGACAGGGAAAATATGAACCGGTATGAAATCCTGACCCAAATCCTTTGCATGAGCAGCCAATACGTAAAGCTCTTCGATTTGTCCGTCGGTAATGGGAATGCAACCCGTAGTAACGCAACTTCCATGAATATAAATATCCCCGCCGGGCTGTGACAGATCGCATAGCATTCGGTCAGACGCATTCGGATAATTCAATCCCAATGATAAATGATAAAGACTGCGTGGATTAAATTCATTGATATAGTAAAATCCTTCAGGAACCTGGTAATCTCCCGCCATTCTCTTTGGACCCAGTGAACCAGCCAGGGCACAAATCTTATATGTTTTAAAATACTTGTATTTTTCACTTTGTTTGTTTTTGACCCACACTTCCATTTCACTGTCGTATTTAAAAGAGCGGATATAAACAAAGCGGGCCGGCCAAACTAATTGTTTTGCCTGAAATTGCTTTTGAAGGGTATCTTCTTCCCTGCTCATCATTTCACTTATTTTTGGAAATGACTTCTGGTTATCAAGAAAACGAACACTATAGACAGAACTTTGAGAAAATGAGGCAGAATGAGTCAAATTAAAGCAAAGCAGGAGCAGCGCCTGGGGTAGAAACCGGATTTTCTTTATGCAATAAATATTAATATGCATCGGTACGGATAAAGTTACTTATTAAAACAAAAATCCGGCCATATTATTATGTCAGAGCAATGAATAAGGCTTGAAAACCAGATTGTTTTATCTTCGCGCCATAATTGGGAAAATGCTCAAAATCGGAATTTTAGGCGGGGGACAGCTGGGAAGAATGCTTTTACAGGCTGCTGCCAATTATCCGGTAGAAACACTGGTTCTTGAAAACGATTCGGAATGTCCGGCTGCTCATCTCTGCCATCATTTTGTAAAAGGAGATATCAGGAATTTTAATGATGTATATAATTTTGGAAAAGCACTGGACGGCATTACTATTGAGATCGAATCCGTAAATGTAGAAGCACTGGAAAAGCTGGAAAATGAAGGTATAAAAATTTATCCGAAACCTTCTGCACTTCGCATTATCAGGGACAAGATTCTGCAAAAACAATTTTATAAGGAGAATGATATACCAAGTCCTGTTTTCAGAATTACAGAGAAAAAGGACGATCTGAAAAAATTTTATGATTTTCTTCCTGCGGTGCATAAACAGGCTTCAGGCGGTTACGATGGAAGAGGAGTACAGGTTTTATCGGGAGAAAAGGACTTGCATCTTGGTTTTGACAAGCCTTCGGTCCTGGAGAAGAAGGTGGATATCCATAAAGAAATTTCCCAGATTATTGCGATAAATGCAGCAGGACAGACGGCATTATATCCGGCAGTTGAAATGATATTTAACCAGACATTGAACCAGCTGGATTATCAGTTGAGCCCTGCTGAAATTCCTCAGCACACTACCTGGCGGGTCGAAGCGATAGCATTGAAAGTGGTAAAGGAATTAAAAACACCCGGCATATTTGCCGTTGAAATTTTTATTGATAAAAACGGGGATGTTCTTGTGAACGAAACAGCTCCACGTGTACATAACAGCGGACATCATACCATCGAAGCGAACTTCAGTTCACAATTCGATATGCTTTGGAGGGTCATGCTTGATTATCCGCTGGGTAATCCAAAGCATATTGTTCACGCCGCTATGGTAAATCTCACGGGAAGTGATGGAAATTCCGGCGAAGCAGTTTATGAAGGAATCGATGAGATTCTTAAAATGGAAAATATTTTTCTTCATCTTTATGGCAAAAAAGAAACCAGGCCGGGAAGGAAAATGGGTCATATTACCATTCTTAGCCCGGAAAAAAGCGACCTGGTTTATAAAGCAAAAATCATTAAACAAAAGTTCCGTATCATATCACATCAACCCCAAATAACAGTATGAACCATGTGGCCATTATCATGGGCAGCGATAGCGACCTGCCAGTTATGCAACCAGCCGCGGATGTACTTAAGTCATTTGGAATTCCCTTTGAATTAACCATCGTATCTGCTCACCGCACTCCTCAACGACTCGTCAGTTATGCTACAAAAGCCAAGGAAAGAGGATTTAAAGTTATCATTGCGGGAGCTGGTGGTGCTGCGCACCTGCCAGGAATGGTAGCCTCACTTACTTCTCTGCCGGTGATCGGCGTTCCTATCAAATCTTCAAATTCACTGGATGGTTGGGATTCTATACTCTCCATCCTTCAAATGCCTGCCGGTATACCTGTTGCAACCGTTGCCCTGAATGCTTCAAAAAATGCCGGAATACTTGCAGCGTCTATCCTCGGCGCTTTTGACGAAAAAATCTCCGCAAGTGTTGAGGCTTTCAAAAAAACGCTTGAGTCTGACGTAAAAGAGAAAATAGCGAAGTTGAAAAAAGACGGCTGGGAGAACAATTTTGACTGAAGGAACTTATAGAGACCTTACAGAGATTTTACAGAGACCTTATAGAGATATTCTATGCTTTGTATACCCGAATGCTCCTAAAGAGCTAATACAAGGCAGCTAATCGCAACTTTATGCTGTTTCTTCCAGGATAACAAATTCCTGTTCCAATGCAAGACAATGATTATAAATAAGCTCTAAAAAAGCTTTTCCATATTCTGCATACCAGGGTATAAAATTATCTATTCGTTCCTGAAGGTTTTCCATCGGAAATAAAGCCTCCCGGATTTCATGAATCTTTCGACGTACATCCTCATGATTTTTCTTTTCGGCACGCAATATTTTCTTTTCCAGTTCTTCGAGTTTTTGTAAAGCCTGTGATTCCAGTTTATCCACGTGTTGTTCAAGAGTCTTATCGACTGCGCCGGAAATATTTTTTAGCACATTATAAAATGCACCCAAATCAGCTATTTGAGGGGCAAGGTTTAACTGGCGGTCAGAATGACGCAGGATGAAATCTTCCATTAGTTTCTCTTCCGGCCTAAAAATATCAGTTGCCGAAATTCCCGCTTTATCCATTTTTGTTTTCCAGTTCTTTTTGATCAGTAAAAAAGAATCTCGTAAAATTAAAACGGGATATGGTACATGATAATGTTTAAAAAGGGGTTTCAGTTCAAGCCAGTATCCCATTTCACCTCCTCCTCCCACAAATACAATATTCGGTAGAATGCTTTCCTGATAAAGTCCGCGCAGTATTACATTCGGACTAAACCGATCAGGAAATTCAGCCAGTTCCTTTTCCATTTCTTCAGCCGAAAAATGTATATGGGTATTATTCACATAATATTTTCCATCTTTCATTTCTACTCTTTCCCGAATATCATCTTTGAGATAAAAAAGGTTTATTTCTCTTGGGTTCGCCTGTATTGGATACTGCGTGCTTAACTGATGAATATTTTTCTGCGTGATTTCAAATGGTAAATGAGTGGTCAGGTCGTCTTTAAATATAGCACCCATAACGGACTTCAGTAACCGATTATCGGGTATCAAAACTATTAGTCCGTAGGATCCAAAGAGATGGTTCAATAATTTTAAAGTCGCCTGCTGAATATTTTCGGATTTCAGATAACAATCCTTTAGCAGCTTTATCAATTCCGGTCCAAAAGGATCACCTGCGAATTCGCCTTCTATCCGCTGAATGATTGTTTCAAGTCCTTCTATTCGCATCCTGCCAACCGCACCTATTTGTTTTGTGTCCCACGTAAGCTTTTCATTGTCGAGATAAATACTTCCCAGTTCGTCAAGATCCGCATCTTCACTACCCATAAAAAATATAGGGACGAATTTCCGTTTTGGATAGCGGGTAGAAAGTGTTTCAGTTATTTTTATTGTATGAAGGATCTTATAAATGAAATACAGGTTCCCGGTAAATATAGCCGGTTGATGAGCGGTAGTAACCGTAAAAGTATTTTTATCCAAAAGGCTTTCCAGGTTATTCTTTACGGCATTATGAATGTGCAATTCAGCATACTGTGTTTCCAGAGATTTGACGAGTAATCGGCGGTCTGTAGGGAATTTCTCCCGCTGAAATATAGCATCTTCAATCCCGGAAAATGAAACCGGATGTTCATAATAATTTTTCAGAAATTCATTACCATTCAGATAGTCTGTTATAATCCTGGTAAAATATCCTGTATGTTGGTAGGGAACTCTTTGGGCAGTGAAATTCATAAGTGATAAACTGAAATAAGCCACCGGTCATCCGGTGTTCACCTAACAGCAAAATTTTTATTTTGTTCAGTTGGAAGATTCAGAATTCAATACTTCACCTTCCAGGTCAAAATCATACGCTTTTATCATCTTCACTGAAACAAAGCTCCCAATCTTTAATGGGGAGGGTGACTGAATAATCACCTCATTATCCACTTCAACAGAATCAAACTCTGTTCTACCGATATATCTTCCGGACTCTTTTTTATCTACGATGGTCTTGAACACCTTACCTATTTTTTCCTGGTTTTTTTCGTAAGATATTTCCTGTTGTAATTCCATTATCTCTCTGGCACGTTCTTCTTTTTTTTCTGCCGGAACATCATCTGAAAGATCATAAGCAGAAGTGCCTTCTTCATGAGAATAAGCAAAGACCCCAACCCTGTCAAAACGGTGTTCTGTCAGAAAATCCTTCAATTCTGACACGTCTGATTCCTTTTCACCAGGAAATCCAGCTATCAGTGTGGTTCGCAAACAAATACCCGGTACTTTTTCCCGCACTGTTTGTATCAGTTCAGACATTTCGGAGCGTGTGATCTGGCGTTTCATAGCTTTTAACATAGAATCACTGGCATGCTGCAAGGGCATATCCAGATAATTACAGATATTCACTCGTTCGCGCATTACATCGAGAATTTCAAGGGGAAACTTACTGGGGTAGGCATAATGAAGCCTGATCCATTCAAGCCCTTTTATATCGGCCAGCCGGTTCAGGAGGTCGGGAAGAACCCTTTTCTTATAAATATCCAATCCATAATAAGTGAGTTCCTGCGCAATCAGCATGATTTCTTTTACGCCCATACGAACCAGATTCTGCGCTTCATGAATGATGGCTTCTATTGGTTTACTAACATGCACTCCACGCATCAGGGGAATGGCACAGAATGCGCATGTACGGTTGCAACCTTCGGATATTTTAAGGTAAGCATAATGTTGCGGCGTCGAAAGCAATCTTTCACCCAGCAATTCAGCTTTATAATCAGCATTTAATTTTTTAAGAAGCAATGGCAGTTCCATTGTACCATACCATGCATCCACTTCCGGAATTTCCTTTTCAAGGTCATCCCGGTATCGTTGGCTGAGACATCCTGTTACATAAACCTTATCCAGGCTTCCTTCTTTTTTCAAAGAAACCTGTTCAAGAATTGTATTTACAGATTCTTCCCTTGCTTTATCGATGAATCCGCAGGTATTCACGACTACGATATTGGAACCACGTTTTGTACTTTCATGCGAAACGTCGATTCCGTTTGCCCGCAGCTGCCCGCTGAGCACCTCACTATCTACCATATTCTTACTGCATCCAAGTGTGATAATATTTACTTTGTCACGCTGGATAGATTTCGTTTTCATGCGGGGCAAAATTAATACTTTAAGCTTAAAGTGTAAGGCTTAAAGCTTAAGCCATAATTCAACCTGAAATAGGTACCAAACTCTAAATCTATTTAATAGTAAAATTATCAAAGGAATGCCTTTCGCTTTAAGCTTTTCGCTTTAAGCCTTAAATCGTTATCTTCGAAACCTATGAAAGAGGTTGTATCAAAAGGTTTGTTCCAGCAATTTTTTAATAGTGAAAAAGCAGGCGGACTGATCTTAATTGGCTGTACTACAATTTCACTCTTCATCGCCAATACTTCTTTCGGAAATGATTTTATCCATTTCTGGCACATGGACGCAACACTTCATATAGGTCAGTTAGTCGTACCTTTTAATATAGAGGAATGGATCAATGACGGATTAATGACCATTTTCTTTTTACTGGTCGGACTTGAAATTGAACGAGAACTTTATATTGGTGAATTATCTTCTTTTAAAAATGCAGCCCTTCCAATACTTGCTGCTGTTGGCGGTATGCTGGTTCCGGCCCTCATTCATTTTTTATTCAACCATGGTAAACCGGAACAGGCAGGTATAGGCATTCCGATGGCAACAGATATTGCATTTTCACTGGGAGTTTTGTCACTTATTGGAAAACGGATACCCCTGTCACTTAAAATATTCCTTACGGCCCTGGCGATTATAGACGATCTGGGAGCCGTTATCATCATTGCAATATTCTATACACAGTCCTTTTCTTTTTTTTATCTTTCATTGGGTCTGGGTCTTTTTCTGATCTTGCTTTTATTAAACCGAATGAAAGTTTTCTCGCTTTGGGCTTACCTGCTACCAGGAATTCTTCTTTGGTATTTCTTATACAGATCAGGCGTCCATCCTACGTTGAGTGGAGTATTGCTTGCATTTGCCATTCCTTTTCGTAAAAACATGGAAAATCAGCCATCTTCATTTCTACAACATGTTTTACATAAACCCGTAAATTTTATTATCATTCCTCTGTTTGCTTTGGCTAATACTGCCATCCACCTGCCATCAACCTGGAAAACAGAAATATTCAGTTCAAACAGCCTTGGTATATCATTGGGATTGTTCCTTGGTAAACCTTTGGGAATTGCCGGTTTTAGTGCACTTGGGATTGCCTTTGGCGTAGCTAAACTTCCCGAAGGCATGAATACTTCCAAATTAATTGGGACGGGTCTTTTGGCAGGTATTGGATTTACCATGTCCATCTTTATCAGCAATCTTGCTTTCAATTCGAATGATGAGCTGGTTCAAAGTTCGAAAGTAGCGGTTTTGATCGCATCCATTATAGCTGCAGTATTCGGATGGATTATATTAAAAACCGGCATGAGGAAATCAGACTTGCTTTAACCTTACATAATATTAAATCTGCTCTTTAAACAGGCTGTCAACAAATTCATGACTATCGAATAAAAGAAGATCGTCAATTTTCTCTCCAACCCCGATATATTTTACCGGAATTTTAAACTGACTGGCAATTGCCAGAACCACACCCCCTTTGGCGGTTCCGTCAAGTTTAGTAATAGCCATTGATGTTACATCTGTTGCTGCAGTAAAATGCCTGGCCTGCTCCAGGGCGTTTTGTCCCGTACTTCCATCCAACACCAGCAATACTTCGTGCGGAGCATCCGGTATTAGTTTTTTCATAACCCTTTTAATTTTACTCAGTTCCTCCATTAAATGGGTTTTATTATGAAGACGCCCCGCAGTATCTATAATGATAACATCAGTACCCTTCGATAACCCGCTTTGAACTGTATCAAATGCCACGGAGGCGGGGTCTGCTCCCATTCCCTGCCTCACGATGGGTACACCTGCTCTTTCACTCCATATATTCAGCTGATCTGTAGCGGCTGCCCTGAAAGTATCGGCGGCTCCAAGCAGAACACTATATCCTGCTTTTTTGAAGTTGAAAGCCAGCTTACCAATCGTAGTTGTTTTCCCGGCCCCGTTAACTCCAACAACTAAAACAACATAAGGTCTTTTAACAGGAACTTCAAAATTCCGCACATTATCAGCTCCGCTTTCCCTGAGTAATTGCTCAATTTCATCACGAAGGATTCCGTTAAGTTCAGCGGTATTGAGGTATTTATCACGGGCAACTCTTTTCTCTATACGGTCAATTATCTGAATAGTAGTATCAACACCCACATCCGCACTAACGAGTGCTTCTTCCAGATTATCCAGCACTTCTTCGTCTACCGTTGTTTTTCCTGCAATAGCTTTTCCGACCCTCGTAAAAAAACTTTCCTTTGTTTTTTGGAGTCCTTCATCCAGGGTCTGCTTTTCTTTTTTCCCAAAAAGTTTATCAAAGAATCCCATCTCCGGTTTTTTTAAATGTTTCCTAAAGAAAAAAGCCGCTCCGGTAGGGAACAGCTTGGATAAAAATTTTCGGACACTTATTATTTCTGGGAAAGAAATGATTTGATACTATCCTTGTGAATAATAGCCTCTTTGAAAGTGTAGGCGCCGGTCTTCGGACTGCGTACAGCCTTGATCACTTTTGTCCAGTTCTTTGCTTCAGCCGCTGCACGTGCATCTTTAGTTTTAATCGCGGTCTTTGCTGCTTTTGCCATGATTATTTAATTTCTTTATGAACAGTTACTTTCTTTAAAATCGGATTGAATTTCTTCAGCTCCAGTCTTTCAGGAGTGTTCTTTTTATTTTTAACGGTAATATACCGGCTTGTTCCTGGTTTTCCACTTGTCTTGTGTTCGGTACATTCAAGAATCACCTGAACCCTGCTTCCTTTCTTTGCCATTTTACTGAATTTATAAATTTATTAGCTGGGACTTTTTAGATCTTTTCTCCTGCCTTGCGCAATTCCTTTACA
>Ga0207132_1140_pt1 | contig 15489 bp, 10 predicted proteins | sample Alteio_BWMinHeat_14_FD_153554 | JGI IMG/M metagenome (GOLD analysis project Ga0207132, IMG submission 153554) | Enriched cells from forest soil in Barre Woods Harvard Forest LTER site, Petersham, Massachusetts, United States -... | ecosystem: Environmental > Terrestrial > Soil > Temperate forest >...
CCAGCAGGATACAATCATAACGGTAAAGATTAATTTTACTTAAGGCGATTTGAAAGTTGGAGGCGGTTTCGCAAACATTGCCCGCTTCAGTAAAGTACTCTTCAATGCTTTCGCGCAAACCTTCCTCGTCCTCTATGATCAGTATTTTCAAAACATTTTTTTTTAAAGGTAATTGCAGATTTTGGATGATTTATGGATTTCCACGGTTTGAAAAATAAAATAACGAATTTCGGTCTGAAAAATCAAAACAACGACTAATTTCCCGATTCAATAGTTCAATAACTCAAAATTCACTAATTCAACAATTAAGCTATGTGGTGGATATACGCTTTACTATCGGCTTTTTTTGCGGCACTGACCGCAATTTTTGCAAAAATTGGCATAAAAGGGGTTGATACGGACCTGGCTACAGCCATACGAACGGCTGTTATCTTGTTTATTGCCTGGGGTATAGCCATTTCAAGAGGGGCAGTCGGAGGCGTAGGTAGTCTGACGAAAACTAACTGGATATTTTTAGTGCTTTCGGGCTGTGCGACGGGCTTATCTTGGATATGCTATTTTAAGGCGTTACAGCTGGGCCAGGTTTCGCAGGTGGCCCCGGTTGATAAGCTTAGCGTGGCCATAGCTATTGTACTGGCAGTGCTTTTCCTGGGCGAACCACTCACCCTGAAAACTGCCGCCGGCGCAGCGCTGATAATCGGCGGAAGCCTGGTGCTGATACTTTAATTTCCCAGTTCTCTGCCAACAAAAGCATTTGGCAACTCGTATACAGGACAAATATTTCTGCAAGCCCGGGTGAATTTTATATGATGCGGTTCTTAACAGCTAACATACGTTAATAACTTCCTTTTGCATTTTTAATAAAAATTTGGGTCGTTTACATAAATATTATAAATTGCCCACCTTAAATGAGAAGAAAATTACCAACCCTAATTATCGGCCTGTCAATAGTTGCAGGATTTTTTAATTCAGCCTTTGCCACCCGGTTTATCACTTCTCATAAAATAAAGGCCCCTGGATTTTTTTTTAGGACCGACAGCATATCCGCCGACAGCATAATAAATTTTGCCGAAAGTTTGATAGGCGTGCGTTATCGCTCGGCCACGTCCGACCCGCTGCAGGGTTTTGATTGCTCGGGCTTTGTAAGCTACGTTTTTAAAAAATTCAATTTCAATGTACCTCGCTCTTCAGGCGATTTTATTAATATCGGAGTAAAGGTAAGCCTTGAGGATGCCCTGCCCGGCGATATCATTATATTTACTAGCCCTAAAAAGCATAGTCACCGTATCGGCCACGTTGCAATTGTGTATAGTAATGATAGTGACGGACTTAAATTTATCCATTCAACTTCTGGAAAAGAACACGGCGTTACGATAACAGCAATGGATGATACCTACAAGCGGCGTTTTGTACAGGTTGTGAGGTTGCTGAAACAGAATGATGTTTCGAAAACACCTGCTGTCGTTGTGGCCGCGATTTAATATGCAGACACGGAATTTGTTCAATTTGGTCAATCTTTCCCGTCGGCGTTACACTGCTTTTTAAAGATCACCCCGGTTGCCGTATTATTGCAATAGTACGTATTGTATTAGTGTAACAATCACACTTGCACGGTAACAATTATAATACTTCCAGCCAAAATTCAGTTTTAATCCAATTTTCCTATACAATTTTGCGGCGTTAATAATTTCATAATATTCGGATGAGAAATATTTTTGTGCTGTTTCTGTTATTAATAGGCACTTTAAGCGTAAAAGCTCAAAATAATAATACTAATAATACAGGTAAAATAACCGGCAAGGTAACCGATTCGGTTACGAAAATGCCGGTGGATTATGCCACCGTCAGCATTTTTAAGCAGGGGAGTAAATCGCCGTTTAACGGCACCGTTACTGACCCGAAAGGTAATTTTAAGATTGACGGGATCCCCGACGGAGATTTTTATGTTACCATAGCCTTTTTAGGCTATAACGGGAAAACGGTAGTACATGTAACCGTCGGCAACGGGTCTAAAACGGCTTCGCTGGGCAACGTTCTGCTGGATCCGGTTCAAAACCAATTGAAAGAAGTATCCATTACCGCCCATGCAGCAACAGTGGAAAACAAAATTGATAAACTGGTATATAATCCGGCAAATGATTTAACAACCCAGGGAGGCGTTGCCCTGGATGTTTTACAAAAGGTTCCTATGGTCACGGTAGACATTAATGGTAATGTGGAGCTGATGGGAAACAGCAATATCCAGTTTCTGATAAACGGTAAGCCTTCAACCATTTTCGGTTCAAGCATAACGGACGCGCTCCAGGCTATTCCGGCCAGCCAGATCAAAAATATTGAAGTGATTACCAACCCGGGTGCAAAATACCAGGCCTCGGGCACAGGAGGGATCATCAATATCATTTTAAAAGATAACAACGTACAGGGCGTTAACGGAAGCGTTAACCTTAACGCAGGCACACGTTTGGAGAACGGCTCATTCAATATAAATGCTAAAAAAGGCAAAGTGGGAATCAGCGCTTTTTTTAGCGGCAACGGTAACCTGGCAAGCGCCACACCGAGCTCCGGCACACGCACATCTCATTCGGGTAATCCGGATACGGTTACCAATCTGAATCAAAACGGAATAAGTAATTTTACCAGGAGCGGCTATCGGTCGGGTCTCAATTTTACCTGGGATATCAGCCCTAAAGATGCTTTGACTGCATCTTTTAACTTTAATCACTTTGGAAATAAGAGCAATGGCTTCGTTGACTATGATCAAAGCACCTTCTCGCCCGTATCCAGTTTATTAGCTGATACCACGAGCATTAACCACAACAGCAGCCGTTTCAGTGTTAATGCAAATGAATATGGCCTCAATTACAAAAAAACATTCAGCAAAGAAGATCAGGAACTGGATATAAACTTCCAATACAGTAATGAAACCAATACCAACAATTACTCGCAGGAGCAGGATTATACCAACGTTATTCACCCTGCGATCGGCTCGGTCGGAAACAATCCGGGCACTGAAAAACAAACGGAAATAACGGTTGACTATACCCAGCCGGTTACCAAGGGTTTCACTATCGAAACCGGGGGCAGAATTGACATCGACAATATCAGCAATACAGTTGTCACCGATACGCTGGGTGCCGGCGGGGCTTATAGTTTCAACCCCAAACAAAGCTACGGCTTTAATTATAGCCAGAAAGTTTATGCGTTGTACCTATCTACTACCTTTTCGCTCTTTAATAAGTTTTTTGATGGCAAAGCCGGCCTGCGCGAGGAGTATACGACATCGACCACCGATTATCCTAATACTACTATACCATCGTACGGCATCCTTGCACCGTCGTTTGTGCTATCGCACAAACTGGACAAAACCGAGACGATTAAAGTTAGCTATTCATATCGTCTGGAACGGCCCGAATACCGGTCGCTTAACCCCTTTTATAATATCAGCGACCCGCACAACATCACCACCGGCGATCCCAACCTGAAGCCTGAATTAGGACATAATTTTGAGCTGGGTTACAACAAATCATTCGATAAGGGCGCTAATGTTTATGTGGCTGCATTTTACAGGTACAATACAGATGATATTCAACAATTTAGTTACCTCGACAGTGCTTTAACGATAGGGGGCACCACTTACAGGAATGTACTTCTTACAAAAAGTTATAATCTCGGCCGCGAGGCTACCGAGGGCATCAATTTATACGGCTCGCTCCCGGTTGGTAAATTAACCTTCCGCTCCAATATGTTTTTTGCTGACAGGATTTCCTCTACTCCGGGATTACCGCAGACAAGCGGGTTTATGTACCGCATCAATTTAAATACAAGCTATGAGTTTGCAAAAGATCTTGCCGCCGAGTTTTTTATCAATTACCGGTCCTCGCAAAAAGGCATACAAGGAACTAACCCGGCATTTTATTTCTATAATTTCGCTGTCAGGAAACAGTTTATGAATAAGAAAATGAGTGTTGGCTTAACAGCTGCTAATTTCCTGCACCAGTATATAAACGTTCAATCAACCACCTTCGGGCCTAATTTTGACTCATCAAGTTTAAGGCAGATCCCCTTGCGCTCATTCGGCGTCAGCCTGATGTATAAATTTGGCAAACTCGAATTTAAGAAGGAAAAAGAGCCGCAAGATAACAACCCGCCTGTACCTGATGATACCAATGGTGGCGGCGGTGGCGGCACCTCAGGCGGTAAAGGGAAATAATTTTACTGAGGTCACAATCCTGACGGAATTCTCTCACCCAAAGGTGCTGTTTTCTTATTCAAGGATGTATCATTAACCCCTCAACTGTAAGGCGTGCTTAACTGGGCCGTCCAAGTCGTTGGATTTATAAAATGAAATCTATTTTAAAAAAGTCAAAACACTTTTATTAATTATAGGTTTAAAAATAAGATCAACGATTAAAAAAATGAAACTTGCCGATACTGTTAAGATAATTATTGAAAGCAGAATATGCCCGGTACACGATATTAACCCCCTGGTTGAAATTACCGGCAATGAACTGGAGATAGTGTGCTGCTGCACCGAATTTCATGACGAATGCATGCAGGAAGCGAATGGCTTGTTTATGAAAAACAGTGTATTTCCTTTCCTGGTAATGGCGTAGATTGTTCCTTGTTTAATGATGCAAGGCGACGAATGATGTCGGTTTAACGCCGCATTTACCTTATTTTTCCGGGTGTTTTATATACCACTGCGTTGATATTAATGCCTGCCCCGACGGATGCAAAAACGATCAAATCATTGTTGTTCAACGCATGATCCGGGATGCTGCCTTTGATCAAAAGATCATACAGGGTGGGCAAAGTAGCTACCGAGCTATTCCCGAGCCACGATATGGTCATCGGCATAAAATTATCGGGTACCTGTTTTTCGCCATACATCAGGAATAGCTGCTTAATAATAGCTTCATCCATTTTATGATTGGCCTGGTGGATGAGCACCATTTCGACATCATGAATACTTAAAGCGGCTTTCTCTATGCACTCCTTAATGGCGACCGGTACCAATTTTAAAGCATATTCATAGAGCTTCCGGCCGTTCATTTTCAGGAAAATACGGTCGCCGGGGTAGTCGGGGGCGTATGATTTGGCCATCCGTAAAAGGTATGCCAGATCGGTGGCATAGGTTTTTTGTGTACAGGCCAATATTCCAACCGGCGTGTCGCTTTCTACTGCTGTCAGCACCACGGCCCCGGCCCCGTCTGCATAGATCATGCTGTCGCGGTCGTGCGGGTCACAAACTCGCGAAAGGGTCTCGGTGCCGATCACCAGCACATTAGTGGCAATCCCTGCCCGGATATAGCCATCGGCCTGGATAATACCCTGCAACCATCCGGGGCAGCCAAAAGGAAGATCATAGGCAACCGCAGCCGGGTTATTAATACCCAACAAATGCTTTACCCGCGAAGCCAGGGAAGGCACCATGTCGCTTCGGAAGGTATCGGCTCCTACGTCGCCAAAATTGTGCGCAACAATGATATAATCGAGGTCCTCACCGCTTATTCCGGCCGATACCAGTGCCTCGCGTGCCGCGAAAAAGGCGATATCCGAAGCCACCAGGTCGTCAGTAACATATCTTCTTTCACGTATACCCGTTATGTTTTCAAACTTATCTACGATCTCTTCACTCGACTTTTCCAGCTTTTCCCCGTTCTGGTCATAAAAAACGTGGTCGATAAAATCTGCATTAGTTACAATTCGGGCAGGAATATAACTGCCGCTACCTGAAATTATGGAATATTTTTCCAAGGGCATAATCGGTTTTTAGTTTATTAGTTTTGCCTTTGCCGGGTTTTTCGTTCGGCAGGTTACGGTTTTATAAAATTAATCAGATTTTACAATTATTTAGGTGCAAAGAATATTTTTTTCCCGATTTTAACCCGGGAAACATCCAACATTTATCCAGAATCAGTTGTTAATTATACAGAAAATTTACCATTATGAAACCAATTATCAGATCGCTTTGCCTGCTGGCGTTCAGCATGGCTGTTTGCATTCCGGCTCATTTATTTGGCCAGGAAAAAACCGGCTTCCATGTTTTGGCCGACTTCCCTATCCATAGCACCGGCGGATGGGATTATATTACGGTTGATGGTTCAACCAAGCGGGTTTACGCATCGCATGGAATGCAAGTGAATATACTCGACGCTGCCACCGGCGACTCCGTTGGCTACATCCCCAATACCCAGGGTGTGCATGGCATAGCCATTGCCCATGATTTTAACAAGGGCTATACGAGCAATGGCAGGGCCAACAACATCACCGTTTTCGACCTCACCACCAATGCGATTTTAAAGCAGGTTGATGCCGGTAGCAATCCGGACGCGATTTGCTATGACGATTTTGCAAAAAAAATATACGCATTTAACGGCCGCAGTCAGAACGCCACTGTTATTGACGCGGCGACCGACGCCGTAGTGGCCACCATACCCCTGGGCGGTAAACCCGAAACCGGCGTATCCGATGGTAAAGGGAAAGTGTTTGTAAATATTGAAGATACCGGCGAAGAAGTGGAAATCGACGCTAATACCTACAAAGTATTGAACCGCTGGAAACTTACCGGCGGCGAAGAACCATCGGGGCTGGCGATGGACCGTGCTACCGATCGCTTGTTTATTGGCTGCGGCGGCAACCAAAAGATGATCGTACTTGATGCCACAAACGGTAATATAGTAGCTACATTCCCCATAGGCCGCTGCGATGGCACAGCCTTTGATCCGGGATTAAAGCTGGCTTATAGCTCGAACGGCGAGGGCACCATTACCGTGGTTCGGGAATTGAGCGCCGACAAGTTCGAGCTGGTAGAAAATATAACAACTGAGCCCGGCGCCAGGACGATCGGGGTAGATGTGGTGACTCACAAAATATACCTGCCGACTGCCCAAATGAAACCGGCTGCTGCAGCGACCACAGACAACCCTCGCCCTCGCCCGCAACAAATACCCGGCACCTTTCACGTAGTGGTTGTAGGTAAATAAATTTATTTTGATACCTTTATTAATAACACCCGGATCAAACAATCCGGGTGTTATTGCATTTATCAGGGTTATTGTGAACCGTATTTTAACTAAAGTTGATAATTACGTAGACCGGCTAATGGGCCGATACGAAAAATACCACAAGCACGTGTTAAAAATCGTGCTGGGGATCATTGGTTTAGGGTTTGTCGTTCTGACCATTCTGGTGGTAATTTTTCCGAACTCATTTATCGATCTTGAGTTTTCGCAGGAAGTGCAGGAACATCAAAACTTATTCCTGGATATTTCGATGAAGGGCGTAAGTTGGTTCGGTTATTTCCCCGGCTCCGCTATTGTTGTGCTTTTGGCGGCTTCACTTTTCTTTATTTTCAAATACCGGAAGGAAGCGTTGTTTGTCCTTTTTACCTCCGCCGCGGGGCTGCTCAGTACCCTGGTTAAAATATTGGTGAACCGCCCGAGGCCTGCAGAGCCCCTGGTGCGCATCGTGCAAAAGGCCAGCCAGCAAAGTTTCCCGAGCGGCCATGTTTTGTTTTATGTTTTGTTTTTTGGCTTTTTAACAGTCCTGATGTACGACCTGAAATCGATACCAAAATTTACCCGGATAATCGTTTCCTCAATTTCGATGATCCTGATCTTTGCTGTACCGTTTTCCCGCATCTACCTCGGCGACCACTGGTTTACGGATGTGCTGGGCGGGTTCCTGTTGGGGATGCTCTGCCTTTACACACTTAGCCATTACTATTTCAGAAAAACAACAAAATGAGTGAGGCACTTTTTTGGCCATTGGGGTCAAACGCAAAAAATTACGGGCCAATATTGTAATTTAGCGGAACTTATATTTTAGTGGACGAAAAACCAACTCATACCAGGTCGCCGATTCAATTAAGGATAGGCGCAGCTGCCTTTTTCTTTATCTCGGGATTTGGTTATTCAACCTGGGCATCACGTATTCCAACCGTAAAACAGGAGCTTCATTTAAACGAGGCGCAATTGGGCACGGCCTTATTTGCACTGCCCGTTGGCCTTATGCTAACTATGCCCTTTACGAGCTGGCTTTTAACACGTTATAGCAGCCGGGCTGTGATGCTTCTTGGATCGCTGTTTTTATGTGTTATCCTGGTGATGATAGCCCTTGCAAATAACTTATGGCAATTGATACTGGTGCTGCTGCTCTTTGGCTCGGCCCGTAACCTGATGACGCTGTCCATCAATACACAGGGAGTCACGGTGCAGGCGTTGTATAAAAAGTCAATAATGGCCACTTTCCACGGCATCTGGAGTTTGGCCGGTTTTGCGGGAGCGGCAGTGGGCCTGCTTATGGTGTATTTTAATGTGCTGCCCGTTTATCATTTTATTTTTGTGAGCCTTGCCCTGGCAGTGTGCACGCTTTATTTTATCGGGGAAACTTTGCACCAAAAGCCGATACCGCAAAGCCGAAGGCCTGTTTTTTCACTCCCCGATAAATATCTCCTGAAATTTTCGCTCATCTGTTTCGCTTGCATGGCCTGCGAAAATACCATGTACGACTGGAGCGCCCTCTATTTCCAAAAAATCGTAAATCCGGGTAAAACCATTGCAACCGGTGCGTTTGTGCTTTACCTGGTGGCCATGACATCCGGCAGGTTTTTTGGAGACAAGGTGGTGACTAATCTCGGTATAAAAACAGTGCTTAAATTCAGCGGTATCTTTATTTTTTGCGGATTGGCAATGGCCGTAGTTTTACCCTACACGGTGACAGCCGGACTTGGCTTTGTATTGGTGGGTTTTGGGGTATCATGTGTCGTACCTATGGTATTTGCCCTGGCAGGGAAGTCGAAAAATATGAGCAGTTCATCGGCGCTCGCATCCATATCAACCGTAGGTTATCTCGGGTTCGTATTGGTGCCTCCGTTTGTTGGCTATATTGCTAATGCGGCAAGTTTACGCCTGTCTTTTGGCATCATCGCCTTGTTTGGCGGGGTGATTGTTTACCTCGTATCAAAGCTTGATAACGATAACGGCGCCGAAAGCTCATCGATCGCAGCGCCCGTGCTTGAATAAAACCCCGATTTAAAACATAAGAGCGGTAATTTGAAATGCACCGAAAATATAATTTTCTTTTTTTAAAAAGATAACTATATTTATAGTGCCCAATATATGTACCCGCTTGCCTTCGTTGCCCCTGTTTAATATTTATTCACCAGTGTTTATTTGAGAAAAAATATTTAATTAGCGTGTACACATTAGTACCTAATCTATTATGTTATGAAAAAGATAATTTTAGCGGCAGCAATTTTTGCATTCTGTTTTCAAAACTTTGCATATTGCCAAACGACCACCGATCAATTGAGCAATGCGATCACAAACCTAAAAAGTCTGCTGACCGATCACATGGCCGAAAAGGCTTTTCTGCAATTTGACAGGCCATATCCGTATTATGTAGCCGGCGATGTGGTCTATTTTAAGGCATACGTTACCATGGGCGAACGGCATGAGCCTTCTGCCTTAAGCGGCGTACTCCATGTCGAATTGATCGATAAAAACGATGCTTTGATGCATACTATCGCATTGCAGCTTATCAACGGTACAGGCTGGGGCGACTTTTCGCTGCCTGATACGTTGCCGAAAGGCAGTTACCGGATAAGGGCCTACACCGACTGGATGCGTAACGACAAAAACCCCTACTATTTCGACCAGTATATATCGGTAAGCTCGGTCAACAATGTGGACAGGGTTGCCGAAAACACCACGCAGGGATTAAAACCGGATATGCAATTTTTCCCAGAAGGCGGTAACATGGTTATCGATGTGCCCTCGAAAGTAGCATTCAAAGCTATCGGCACAAACGGCCTTGGCATAAATGTTAAGGGAGTTGTGGTCGATAACGAGCATAAGGAAGTCGCGAAAATTACCACTTCACACCTCGGCATGGGCGAATTCAGCTTTATACCCGAAGCAGGCAGATCATACAAGGCCATGGTAACCTTTAACAACGGATCGCAGGGCAGCATCAGCCTGCCTGCTGCACAGCCTAAGGGAATTACATTGTCGGTAAATACTGACGATCCCTCGAAAGTATCCATTGTGATAAGAGCTAACCGTGATTATTACAAGGAGAATTTGAATAAGCAGCTTAATTTACTTGTTTACTATGCCGGTGCGCTTAAACATTACACACCCAAACTGGATGGTGAGGTACTGGGTCTCGATATCCCGACAAATTCATTTCCAACAGGGTTGATAAAAGTTAGCTTATTGTCGGAAACAGGCGAACCCCTGAACGAGCGCCTGGCATTTATTCAAAACCCCGACCTGTTGAATCTTTCGGTTACAGCTAATAAACCCGTGTATGCAAAACGCGAGAACGTTCAGTTAAGCTTTGGCGTCAAAGACAAGGATGGAATGCCCGCAGTTGGGTCGTTTTCCGTTTCGGTTGTTGATGAAAGTAAGATACTGGTAGACGGAGATGCCGAGAACACCATATTGTCGTACCTCTTGCTGAGCACGGAGGTTAAGGGGTATATTGAAAAGCCGAATTTCTACTTCTCAAATGTTACCAAAGAAACCCGCGCCGACCTGGATATGCTGATGCTCACCCAGGGTTACCGCCGTTTTGACTGGAAGGAGCTGGAAAATAACAATTTAGCAGTTACGGCTAGCGCTTACAAAGCTGAAAAGGAGATACATATATCAGGGACGCTAAAAAACAAATCAGGAGCCCCGATTGCCGATTGTACAATAAACCTGATCCCCCAGGCGGGCGCAGGAACCCCCGAAGTGCAAAAAACCGGCAGTGACGGAAGATTTCAGTTCCCAAATGTTTACGTGGCTTCGGGTACAAAATTTATTTTAAAAGTTCAATCCAGTGCCACAAAGAACTCTGTCCTCACACTCGATAACCCCGCTGCGGGGCCGATAATAGCAGCCGGCAACCCGCTGGACGCTGCGTATAATGCAAATGCCGATATATTGGCTTCCATCCAAAACAGCCAGCGACAGGGTGTGATCACCGCGAACAATGGGGCAACGACAGTATTGCTCAAAAATGATAAGGAAAATGTTTCCTCTCAAAAAAAGCTCAATTATCACTCGTCTAACTTAGGAGGCGCCGGCCACGCCGACCAGGTTGTTTTAGGCGATGCGCTTGCTAATTCCCCATCACTGTCATTAGCGCTGAGAGGGCTCCTGCACGGCGTTCAGTTTAATAACGGCGCGCCTTATATGCAAAACGGTATAACAATTAACGCTGGGATGGCAACTACGAACCCAATGCTGGTAATGATCGACGGGGCAAACGCGGGCAACGGCTATGACGTTGATCTGTTGAGCCCGGGTTCAATCGAGGCTGTTGAAGTATTGACCGGGGCAAACGCCAGTATTTATGGCGCCGAGGCGGGCGGCGGAGTTATGGTGATAACCACCCGGGCCTCCGGCCAAAGCGCCGGGCCTGTGAGCAAGGAAATGTCGCCTGGCATTTTTTCAATTGAGCCTAAGGGATATTATAAAGCAAGGGAGTTTTATTCGCCTGTATACAATGCAACCCAGTCGGCCACTAATTTGCCCGACCAGCGCACCACCATTTTTTGGAAGCCCGACCTGATTACCGATACCGGCGGAAATGCGACCGTAAACTTTTTTAATGCTGACGGCAAAGGAACCTACCGGGTTGAGGTGCAGGGAACCGATAGTAAGGGCAATCTAGGTGTACAAGTGTTCAGGTATAAAGTTGAATGATTTGAACGATGATTTATTGAATAAGAATATCAGTGGAGGTTGTATCAAAAGTTGATTTGCTTAATCAGTAAAAAATAATATTCGGTCTTTGTGTTCTCTGTGCTCTCTCAGCGTCCTCCGCGGTTAAAAAATTTTGCGCAGAGCTCACAAAGAAGACGCAGAGGGACACGGAGATTGATCTAAAGAAAATATTGTTCTGTTTGGTCTGAATAAAAGAGACTTTTGATACAGCCTCTTTTATTTCCTGGTTTGGTACATTTGGTTTTTAGATACATTGCCCCATGAAAAAAACCTTTATCCTTATCATTGCGCTATTGCCGTTTGTTGGTTTTGGACAGGCAACCCTGTCGGACCAGGCGTTGCAGTATTTATCTGGCCATCCCGTCGAAAAAGCCTATCTTCAATTTGACAAGCCCTATTACGCCGCTGGCGATACCATTTATTTTAAAGGCTATGTAACCAGGGGAGAGCATCACCGGCTGACTGACCTGAGCGAAGTGCTTCATGTTGACCTGATCAACGCAAACGGAAAAATTGACCAATCGATCAAATTGCATCTGGATAGCGGCATAACCTGGGGAGACTTTGCCTTGCCTGACTCATTGCCTAAAGGAAATTACCGGGTCAGGGCCTATACTCAATGGATGCGTAACAATGGCGATGTCTATTTTTTTGATAAGATTATTCCGGTTGGATCGTTGAGGACGGCGAAAGTACCCGAGAGCCTGGTTAAACAAGCCTTACCTCCAAACCTCAAGCCTGATATCCAATTTTTCCCTGAAGGCGGTAAACCAATAACAGGCATCCCGGCGAAAATGGCATTTAAGGCAGTCGCGCCGGATGGTTTAGGGATCGACTTCAAAGGCGAGATTGTCGACAATGACAATAAAGAGGTTGCCTCTTTTTCGGCGGTACACCTTGGTATGGGTTATTTTTATTTTACGCCGACTGAGGGAAAAACCTATACAGCAAAAATCAACTATTCCAACGGGATGACGGATGTTGTCGTGCTGCCAAAACAGGAGCCTAATGGAATAACCTTATCCGTAAATAATGATTCGCTGCCAAATGCCGCTATCCTCATAAAAGCAAGCCGCGGTTATTACCGGCTTAATAAGGACAAGAACTACACGCTCGTTGTTTACTCACAGGGGACGGTGACGACCGTAAAGTGCAGGCTCGACAGCACGGAAATAAAGCTGAATGTATTAAAAAGAAAATTACACACCGGGGTGGCGACGGTTACCCTTTTCTCAGCAGAAAATGAGCCTTTGTGCGAACGCCTGTTTTTCATCCAGAATTACGACCAGTTAAGCCTGGCAATTACCGGCGATAAAGAAACCTACGCAAAAAGAGAGAAGGTAAATATCAAACTAAATGCGCTTAATCGTAAGGGCAGCGCTGCTGATGGGCATTTTTCGGTATCTGTCATTAATGAGAGCAACGTACCGGACGATCAGAATTACAGGGCCAATATTTTAAGCTATCTGCTGCTGACGTCCGATATTAAAGGCAATATTGAACAGCCTGGCTATTATTTTGCAGACACCAGCATGGAGGCGCGAACGGACCTGGACATACTGATGTTGACGCAGGGATACCGCAGGTTCACCTGGAAACAGGTTTTGGATACAACAAAGCGTCCTTTGGAATACCTGCCCGAAAAGGGCATAGCCATTGAGGGGGAAGTAAAAAGTGTATTCAACAAGCCGGTAGCAAACGGGACAGTTACATTGATCTCATCAATAGGCGGTCCCATTTTGAGCGCAGTGACCGACGCAAAAGGCATGTTCAGCTTTTCGAATCTCTTGTTCACGGATACGGCGCATTTTGTGTTGAGCGCGGTAAATGCAAAAGGTAAAAACTCCACGAAGATCGATTATTTTGATAAGCCCGCCTCACCGCCTGTTACCCCGATGCTGCAATCATTCGTACAATCCGTTTCCGACACTGCTATGGCTTCATATGTCGGTAGCGATAGGCTGCAGCAGCGTGAAATCCTGAACTATGGCAAGAGTAAAGGCATAATGCTGAAACAGGTTAATATCAGGGATAAGAAATTGGATAACCAATACCGTACCGCGAGCCTTGCAGGCGCCGGCAATGCAGACCAGGTTATGCACGCTGACGAAATAGGGCAGATACAAGGACCATTGTCCACAAGTCTTGATGGGAGACTACGCGGAATCGTCTTCGCCGGGCACAACCCAATCCATAAAATTCCTTATTTAAAGACGGGCCTTGGCGGACCGATGCTGGTGATCATTGATGGCACGGAGGTACCTGCAGATGACCTTAATTTCCTCACCGCCAGCCAGGTTGAAACGGTTGAGGTATTAAAATACGCCAACGCAAGTATTTATGGCGCGAGCGGCGGAAATGGAGTTTTGATAATTACTACTAAGCAAGGCGGCGGATTGGCAGCAAAAGATATTGTTTCCATAGGCGTTTTACCCATTGCACCGATGGGTTTTTATAAGGCAAAGGAGTTTTACTCGCCGAAATATGATAACGGTAGCTGGATCGGCAAACAGAAGGATCTGCGCTCAACAATCTATTGGAAACCCGAAATAAAAACGGACAAAGATGGCAATGCGTCAATTGAATATTACAACGCGGATGGCACCGGAACTTATAAGCTTGTTGTTGAAGGCATAGATAATAATGGGAACATCGGCAGGCAGGTTTACAGGTATAAGGTTGAGTGATAAACAGCACAGATGAAACGATTATTTGCTATTTTATTATTCGCCTTCCCATCGATTTCGTTTGGCCAAATAAACATATCTGGAAGGATAGTCAGCCAAACCGAAAACAGGCCAATTGCCAATGTAAGTGTATTTTTAAACAACACGTCGACCGGAACCAGCACCGCAACCGATGGAACTTTCATTATTAAAAATGTAAAACCAGGCGCTTACCAGCTAGTGGTACAGTTGGTGGGATTCGAAACCTATAACCAGGCATTAAGTGTTTCAGATGCCAATATCAAACTCCCCGACATTAAGTTGTCGGCTAAAATAGTAGCCCTAAACGAAGTGAGCGTAACCTACCACCGCGACCCAAACCGCGAAAAATACTTTCAGTGGTTTAAGGATCAGTTTTTGGGCACGTCCATTCGCGCACAGGATTGCAGGATATTAAACCCTGAAATGTTGGATATGAGCTATGATGATGCATCCAAAAAACTTAGCGCCTCATCTGTTGATTTTCTTGTAATCGAAAACGACGCACTTGGCTATCAGCTACAATACCTGCTGACGAATTTCTCTTACGTCGACAGCGATGAGAAAAAAATTTATTATGAAGGCCCTGTTTTATTCAAGGAACTTCGGGGAAGCGCTTCACAGCGGCGGCGCTGGGAGCGCAACCGGGCGCAGGTTTACGAAAATTCGCCGATACATTTTTTACGTGCCGTATTGGCTGACAGGCTCGACCAGGAAAGTTTCCACGTACAGCTGTATGCCATTTATCATAATCCGGAACGCCCCGCCGACAGCGTGATCAGCGCCCGGATAGCCTATTACCAGGACCTTAAAAAGCAGGGCCACAGCCAACCTGACTCGTTGTCCTATTGGACAAAAAAATCCAGGATGCCGGCCACACTGAGGAAGCTAATGCCTGCTGCTCTTCATAAATGCGATATGATGCGGCCCGCTAATAATCCGGGTGAATATGCGCTCATTGGGGATAAGGGCAGCCTGTATGTTTCGTACAGCCCCAGCCACCACTTTCATATCAGCGACCAGGTGGAATATCTATATAATTCGAACAACAAAGAAAATACGCT
>Ga0207132_1141_pt1 | contig 15472 bp, 10 predicted proteins | sample Alteio_BWMinHeat_14_FD_153554 | JGI IMG/M metagenome (GOLD analysis project Ga0207132, IMG submission 153554) | Enriched cells from forest soil in Barre Woods Harvard Forest LTER site, Petersham, Massachusetts, United States -... | ecosystem: Environmental > Terrestrial > Soil > Temperate forest >...
AAGAAAATCTTTGAGCTCATCGGGCGAAACGGGCTGGCCTTCTTTCGGTACCACATAGGCAAAGGGACGCTCCATCCATTTCTCATCCGGAACTCCAATCACGGCGGCTTCAAGCACCGAAGGGTGACACATCAATGCATTCTCCAGCGCTACCGAACTGATCCATTCCCCGCCCGATTTGATGACATCTTTGCTGCGATCCTTTATTTCAATATAGCCCTCGCGGCTGATGGTTACAATATCGCCGGTTTTTAGCCAGCCATCCGGTGTGAATTTACCTCCCGGGTCCGCATCGCCGTAGTAGGAAGCGGCAATGAATGGGCCGCGCACCTCCAACTCGCCTGCGGTTTCGCCATCCCAGGGGATGAGCCCAAACTCGTTCCTGCCGCGTATCTCCACAAAGGGCACGGGCCGGCCTTGTTTGGTGGCATGGTCGTACTGTTCCTCTTTGGGCGCCCTTTCCATTTCGGCAGTCACCACCGAGGTACTTCCCAGCGGCGACATTTCGGTCATTCCCCAGGTATGCAGCACTTTTATGCCATAGCGCTCGTCGAAGGATTTGATCAAAAAGCGCGGCATCGCCGAACCGCCCAGCGCCATGCCGCGCAAATAAAGTTTGTACCGCTGCGGGTCGCTATCCAGCTTGTTAAGGATGCTCATCAGCACCGTGGGCACGCCACCTGTGATCGTTACTTTTTCGGATTCGAAAAGCCGGAGCAGACTCTCTGCATCAAGATAAGGACCCGGAAACACCTGTGCGGCGCCAACAAAAGTGCAATTGTACGGAAAACCCCAGGCGCCGGCATGAAACATGGGCACGATGGGCAGCACCACGTCGCGCTCGGTGATACCCAGGCCGCAGCTGCTAAACAGGAAGGGCATAGCATGCAGCATAATGGACCGGTGCGAATACAATATGCCTTTGGGTTTGCCGGTTGTACCCGATGTGTAGCACATAAAGGCCGCGGCATATTCATCCTCCTCAAATGGCTCGAAAAGCGACTCTTCGCCTCCGGCCACTACGTCCTCGTAGTTTAAATACCCCTCCGGCAGCGGCTCCCCGGTCTGCGGAATGACGATGACAGCAGAAAGCTTCACTGCGGATTTAAATTTTTCGAACAAGGGCAACAGCACCTGGTCGACGATGATGATCTTGTCTTCGGCATGGTTAACAATATAAGTCAACTCATCCGGACTAAAACGCAGGTTGAGTGGATGCACGATGGCCCCCATGCAGGGAACAGCAAAATAAGTCTCGAGGTGCTGGTAATGGTTCCAGCTAAGGGTTGCTACGCGGTCTCCCCGACCAATGCCAAGCTTTTGAAGCGCCACGGCCAGCTTTTTTGCCCGTTGGGCCATATCCCTGTAGGTATAGCGATGAATGCTTTTATCCGGAAGGCAGCTAACGATTTCTTTTCCCGGGAAAAAGGTCTCCGCCCTCCGCAAAATAGTGGGAAGGGTGAGCTGGTATTCCATCATTAAACCTCTCATAGGCTCGGCAATTTATGCTATTGGTTGGATAATTTATATGTTTTGCATTACATGTCGCCTCACCTAAGCCTTTTTAACCCTCTCCTTTGGAGAGGGCAGGGTGAGGCAAGTCCGGCTAACTTCTCTCGTGAATTGGTGCATGCCGGAGTTTTAAAAATCCCCCCTCTCTTTTCGAAAAAACAGTTTTTATTTCTGCCATGATCGACAGCGCTATCTCTTCGGGGGTCGAAGCGCCGATATCCAAACCGGCGGGCGCATAAATGCGGTTCATTGTTTCATCGGATACCACCTTTCCTTCGTTAGCCAGCTCTTTGAAAATTCTTTCTGATCGAACTCTTGGTCCCAGCATACCGATATACGTTGCACCAACTTGCAGCGCCTGGCTCAGATTCATTTTATCCGTCTTAAAATCATGACTCATTAACACAATAGCGGTATACTGATCGATCAATAGCTCTGCAAACTGATCATACCCTAAAATTATATCGATAGCATCTGAAAATTTTGAATTTACCTTCAGGGGATTCGACACCATGGTGACCCGACATCCAACCTCTTTTGCCACCCGGGCAAGCGGATAAACATCGTACTGATGCCCCATCAGGATCAAATTAATTTCGGGAGGCAGTATTTCTATGAATGTTGAAAGCTTCCGGCCATCCGCAAGTTCAAATTGCTCCATTGCCGACCGGCTGGTATCGAGTTGAGTGCTGACTTTTTCCCTTAACTGATCTTTAAGCTTTTCATCTTCAAAAACCGCCAGGCTTTGCTCGCCGGTATAATGAATAACATCACCCGCTTTTACAAAGGGCCATTTCCCCTCAACCCCGGTTATGGTAATAAGTATATTAGTTTGCCGTGCACCATCAACGCAGGATTTTAAAATTTCGACAGGATTATTTTGATTTTGAAAATTGAGCGGTGTAAATAAAACATCAATAATGCCATTACACCCCAGCCCCACCCCTATTTGGTAGGCATCATCTTCCGTAGTATCATAGGTTATTAATGAAGATTCGGATTTGGAGATCGCTAAACGGGCTCGCTTCAACGCGTCACCCTCCAAACATCCCCCGCTAATCCCGCCGATCCAAACGCCATCGTCCATCACCAGCATCCGGGCCCCGGTTCGGCGGTAAGATGAGCCTTCAACCCTTACGACAGTAGCAAGGGCTGCGCCGGTACCGGTGTTCTTAATTTTATCATAAGCGCTGATGATCGCCTTTATTTCCTTCATCTTCGTTCTATCAGCGCGAAAATACGAATAGTGGCCCTGAAATCCGTTTTGTTATAGTGATTTTTGGAAACCCTTTCCTCAACTTCCCTTAACTCCCCTCGTGGCCTGCGCTACCATATCCCACATCTGTTCGGTCACCATCTCCAAATCACTAAACTGGCCGGCACCGCGAAGCCACTCGCCACCGTCAATGGTGATCACTTCTCCGTTAATATAGGCTGAAAAGTCGGACACGAGGAATGCTGCAAGATTTGCAAGTTCCTGGTGTGAGCCAACCCGCTTAAGCGGTATGCGATTCTTAGGATCAAACTTTTCGGCCATTGCACCAGGCAATAAACGGTCCCAGGCGCCCTTGGTTGGGAAGGGACCGGGTGCAATGGCATTGGTACGGATACCGTGCCTACCCCACTCCACCGCCAGCGACCGTGTCATAGCTAACACACCGCCCTTTGCGCAGGCCGAGGGAACCACGTAAGCGGAACCAGTAAAGGCGTAGGTTGTAATTATGTTAAGGATATTACCCGGAATTTGTTCCTTTATCCAATACTTCCCCGCAGCCAGCGAACAATTAACAGAGCCTTTTAATACAATATCGATAACCGAAGAAAACGCATTGGCCGAAAGTCGTTCTGTTGGTGAAATAAAATTGCCAGCCGCGTTATTCAATAATACATCAACCCTGCCAAATGTTTCTATGCCAGCCTGAAGTACTTTTTCAACTTCCTCATAATTACGCACGTCGCAGGCAACGGCTAAAACTTTACCGCCTGTTTCGGCTTCCAGTTCCGAGGCTGTTTTTTGCAGCACATCAAGCTTACGGCTGGTGATAACCAGGTTTGCCCCAAGTTTTGAAAAATAAGCGCCCATTGCCTTTCCCAGCCCGGTACCGCCGCCGGTAATTATGATGGTTTTACCCTTCAGCGCATCGTCTCTCAACATACCGCTAAGAGCCGGGGCAGGAGGAACATTTGAAGAAGTTTCGGACATGGTTATGATTAAGCTTTTTTAGCGGGAGGGTTTTTTAGATTTTGTATGATTGCTTCCAGTGTTTTCCGCGTTGCAGGCGACCACCATTGTTTTAGCGTTCTGTCTAACATTTCGGTTTGATCAGTTTCCAACTGCCCGATCAGTTCCCGGCGCAAATTCATTTTACTTTGGCTCCAGGTAACCGGGTTTAAGACCATATAAGTCCTGATCTTTTTCTCTGCGACAGTCAGCAAATCAGCCGGATCACAAATTTCATCGATCAATCCGATATTCATCGCTTCATTTACCTGCAGCAATTTCCCCTCCAGTAAATATTGATATGCTTTGCGTTTCCCTATCCAGAAAGCGTATAGGTTGAATATCATATCGGGAACAATGATGCCCACAGGCACCTCATTTAAGCCGATGACGAACTTCCCTTCAGCCATAACGCGATAATCGCAGCAGAGGGCCAAAACGCAGCCGCCGGCCGGACTATGGCCGCTGATGGCCGCCACTAAAGGCTTGTTGAACTTAACAAGTGCTTTTGGCAGATCGAGGAAGTCTGTCCAGAAATCGCGGATCTTTTTCTCGTCGTAATCATAAATCTCTATCAGGTCGAGCCCGGCGGAGAAGAAGTTCTCCTGGCCCGTAAGGATAACTCCTCCAACCGTGTCGTCCTCTGCCAGGTCATTTATTGCCCTGGTTAGTTCGGCGACCATCTCCGCGTTTATCGCGTTTGCCCGGCCCCGGTGTAAGGTCAGGACGGCCAATTTATCCTTTATCGTTAACTGCAGGGTATTCATTGGCGTCAGGCAGTTATCTTAGATTGATCAGTGTACAGTTTTTCGATATTTTTAGCATACTTCTCCAAAATTACCCGTCGTTTCATTTTACTGGTTGGTGTAAGCTCACCACCATCGATCGACCATTCACCCGGCAACAAAGCAAATTTTTTAACTTGTTCCACGTGGTTGAATTCGGGGTTATATTTGTCAATGATCGATTGAAATAACGCGATCACTTTTTCATCTTTCACCAATTGTTCGTTATTGGTAATTGCTACCTTGTTTCCGTTGCACCATACTTTCAGGTTTATAAATGAGGGAATGATCAGCGCTGCGGTAAATTTCCGGTCGGCGCCGATAACCATCATTTGTTCAATAAAAGGGCTTTCTTTCATCCGGTTTTCAATAGGCAGCGGCGCGACATACTTGCCGCCCGATGTTTTAAATATCTCCTTTTTACGGTCGGTAATTTTAAGGAAACCGTCTTCGTCAAGTACACCGATATCCCCCGTGTGAAACCATCCGTCAACGATAACTTCCGCAGTCAGTTCGGGATTTTTATAGTATCCGGCCATTAGATTGGGTCCTTTGGAAAGTATCTCCCCATCAGCGGCAATTTTTACTTCCACGTCAGGCATTAAAAGTCCTACTGTTCCAAACTTCCTGCCTCCAGGGGTGTATCGGTTAATGGAGATTACGGGCGAAGTTTCCGTTAGCCCATACCCTTCTAAAATCGTCATCCCGGCAGCCGTGAATACTTTTTCAAGCCTGATTGGAGTTGCCGAACTGCCTACTACTATCGCTTGTATATTACCTCCTATGGCGTCACGCCATTTGCTAAAAACCAACTTATCCGCTATAGCCAACTTCATTTTGTACCAAAGGCTGGTATTGGTTATCTCATACCGTTCGGCAAGTTTCACCGACCATAAAAATATCTTCCTTTTCATCCCGGTCAGTTTTTGGCCGGCCATCATTATCTTTTCAAATACCTTTTCGAGCAACCGCGGAACCGACGTAAACATAAAAGGCTTTGCATCCTTCATGTCCGCTCCGATAGTATCTATGCTTTCGGCGTAGTAAATGGAGAAGCCGTAAAAGAAGTAGATATAGCTGGTAGTCTTTTCGAATATGTGATTCAGCGGCAAAAAGCTAAGCGCCCGCCTTTGCCCAAACGGAACAATTACAAGCAAACTCCCTGCGCCAATGGCATTAGTTACAATATTGGTATGGGTTAGCATCACCCCCTTAGGGCGGCCCGTAGTTCCTGAAGTGTAAATAATAGTGGTTACCTGGTCGCCGGTAATCGAGTCGCTAATTGTTTTTATCTTATTCCTGGCTGCGTCGCTAACCGGCTTAAGCAAAGTTTGCCAGTTGGTTAACCCTTGGATATCGTCGTAGGTAAAAATCTTTTTTAACGAAGGCACATTAGGCATGATCGAAGCAATTTTATCATGCAACTCCCTGCTGCCCACAAAAATGTACTTAACTTCCGCTTCGATCAGTATTTGTTCAACTTCCCTGGCCGTGGTGTTGGTGTATAAAGGAACCAGGATGGCCCCGGTTAACTGCACCGCCAGGTCGGTTATCAGCCACTCCGGCCGGCCATTACTGACCAGCCCGATTTTGTCTCTGCCTTCCGTAGTACCATCATTTACCGATACGCCCAGGTCAAGAAGAGCGGCCGCTAATTGGTACACTTTCTCGTGCACCTGCTGTGTGCTGTAATGCGCCCACGTGCCGTTTACCTTGCCGTTTAAAAGATCCGGTAGCGGGTTCTGTGCCTGCAATTCAATGCAGTCAAACAATCTGGTCGGTTTATCCATTGGTTCATTTAGTTCACTGGTTCATTAGTTCATTGGTGTTTGGTGGCTGGTCAGTTCAAAATCTTAACAATGAGCAAATACTTATATATCTTTTTTTTACTAATAAACTAATGAACCAGTGAACTAATGAACCTCGTCAAAAGCAATACTTATTTTCTTCTATCAATTTTGCAGCAATTCTTCTCCTTGCCACGGTTGTATTCAGGTCTTCTGTTTTGGTGAACCTTTTCAGGCCAACCATCATCATTTTTCTTTCATCACCTTCGGCAAACGAATTTAACGCTTCTTTTCCGGCTTTAAAAATCAAATCAGCTGCATCACGGATGTAAACCTGGATCATATCAATTTGCTCCTTCACCTTATCTTCGCCGCGCTGGCCGGCCAGTTTCTCAACCCGAAGCAATATCGACTCGCTGACGTAGGTTTCAATGATCATATCGGCAATATACATCAGCACTTCCTGCTCTTTTGCCAGGTTCATCATCAACTTTTGTACTGCGGCGCCCGCAACCAATAAAACAGCTTTTTTAAAGTTATTGATATATTTCTTTTCTGTAGTAAAAAAGTCTTCTTCATCCAAATTAAAATCGGGGATGCTCATCAACTCCGATGCTACTTTTTGTGCAGGCCCCATCAGGTCGAGCTCACCTTTCATCGCCCGTTTCAGCATCATGTCGACCGTTAACATTCGGTTGATCTCGTTAGTGCCTTCAAAAATCCGGTTGATGCGGCTGTCGCGATAGGCCCTTTCCATTGGCGCTTCTGCGCTGTAACCCATTCCGCCATATATCTGCACGCCTTCGTCGACAACGTAATCCAATACCTCGGAGGCATGAACTTTTATGATGGCAGCTTCGATGGCAAAAAGCTCTGTGCCTTTAAGTTTTGCTTGCCCTGCATCCATGCCGCCTTCGATCAAATTGTGCGTGGCATCTTCAATGTTCTGACTTGCGCGATACATAGCTGCCTCGGTAGCGTACGCCTTTATGGCCTGCTCAGCGAGTTTATAGCGGATAGCGCCATATTTTGCTATAGGGCGACCAAACTGCTCCCGCTCGTTCGCGTAGCGGATTGACTGTGTGATCACGGCTTTAGCGCCTCCCAGGGCAGCGCCTCCCAGCTTAATACGACCAAGATTCAAGATATTTACGGCGATCTTAAACCCGTTTCCTCTTTCGGATAGCAGGTTTTCAACAGGTACCGGGCAGTCGTTAAAAAATACCTGGCGGGTGGAACTGCCTTTTATCCCCATTTTATGTTCTTCGGGGTTCAGCGTGATGCCGCCAAAAGCTTTTTCAACGATAAAGGCGCTCAGGTTTTCATCGTCGTCAATTTTTGCGAACACCGTGAATATATCCGCAAAGCCGGCGTTGGTGATCCACATTTTCTGGCCGTTCAGGATATAATGTTTCCCATCTGCCGAAAGGGTTGCTCTCGACTTGCCCGAATTTGCATCGGAACCGGAGCTTGGTTCGGTTAAGCAATAAGCGCCTTTCCACTCGCCGGTAGTCAGTTTTGGGATATATTTATTTTTTTGGGCCTCGTTGCCGTAGTAAAGGATAGGCAGGGTACCGATACCCGTATGTGCCATAACCGCAACGGAAAATGAAGCACCCGGGCCGGTCTTTTCGCTGATGAGCATGGCCGTAGGAAAATCCTTTCCAAACCCGCCATATTCTTCAGGAATAGCAACGCCGATGATTCCCAGTTCGCCGGCCTGGTTCAACAAGTCGACCATTAAGCCATCTTCCTGCGCATCAAGGCGGTTTAAAACGGGTATTACCTTTTGGTCAACAAAATCCTGGCAGGTTTGCGCGATCATCAGCTGTTCTTCATCCCAGTTCTCAGGGATAAATACATCTTCGGCCGCGGTTTCCTTTATCAAAAATTCTCCGCCTTTTAAATGCGTTTTTTCTGCTACTGTGCTCATAACTTTATGCTTTAATATTTTATGTCGATCTATAATAATTCAAATATTCCCGCTGCTCCCTGGCCCGTGCCTACGCACATGGTCACCATGCCGTATTTTCCATTTCTTTTTTCCAGCTCGTCAAAAAGCTGAACGGAAAGCTTTGCTCCTGTACATCCCAGCGGATGGCCAAGCGCTATCGCTCCTCCATTTACATTCAACGTATCTGTATTCAGGCTTAATTCTTTTATGATGGCCAGCGATTGCGAAGCAAAGGCCTCGTTCAGCTCGATCAGGTCGAGGTCCTGCTGCTTCATCCCTGCCATTTTTAATACTTTAGGTATAGCTTCAATTGGGCCTATTCCCATAATTCTTGGCGGAACACCTGCAACTGCATAGTTTACCATACGGGCAATCGGTTTGAGGTTATTGGCCTTCATAAAACCCTCGCTAACCACCATCACAAACGCAGCACCATCGCTGGTTTGCGAGGAATTACCTGCCGTTACCACCCCCTTTGCGTTGAACACGGGCTTTAGTTTTGCCAGCGCATCCATCGAAGTATCGGCGCGCGGCCCCTCGTCAGTATCTATTTTAAACTCTCTATTCTTCTTTTTCCCGTTTTCATCTACGTAGGTTTCCACCACGTTTACCGGGGTGATCTGGTCCTTGAACTTACCTTCGTTAATCGCTTTTATCGCTTTTTGATGTGATTGATACGAAAACTGGTCCTGCTCCTCGCGGCTGATCTTATATTCCTTTGCAACCGCTTCGGCAGTGAGGCCCATGCCCCAGTAATAATCGGGATGCGTTAATGCGACATCTGCGTTCGGAACAATCCGCCAGCCGCCCATCGGCAAAAGACTCATACTCTCTACGCCACCTGCGATGATACAATCCGCAATACCGCTATGTATTTTTGCTGACGCAATGGCTATCGTCTCCAAACCCGATGCACAATAACGGTTAACAGTCATTCCCGGCACTTTGTCGGTATCCAGCGCCATCAGCGAGATGAGGCGGGCCACGTTTAAGCCCTGTTCAGCTTCAGGCGTAGCATTGCCGACAATTACATCATCAACCTGCTCCTTGTCCACATTCGGCACCATTGCCATCAGGCTTTTTATCACTTCAGCTGCCAGCGAATCGGGCCTGGTAAAACGAAACCCTCCCCGGGTGGCTTTACCAACCGCACTCCGACGGGCCGCTACTATATATGCATCCATTTGTTTTATCTTTTATTTTTTGGAGATGTGAGATATGAGATTTGAGACGTGAGATTTAACGCCCGCTTTTCTCATATCTCAAATCTCATATCTCATATCTAAAATCAGTTTCTCAACGTTTTTCCCCCGGTCAATATAGATTGTATCCTTTCGAGGGTTTTCTTCTCCGTACAAAGCGACAAAAACGCTTCCCGCTCCAGGTTCAGCAAATAATCTTCGCTTACCAATGTTGGCTGCGACAAATCTCCGCCCGCCAAAACATAACCCAGCTTTTGCGATATCTTGACATCGTGCTCACTGATATAGTTCCCGCTGTACATGGAGTTTGCACCGACATAAGCTAACCCAAGCGCCTGTTTACCCAAAACCCTGATATCCTTACGCGGAACGGGTTGGCTATAACCTTCTTCGGCCATCAGCAGGCATTGATTTTTTGCTTCGGCCAGTAGCCTGTTACGTGACACCACTACCATATCGCGGCCCTTTTTCAGGTATCCGAGTTCAAATGCTTCATAGGCTGATGTGGATACCTTTGCCTGCCCTATGGTTAAAAACCGGTCACGGAAATTATTTAGTTCAACATCTCCCTCCTGCAATTCATCCGACAGGCGCAGGGTAAACTCCTTTGAGCCTCCGCCGCCAGGGATCAACCCAACACCAAACTCAACCAGGCCCATATACAGCTCGGCGTGCGCCACCACCTTATCGGCATGAAGGCAGAGCTCGCAGCCGCCCCCGAGGGCCATCTGGTGCGGAGCCGCAACCACCGGTATCGACGAATAACGGATTCGCATCATTGTTTGCTGGAAGGCTTTGATCACCAGGTTCAGCTCATCAAATTCCTGCTCAACGGCCATCATAAATATCATCCCCACATTGGCGCCTGCGCTAAAGTTTGTGCCTTCATTAGATATCACCAGGCCGCGGTAATCTTTTTCGGCGAGGTTGAGCGCTTTGTTAATACCCTCGATCACCTCGCTGCCGATGGTATTCATTTTTGTATGGAACTCCAGGTTTAAAATGCCGTCGCCAATATCAGTTATGGTGGTACCGCTGTTTTTCCATACGGTGTGCGAGGCCCTTATATTATCCAGCAGAATAAAGCTTTCCGTACCAGGGATCACTTTATAAGTTTTCGAGGGGATATCATAATACATCCTCTTGCCACCCTCCACTTTATAAAAACTTTCGGCGCCGCTTGCCAGCATATCGTAAACCCACTGCGCCGGCTTAACGCCAGCGGCTTCCATTGCTTTTACAGTATTTTCCACACCGATAGCATCCCATTTTTCAAAGGGACCCATTTCCCAGCCGAATCCGGCGCACATGGCTGCATCTATCTTATACAGTTCATCAGAAATTTCGGGAATCCGGTTGCTGGAATAAGCAAACAACTGGTAAAAGGTAGCGCGGTAAAACTCACCGGCCTTGTCATTGGCAGCTATTAAAATCTTTAGCCGGTCTTTTAAGTTATCAACTGTTTTGGTTGTTTCGAGCGAAGGGAACTTTACTTTTTGCGATGGCTTATACTCCAGGGTTTTCAGGTCGAGTGCATAAAAGGTATTTACACCGTCAACTTTTTCTTTTTTATAAAAGCCCTGGCCGGTTTTACTGCCCAGCCAGTTGTTTTTTACCATCTCCGTAACGAACCCGGGAATTGCAAACAATGCATTAGCCTCATCATCGGGCGCATTCGCCTTTAAGCCGCCGGCAACATGCACCATGGTATCCAAACCAACCACATCATTGGTGCGAAAAGTTGCTGATTTTGGGTGACCAATAACCGGGCCCGTCAGCTTATCCACTTCTTCAACCGTCAAACCTGTTTTATCGACATAGTGAAGCAGGCTCATGATACTGAAAACGCCGATACGGTTGCCAATGAAGGCAGGGGTATCCTTTGCCAGCACCATTGTTTTGCCCAGGAATTTTTCACCGTATTCCATCAGAAAATTCACCACTTCGGGCAGGGTATCATTTGTTGGGATGATCTCGAGCAGCTTTAAATAACGGGGAGGGTTAAAAAAGTGGCTCCCGCAGAAATGTTCTTTAAAATCCTCGCTTCGGCCCTCGGTCATTAAATGGATAGGGATACCTGAAGTATTGGAGGTAATTAATGTTCCCGCTTTGCGGTGTTTCTCCACATTTTCAAAGACCTTTTGCTTAATGTCGAGGCGCTCTACCACCACTTCTATCACCCAATCGCATTCGGCAATTTTTGGCATATCATCCTCAAAATTCCCGGAGGCAATACGGTTTGCAAATGATTTCAGGTAGACAGGCGAAGGGCTCGACTTCAAAGCGAAATCAAGCGCATCATTAACAATTTTATTTCTCGATTTTTTATCGGCAGCGGCATCTTTAGGCACAATATCCAGCAATAGCACCTGAACCCCGATATTGGCAAAGTGACAGGCGATCCTGCTGCCCATTACTCCGGAACCGAGCACAGCAACCTTTTTTATTGTTCTTTTATTACTCATACAATTTATAATATTACTTAAACGGGCATTGTTTATTGTTCCGCCCTGGTCCAGACCGTCGTACGCCCGAAAAGCGAGATGCCTATGTAACCGCGTATATCCAGCGACTTACCTTTATAGGTTATTTTGCAGCTATAGGTTTTACCGTTCAGCGGGTCATAAATAGTGCCGCCGGTGTATTTTTCATCGCCATCCTTTTCAAACCCTGTCAACACCTGCAACCCAAGCCTTGGCCGGCTGCGGAGTTTAGGATCCTGGTTCATTTTATCTACTTTCGGTTTGCCATTCTCCAGGGGCTCTTTTAACCATACAACCTTGCCGTTAAATTTTCCGTCGGGGCCTTTGGTAATCAGTATTTTACCGCTTTTGATGTCGTTGTACCATAAACCTTCCAGCCTATCGGTTTGGGCTTTTGCCAGGGCGCTAAACATGATTAAGCTCAACGCCAATAGCGCATGGCGGAATGGAAATTTCTTCAACAGGCTCATAGGTTCATTGGTCTGGTTTCGTTAAACATTAAATTAAATACTTACGATCTCTTAATCGGCGTATATCCAAACGGGACCGGCCTCATATAAAATCCGTAACCGGGTTGAATAATTAAAAAAATCGTTAAAAGATCTGTATTGGTTTATTAAGCTAACAAATATCTTATATATGAGCCAATTATAAAGGGCTAAATCACGGAAACATTTGTCAAAAGTTCGGTAAAACCCATCACTTCGCTTTCGGTATATCTTCAACATAATCATCGCCGCGTGGCGCCGCCATGTATGCTTCACTTAGCTCGGGCGGCAATAGCGTCAATTTACGTTTCTCCATATCCATCCATGCCCCATCGACTATCACAATTGCGGCCTTTACTCCATCGGCCCTGAACAGCTCGTGCCGGATGGTCCAGCGGGAACCATCGGGGCGTGATTTAATAACTTCCGAGGTGACTGTAAGATAGTCGTTTAAACCTACCTCTCGCAGGAAAAACAATTCTTCCCTGAACATTACCGGCCCGATACCCAGTTTATAAATCACTTCAGGACCCAGCCCCAGTTTTTGCATCATCATCAGCCTTGCCTGGGCGGCAAAATCAGCGTAGGCCGAGTGCCGCATGTGCTGGTTGGAATCCATTTGTGACCAGAGAACCCTTCCTTCATAAGCTATATTCATAGGTAAAAATCAGTGTTGATGTAAAAAATGGCACTTAGATTAGAGACATACTCTTAGTCAGCCATAAAAATAGACCGAATTGTATATGGCAGAAAGGGCTGGAATGCGGATAGATTGGTCAAAAATTCGGCAGAAAAGTCGAATTACCCTAAATTCAAAGCACATACCAATCCGTCACTTCTTAACCTGTAAGCCATCCAGTTTTTTCCGCGTGGCGGGATTATCGTTTAGCGCCAGCGATTTTTTATAATTTTCGGCAGCTTTAACATTATCTTTTTGAGCGGTGTAATAATCGCCCATGCTGTCGTATACATTAGCGCTTTGCGGGTAATTTTTAATATTGAGGCTAAAAAAAACCAGCGCACGTTCAGGTGAGCCGAGACCGAGCATGCGGTATCCGAAGTGGTTGATCTCCTCTTCGGGCGGCAACACAGTATACCCCATGTGTTTAGAAACATCCGCAAAGTGATCGCTGATCGCCTTAACCACGTCGACCTTTGTGTTTCTATCGTTTATAGAGCCGATAAATCCCGGCGGATAGTCGTAAAACCCGAGCAGGAAATGCAGCCCGTCATACTCGGCGATCAGCGGCACCGAGCCGTGGGTATCGCCGCTATAGTATTTGTAACTCCAGTCAAGGCCGTTTGCCTTGCCTGCCTGTAAGTTATCCTTCAGCATCAGTATTGAGCGGATGTGCCCGTTATCGCCCGAGGTAGATGTGTCGGTTCTTACCAGGGTAGTATCCATACCGAGGGGCATGGTATTGGCAATGGCCAGGTAAAGCGATTTGCCATCAAACCGTCGTTGCCGTAGCGCATCGTGGGTTTGTTGCAGCAATTTACGTCTATCCCACCACATGCTGGGGTCGATCACCAGGTACGAGTTAAACATTTCCGTATGATTTACCAAAATATTAACGGCTGTAAGCCCCCCGAACGAATGACCAACCAGCATCTTATAGGGCGCGGTACGGTATGCCGAGTCGATATGCGGCATCAGTTCCTTTTGCAGAAAAGCAGTAAAATTCTCGCCCCCGCCCGAGGTCTCCATACCATCCATGTGTTTGTCGTTGGGCCCGGTAAGGGCGTGCGTTGGTGTAAGGTCGCGGGTACGATCGGTATTGGGTATGGCAACCACAATAAGCTGCGGGTACACTGTATTGCCGATCACCTCGCTTAGTTCATGCACCATGCCGGTAAACGCAGCAAAATTCCATTCAGCATCGAGCAAATAAACAACCGGGTAGCGGTTTTTGGAGCTATCGTACCCATCGGGCAGGTATAACCATACGGTACGTTTCTCGTGTAATACAGCCGAGTTTACACTATCGGTTTTACCAACCACCACCTGGTGGTTCACAATAGTTTGGGCTTTAACCAAAGCGGTAAGGCCCGCAAGCAAAAAGCAGGCAAGGGAAATAACGCGTTTAACGATCATTATTCAGCGGCTTAAATGGAATGCAATATAAAGAAAATGCGGCAGAGGTTTAATTTTTCTGTTGCAATCCGCAGGGCAAAACCGGGGATTTTTTTTTAAAAGGGCAGTGAAATGGGTTCCCCTCTTGAGAGGGGCAGGGGTGTGTCATTTCGCGGTTTATTGAAAAAATATGAGGTTTGGTGTAGTCAAAAACTCCTTATCGGCGAGCAACCGGGCTAACACACCCCTCCACCCCTCTCAAGAGGGGAACCGCACCCAGCTTTAAATCCGCCCCGCTCATTATCACTCAATCGGTAACTCGCAGTATTTCGAACAAATGGTTGGCTCACCAAACGCGTTCCTCTTAAATATCAATCAACCATAACCGTCCCTGTTTGCTCAATATCCCTGGATGAAGTGCCAACAAGCAATTTGTATTTGCCGGGTTCAACCACCCATTTGCTGGTTTTTACATCGTAATAGGCAAGGTCCTTAACCGGGATATTCAGGGTAACGCTGGCTGTTTCGCCGGCGGGTATGTTTATTTTTTTAAATGCTTTTAACTCCTTTTCGGCACGTTCAACGGCGGAGCTGTTTTTGCCCACATACAGCTGCACGGTTTCCTTGCCGGCATATTTGCCCGTGTTTTTAACCTTTAAGGTAGCGGATATTACATCGCCGGCTTTGTAGCTTTTTTTATTGGTGAACAGGCTGGAGTATTTAAACCCGGTATAGGAAAGACCGTAGCCGAAGGGATAGAGCGGCTCAATCTTTTTGGTATCGAACCAGCGATACCCTACCAGGATGCCTTCTTTATATTCTTCCTGCAGGTTTTGACCGGGGTAAGCGCCCAGGGCATGCGCCGGCGAATCTTTAAGGTCAGCCGGGAAGGTAAAGGGCAGCTTGCCCGAAGGGTTTATTTTGCCGGTCAAAACATCGGCCAGTGCATTGCCGTTTTCGGAGCCG
>Ga0207132_1120_pt1 | contig 15403 bp, 10 predicted proteins | sample Alteio_BWMinHeat_14_FD_153554 | JGI IMG/M metagenome (GOLD analysis project Ga0207132, IMG submission 153554) | Enriched cells from forest soil in Barre Woods Harvard Forest LTER site, Petersham, Massachusetts, United States -... | ecosystem: Environmental > Terrestrial > Soil > Temperate forest >...
TAAAATATCGTTCTTCAAATGCGGTGGCCCTGATTTGATAAGTTTTGGTGGCGGTCCAGGTCATCTTCAGGCAAGGCATTGAAATCCAGTTTAGTTTCTTCAACCGGATATTTGAATGGTTTAAATCCGGCGGTGTCATATGATTGTGCGGGCAGTTTATTCAAATCAAAATGCTTAACCAGCGGATGAACGGGGATGGCTTTAATACTGTCTAAGTTTATTTTTTGGGCTTTGCTAAATTTTAGGGGCTGGACAAGCAGCGGGGCATATTCCGTTGACGGCGGTTGTTCAATATCGCCTGATGAATTATGACAGGATGAAAAGGCGATCCCAATAACAAATGCCGCCGAAGTCGTAATCAGCCAATGGAATTTTCTCATAAAAAAGGCGAGGATCGAAATAATTCCTTTAAGGTAATACTTTTATGAGTTAATAAACAAATAATATTGGGGGTATATGCTTAGATTTCAGCTGGGTAGCAGAAAAACAGCCAGACTTACGAAGTTTTGAAAACTTCGTAAGTCTTTCTTCGTAGATCGTCATCCAAGGGGTAATGTTATTTTAAACTCCGATCCTTCGCCTTCTTTGGACTCTACTTTAATACTTCCACCATGCCCCTTCACCACCATATCATAGGTTAAGGACAAACCCAAACCCGTACCTTCTCCCGTTGGTTTGGTGGTAAAAAACGGCTGCATAATTTTTTCCTTAATAGCATCAGGTATGCCAATGCCGTTGTCTTTTACTTTGATCACAACCCCTCGGTCCCCTGAAGGGGGAGCAAAAAGTTCGGTGGTTACCGTTACTTCGGATTTATAAGCCCCTCCGGTGGTTTTTGCCTTTTGGTTGGTAGCATAAAACGCATTATTAAACAGGTTGAGCAGCACCCGGCCGATATCCTGCTGCACAACGTTTATTTTTGGAAGGTTACCGTCAAAATTGGTAGTCAGTTCGGAATTGAAGGTTTTATCTTTTGCCCGCAGGCCATGGTAGGAGAGGCGCATGTACTCATCGGCCAGGTTATTGATGTTCGTTGGCTCTTTTTGCCCGCTGCGGCTGCGCGAATGTTCGAGCATGCCTTTTACAATACTATCAGCGCGTTGTCCGTGGTGATAAATTTTCAGTTCGTTTTGTTTAATGTCGGCAGCTATGGCTAAGGCTTCATCAATATTGCCAGATTTTAACTCCCCTTCGAGTTCATCGATCATTTCTGTATTTACTTCAGAGAAATTATTTACAAAGTTGAGCGGGTTTTGTATCTCGTGTGCTATGCCGGCAGTCAGCTCACCCAACGAAGCCATTTTTTCCGACTGGATGAGTTGGGTTTGAGCCGTTTTTAAATTATTAAGCGTTATTTCAAGATCGTTTCGTTGGATTTCGAGGTTGTCTCGTTGTGACTCTATCTCTTCCTTTTGCTGCATTACCTCTTCGGTACGGATATGTACCTTATGCTCGAGGATGCGCTTTTCTTTTATTAATTGAAGCGACCTGTAATAGGAGAAACCCCAAATACTACCTGCAAACAAACATGTATATAATATATATGCCCACCATGTTTGCCACCAGGGCGGGTTGATGGTAAAGCTAATAGCAGCGGGGGCGCTCCAGGTGTTATCGGCACTTTTACTAACAACCTCAAAAGTGTACCTCCCGGGAGTAAGATTAATATAATTGTGTGTTGAAGTAGCATTAGTTTCACTGCTCCATTTGTCGTCGGCGCCTACTAATCTGTAGTTGTACCATATTGTATCATGTTTTGCTAAATTTAAACTGCCGTAATGAAACTGAATAAAGTTTTGATCGTGGGGTAACTGCAAATTGACCGGCATATTGTATGGCCCGGCAACCTTATCCCAACGCAGCCCGCTGTTAAAAGCATAACCCGTATTTAAAGGTATTTCGCCCTTCAGGTACCTGGCGTTATGCGGGCCCCATAAGCTATCAGTTCCCAAGACATTAAAACCGGTCCCGGCGACAAAATACACCGGCCTATCCATTATGTTTATGCCGGTAATAAAAGCTGAAGATTTGAAAGTATCTCTTTTTGATATGTCTAACACAGTAATGCCGCTAGCGCCCCACCAAAACAGGCCGTCCCTTGTAACAAGGTCATTGTTTGTAAAACCGGTTGCTTTGGCGGGCAGATAAGCCCTTCCGAAGAATTCAGTTGGCCAAAATTCGTTGTCATTTGCCCCGCCGGCAGTTGGAGTAATGACAGTCATTCCACTACTGGTACTCACATAAATTTTACCATTATCCTGGTTTACTGAATTGATGTCTTCATTAGGAAGACCCTGTGCCGCTCCGAAAACAGTAAGTGTTTTATTTTTCGCATCGACAATATAGAGGTCGGTATAAATGGCCAGCAATGTATTTCCCATATTCCCGTTGAGCATTGTAATGTTGCCTTGACCCATTCCCGGAAGGGTAGCCAGATAGTTAATATTTGTTTTTTCGGCGTCGATCATTTCAATGCCTTTCTCACTGGTAGCCCAAATGTTGCCGTCGCTATCCCGCAGCATAGCATAAACAAAATTGCCGATTCGGCCATCGCTCGCATCAACATGTTTAATAGTTTTGTTTCGTGGATTATATATAAAAATTCCGTTGGCTCGCGTGCCCGTGAACAGGTTGCCGGCTTTGTCAATGGCAAATGAATATACCAGGTCATCGTTAAAGCATTGCTTTTTGTAGAAATGGGTTATCGTATGCCTCAATGAATCAATAATGTCCAAACCGTTATTGGTAGTAATGAATATTTGTGCTTTTATTTCCTGTATCTGCAAAATCGTATCATTACTAAGGCCTTGCCTAGTACTTAAATGTTTAATAGTTTTCGTTTTCCGGTCAATAATATCGACGCCGATGGTGGTAGTATTTTGCCATATAAGCCCATTGTGATCTTCTACCAGGGAGTTCACATCGTATTCGCCAATACGCCCTGCAATAGCTTTGTTGTTAGCAAATAAATTCAGTTCCGTCCATTCAGCTATCCATACCTGGCCGCGATTATCCTGGCTTAGGCCAGCGACCTTACCTTCCCCGTTTAAGATGTTAGTTTTGATAAGTTGAATGCTTTGTTGGTTTTGCAGGTCTATTAGTTCAATTCCATTGTTAACATCACCAATCCAGATATATCCATTGTTGTCTTCTAATAAGTGGTATATCCGCGCATTAGTCTTATTTGCTTCCTTAATCGTTTGAATGGATTTTTTTTGAAAGTCAATCACATTGATCATCCCGCCGGTAAATCCTATCCATAACCGGCCCTCCTTATCGTAAAGTAATCCATTTACCTGGTTTGATTTTAACCCGCTTAGCGAATCGGCATACCTGATTTTCTTGTTTTCCAGGTCTATTATGTCCAGGCCATGGTCAGTACCAATCCACACGCGGCGTTGTTTGTCCTGTACAATGGCAACGGTAAATTGATCGCTGAGTCCCTGCGGTTTGCCAAGCGATTTAAAGGTTTGTGTTTTTGGGTCGATAATGTTTACCCCGTCCGTCCACGTAGCGACCCATATTCGTTGATGATCATCCAGCAAAAGTCGGATCAAATTATAATTACTAAGCGGTGCGATTTTTACCAGGCCGTTTTTGGTATCGATAACTTCGATTTTACCGTCATTAAGCCCTATCCATATTCGTCCCAAACTATCCTCCAGCATGCAGTTAGTTTGCGTATTTGCAGATAAACCGTCATACAACCAAAAATTCTCGCCATCATACCGATAAAGGCCTTTATCGGTGTATACCCAAACAAAGCCCTCACGATCGGTAAATGAATGCGATATTGTGCCCGCCTTAAGTCCCTGCACATCGCCAAATTTAAAAAGAGAGGTCTGGGCATTTTTTAAAGCTGGCTGACCGGCCTTTATCAGTTTTGGCGGAGGCAGTATATACGTTTTGAATTTCAAGGGCCTGGAAGGTAGCTTGGCTATATCCATGTCTTTTTCGGGGAGGGCATTGTAGTCAAATTTGCTTTGTTCAACCGGATACTTAAATGGTTTAAAACCGGAAGTATCATATGAAACTTCCGGAATTTTATCCAGGCTAAAGCTTTGAGAAACGGGATTTACCTTTACAGCTTTAATTGCTGCCCAATTGATCTTTTTCGACCCGCTGAATTTTAGCGGCTGGGTAACCGGAGGTTTAAGCTGCTTTTGTTCCGGCACAGACACTGTGTCGACAGTGTTTTGACAGGATGCGAACGCGGCCACGACGGCTACCAGGATCAACACATGAAAGTATTTTTTCGACATACGTCTTTTGTTTAAACCGGTAACTGAATTATAAACTCCGATCCTTCCCCCTGAACGCTACTAACTTGTATGCTTCCGCCATGCCCCTTTACCACCATATCATAAGTTAAGCTCAAGCCCAATCCTGTACCTTCACCCGTAGGCTTGGTAGTAAAAAATGGCTGCATTATTTTTTCCTTAACGGCATCCGGTATTCCTATCCCATTATCTTTCACCTTAATAGTAACCTGGCCATTTCCGGCATAGGTGGTTGCGGTTACCTCTGGTTTATAATCCTCTCCGGCAGTTTTCAGCTTTTGATTTACCGCATAAAAGGCATTATTAAACAGGTTGAGCAGCACCCTGCCGATATCCTGCTGCACCACATTTATTTTTGGAAGGTTATCGTCAAAATGGGTAGTTAGTTCAGAATTGAAGGTTTTATCTTTTGCCCGCAGACCGTGGTAGGAGAGGCGCATAAACTCCTCGGCCATGACATTGATATCCGTCGGTTCTTTTTGACCGCTGCGGCTACGCGAATGTTCGAGCATGCCTTTTACAATACCGTCTGCGCGTTTGCCATGCAGGTTTATTTTTTGTTCATTTTGGGCTAAGATATCCAGTATATCCTCCTCGTTTGCCAAATCCCGGATTTCTTTTTTCCGCTCTTCCTTTAGTTCATCTATCAATTCCTTATTTACTTCCGAAAAATTATTGATAAAGTTGAGGGGGTTTTGTATTTCATGCGCAATACCGGCGGTCAGCTCGCCCAGTGAAGCCATTTTTTCAGACTGAACAAGCTGGTTTTGAGCTAACTTGAGTTCACCGAGCGTTCTTTCCAGACTATTCCGCTGAACCTCAAGGTTGTCCCGCTGTGACTCTATCTCTTCCTTCTGCTGCATTACCTCTTCCGTACGGACATGTACTTTATGTTCAAGTGTGCGTTTTTCTTTTACCAATTGCCGCGACCTTAAAGTGGCAAATCCCCAGATAGTAACGGCAAACAGCAGCAGGTAAAGTATGTATGCCCACCAGGTTTGCCACCATGGCGCGTTGATGGTAAAACTGAATGTTGCGGGTTTACTCCAGCCATTGTCAGAGCTTTTACAGACCACCTCAAAAGTATATTTACCGGGTGATACGTTGAAATAATTTCTGCTCGAAGTAGCATTAGTTTTATCGCTCCAGCTTTTATCAGCCCCGGCCAGCAAGTACCTGTACCAGGTGGTATCGCTGACGGCTAAATTTAGAGTACCGTACTCAAACCGCACGTAGTTTTGATTATACGGAAGCTTTAAATTTTCCGGTAGATTATACGGCCCGTCTACCTTGTCCCACGTAAGGCCGTTTGAAACGGTGTGCACCCTGCCTCGGAATATTTTACCTTGGTCCATTAAATTTATACCGGTAATAAAAGCGGACGGTAAAAACCTGTCGCTTTTTGAAAGATCCAAAACCGTTACACCATAGTCTCCCGACAAAAAAGCTCCATCACTGTTTATCGCATCTGTAAGGCCATAATTGGGGTTTGTTATAGTTAATCCATACGACTGGATTTTCCATTTTTTATTCGTTACGATACCTTCTTCCGGGGGAGTAATTATAGTGACCCCTCTTGTGGTGCTTGCGTAAATTTGGTTGCCACGCTGCAATAAGGTTGCTACCTGTTCGCCGATAAGCCCCTGGGGCACCGAGAATGTAGTTAGTGTTTGGTTACTTATGTCTGCGATATATATCCCTTTATTCGTACCAATCCACATGTTTTCCTTTTTATCAGCCAAAAAAATCCCGCCGCTCTGCAAATCCTTAAAGGCAGGTACATTATTTGCAATACTTCGAATGGTGTGCGTATCGGGATCGATCAAACCGATTATGCCTTTATTCGACTGATACCAAATCCGGCCCTTCGCGTCTGTTTGAATAACATTAAAATCGCCTTGGTTAATGCCCTGGGCTTTGCCAATGTGCCTAACGGTACCGGCTTTGGGGTCATAAACACATAACCCATCCTGTTCACATAACCATATCCGCCCGACTTTATCCTTGATTGTTGTTTGCTGTAACCTGCCGTTAAGGCCCTGTTGTTTGCCGATATACGTAATCGTCTTTCCCGGCGGATCAATGATGTTTAAGCCACTGTTTGTTGGAATAAATATCTTGCCACCTATTTCATTTACCATGCCAATGGTGTCGTTGCTAAGGCCCTGCAAAGCGCCTAAATGCCTTATGATTTTGTTTTTGCGGTCGATAATATCAATGCCATTATCAACGGCTTCATCCCATACCAAACCGTCCGCATCTGCCACTAAATAATTCACCTGGGCTTTTCCTATCCGTTCAATCACAGTGCTGTTAATGCTGATCACATTTGCCCCGTCTGGTGCCGCAATCCAAACCTGGTCCTGGTTATCCTGTGTTATATCAAAAAAGATATCACCTTTTAAGCCATTAATTTTTTTCAGGTTTTTCGCCGTTCGGCTTTGGGGATCGATTATTTCAAGGCCGGTTTTAGCAGCTCCAGCAGCTCCGGTAGTTGCGACCCACATCCTTCCCTGGTTATCGGGTAATAGACTTAATATAAAAGTTTTCGGGCGTTGTATTTCTTTAATGGTTTGAACAATGTTTTTTTTAAAATCAAGAATATTTAACATTCCGCTCAAATGGGCAACCCACAAACGTCCCGTCCTGTCAAAAATCATATTGATAATCGAATCCGATTTAAAACCATTTGTGCTGGTGAGGTATTTAATTTTCTTACCCATCGGATCGATCATTTCCAACTCTTTACCAGTGGCAAACCAAATATTGTGGTTATTGTCCTGAGTAAAAGCAATTGTCGTAGTGTCCCGTAGGCCATAAGCTTTGTCCAGCCACTTAATTGTTTGTGTTTTCGGGTCGATGATACCTGCACCTTTTGAATTCGTAGGTAGCCACATTCTCTGCTGCCCATCTTTAAATACCTTGCCAATACCGCTTAGCCCTGACGACTTTTCAGCTGTTTTCAATGTACCATCCCTGGGGTCAAGTACTTCCAAATCGCCATTATTAATTGTGGTCATCCATATCCGGCTATAGGTATCCTGCGCCATGCCAAAGATGTAATAGGGTGCGATTACAGGCAAGTATAATAGAAGATTTTCGCCGTCATAGCGATACAGGCCTATATCGGTAGCTATCCATAAAAAGCCGTCATCATCTTTAAAGAAGCAAGTCGTTAAATTTCCCGTGAGGCCCTGGGCTTCTCCAAATTCGTAAAGAAACATATTTGCGTCTTTTAGATGGGGAAGACCTGCTTTGATCAGTTTTGGGGGTGACAATTGCGTCGTCGTAAACTTTAAACGTTTTGAAGGTAATTTATCAATATCCAAATCCTTTTCGGGGATGGCATTGAAATCAAACTTTATCTCTTCAACCGGGTATTTAAAGGGTTTAAACCCGGCCGTATCATACGATTGCGCGGGCAGTTTATCCAGGTCGAAATGTTTAACCAGCGGGTGCACCGGCACGGCTTTGATGCTGTCCCAGTTTATTTTTACCGCTTTGCTGAGTATTAAAGCCTGTACCACCGGCGGTGCGTATACAGTTGGCGGGGGCTGCTCAAGATTTGCAGCGGAATTTTGACAGGATGAAAAGGCGATTATGCCGATTGCAAATGCTGACAACGCCGTAATAAACCGATGGGGTTTTCTCATAAAAGGGGAAGGTTGAGAATAATTCCTTCAAGGTAATGCTTTTATAGGGTATTAAACAAATAATATTTGGTGTATATGCCTAAATTTCAGAAGGGTACATTTATGACTGTAAAATAAAAAAGGCCCCATAAAGGGGCCTTTTACATAAAACTATTTACACAAAAATATCAAAAAGCCACCGCGGCTTGTTTTACTTCAGATGCCAGGTTAACGCCGCTGAGTTGGTCGGCAAAGGCAATGAAAGCTTTATTATCTGCTATCAATTGGGCATTGTCGATTAAATTTTGAAGATTGATCTTCCCGATCACAAATTTGTAGCTGCCCGAATAATAGCGCTCGTGGATATGGCTGAAATTAAGCGCTTCAACAAGGCTTTCGTCTTCATACCTCAGGTAAATATTCAGATCGATATTATTGGTAAAGTTCAGGTCTTTTCGCTCCCTGGCCTTTTTATATTCATATTGATAATCATAGCGCAATGCGGCAATATCCGATAAAACTGCCGAGCCGGTAGGATGTCCGCCTGCCCCTTTACCGAAAAAGAACTGCTGATCGGCAAAAGCCGCCTGCACGATCACGCCATTATATTCGTACTCAACGTTATATAAAAACTCTTTATCGTTTACAAATTTGGGCAGTACGAAGAGTGCCACATTACGGTCGTCCAGTTCCTTGGCCACCGGTACCAGTTTAATCTTGAGATTTTTTTCGCGGGCGTATTGCAGATCGAACGAGGACAGGTTTTGAATCCCTAAATTAAAAACTTCATCAGGATGTACGATGACGCCATAGGCATGGGCAGCCGCAATAACCAGTTTGTATTTGGCATCAAAACCTCCTACATCACTCGTTGGATCAGTTTCGGCAAAACCAAGTTCCTGGGCTTGTTTTAAGGCAGTGTCGTAATCAAGGTCTTCAATAAATCCTTTTGACAAGATATAATTTGACGACCCGTTAAAAATTCCGCAAATAGAGTGCAGCAGCTCATTGTCATAATATTCCTCCAGGTTACGGATGATGGGGATACTGCCACAAACCGCACCTTCATATAACAAGGATGTGCCATATTGATGCTGTAACTCTATCAATTCATTTAAATGGAGGGCAATCATTTTTTTACTGGCCGACACTACATTTTTACCAGACTTTAGCGCCCTCGAAACAATCTCGAAAGCCGCCTGGGTATCGTTGATCAGTTCCACAATGGTATTGATCTCCGGGTTATCAAGCAATTCGTCCCTTTCGGTTGTAAACAAATGGGAGGGGAGTGATCGTTTTTTATCCGGGTCTTTTATCGCAAACTTAACGATCTCAATATTTAGGTTTTTAGTCCGGATAATGTCATACAGTCCCTGGCCGACTACGCCAAAGCCAAACAACCCTATATTTAGTTTTTTACTCATTACGCTGTACGTTGTAATTCAATTATTTTCCCCTTCATGTCAGTTTTAAAAAAGGAGGTGATGATGTTTGTTAATGCTTCGGTTTCTATCAAAAATCCGTCGTGACCGTAAAATGAATCCAATTCGGCAAATACGGATTTTGGAATATGCCTGAAAAGGTATTGCTGCTCCTCGATCGGAAACAAAACATCCGACTTTATCCCGATAACCAATGTCCGCGCCTGGATAAGGCTCAGCGCTTTTTCAACACCGTGCCGCCCACGCCCTACATTGTGCGAATCCATTGATTTTGATAAATACCAGTAGCTATAAGCATTAAAACGCTTCACGAGCTTATCACCCTGGTAGTTCTGGTACGACGATGCCTTGTAACCGTCAACCAGGTTATCCTTTTCCTCCTGCTGGGTAATAGAATAGGTTTTATAGTTGCGATAGGATAATAAAGCGATGCTTCTTGCCGCCCTTAAACCCTTTGCACCGCCGTCGGGTTGGTTGGCGTAAAATGTACGATCAGCGCTGATGGCCATGCGCTGCGATTCGTTAAAGGCGACGCCCCATGGCGAATGTTTTGCATTGGTGGCAATCAGGATAAGGTTTTTTATAAAGGCAGGATCCATGATGGCCCATTCAACAGCCTGCTGACCGCCTAATGATCCTCCTAAAAGTATTTCAATATTTTTAATTTGTAGATGCCCGGCCAATAACTGGTGTGCTTTAACAATATCGCGCACGGTAAATTGCGGAAAGGAAAGGTAAAAAGGCTGGCCGGTTACCGGGTTTTCAGTCAGCGGGTTAGTACTGCCGTATGGCGAGCCTAAAATATTGGCGCATACTATAAAATGCTCCTTCGGATTAAAATAGTTATTTTCTCCAAAAAAGCCCTTCCACCAGTCGAATACATCCGAGTTTGCGGTGAGGGCATGACATACCCAAACTACATTATCCCGGTTTTTATTCAGTGTACCGTAAGTATTAAAACCAATTTGCAGCTCACTTAATTGCTTCCCCGACTCGAGCCTGAATGTTTTTTTGTATTTATATATTTCCGTATTCATGTTTTATTAACCGCTATGGGGGCTGTCTCAAAAGTCGATTTTATCCCGCACGTGCAGGACCAAATAATATTTGCCTCTGTGGTCTTTGCGTTCTCGTCTCCGCGACCTCTGTGGTTAAATTTTACCACAGAGATCACAAAGAAGGCACAGAGAGACACAGAGTTTTTATAGTGCAAAATGTAATTTGTATAATCCTTATTTGTTTTAGTTATGATACAGCCCCACGTTAGCGTCTATCACTAAAAAAATTAAACTATTTCTTCCTCCAGCTGATGCACCCTGGCAAAGGCCTGTTCAAAATCAGCTTTAATATCATCGATATGTTCAATACCAACCGATACGCGCAGCTGATTTGGCAAAACCCCCGCTGAAAGCTGCTCTTCGTCGCTTAGTTGCTGATGGGTGGTGGCGGATGGCTGTATGATCAGTGTCTTAGCATCGCCAAGGTTTGCCAGGTGACTAACCAGTTTTAAATTATCGATCACACGGCTTGCGTTTTCTTTGTCGCCCTTTACTTCAAAGCTTAATACCGAGCCAAAACCGTTCTTTAAATATTTTTTGGCAAGCAAGTGATGCGGGGAGGAAGACAACCCGGGATAACTAACTCTTTCAACAGCCGGATGCTTATCAAGCCAGTTAGCCAGCTCCAACGCATTGTCGAGATGCCGCTGAACGCGCAGCGACAAAGTTTCCAAGCCCTGGATGTTGAGCCATGAGTTAAATGGCGATTGCGCAGGCCCGAAATCGCGGAGACCTTCAACGCGGCAGCGGATAATGAACTGAATATTTCCAAATGGGCCGCCGATGCCAAATACATCATTAAATACTAAACCATGGTACCCTTCGGAAGGTTCGGTAAACTGCTTGAATTTGCCATTGCCCCAGTTGTAATTAGCACCATCTACAATTACGCCGCCAATGCTTGTGCCATGTCCGCCGATCCATTTAGTGGTTGATTCCACAACAACATGGGCACCATGCTCAAGCGGGCGGAATACGTAGCCGGCTGCCCCGAAAGTATTATCGACAATCAGGGGCAAATCGTGTTTTTTTGCAAGGGCGCCGACTTTGTCAAAATCAGCAATATTATAGCCAGGGTTACCAATCGTTTCCAGGTAAATGGCCTTTGTATTTTCATCAATTAATTCCTCAAGGCTCTCAGCGGTATCGTCCTTCGCAAAACGCACATCGATCCCGAGGCGCTTAAACGCAACTTTAAACTGGTTGTAAGTTCCGCCATAAAGGAATGGCGAGGTAACGAAGTTATCGCCAACTGTAAGGATGTTGTTGAGTGCAATAAATTGTGCAGCCTGGCCCGAGCCGGTTGCAAGAGCAGCAGCGCCGCCTTCCAACGCAGCAACGCGTTTTTCGAAAACATCGGTGGTTGGGTTCATAATACGTGTGTAAATATTGCCAAACTCCTTGAGGGCAAACAAGTTAGCGCCATGTTCGGCATTTTTAAATACGTACGATGTGGTTTGATAAAGAGGAACGGCACGCGAACCTGTGGCATCAATTTCATGACCGGCATGCAATTGAAGCGTTTCGAATTTTAAGTTTTCAGCAGACATAACTTTTTGTTTTTAATATGGTTTTCAATGGATTTTTGTTGTCAGGCGACACCGGGATTAAATTACCGCTGTGTAAACACGTAAACTTTCAGGGAGTGAAAATTAAAACGTGCTAAGGATTAACGACAGCAACAAATTCGCATAAAGCTATTTGAATAGCAATATGCAGGTTGCAGTTTCCGTTTGCCTTTAAAAATGTTTTGAAGAATTCTGTAAATCAGATTTGCCATGATGGTTGTTAATTTATATTCCCCGGGATATTTACCGGGACAGGAATTGGCACCTTCTCCACTTTGGAGGGTTGCCAGCGGGTCATTGAGCCTGATCTCTCGCCGCTTCTTTATAAATCATAACCTGGATGAGAGGTGATGATCGTGGTATCGCTACCAAATATTGTTGCAAATATAGGTGCCTGCAGTTCAATTTTCCAAATTTAATTTCTTTTTATGAGGACATACCCGCAACCTGCGGGGTTTACCCCGGTGAAGCCTGCTACGAATCTTTACCGAAAAATGAATTTTTAAGAATAGTCTTGCCGTAAAAAGCCCTCTACATTGACGTATTTACACCCACGCGATGTTATTATTTACCTCTATCTTTGGTTAAATCAATTTAGAAAACCATGTCAGCAAAAAAAGTATTACTTGACCAGTATGACCTGCACAATGTATTGTATAACAACGTTATAGCAGATATCAGCGATGAGGAAGCCAATAAATGTGTGGCCGACCCAATGAACAGCGTAAAATGGCTTGCCGGGCACCTGGCCTGGGCGCAGCTTAACCTGGCCAACATAGGCGGCGCGCAGGTAGATTTTGCGTGGCGCGATCATTTTCATACCAAACAGGGAGCAACACCGGCTGACTTGGCTGCTCCGCCGAGCGAATTGCCGACATTGGAACAGATCAAGACCAAGTGGAACGAAATAGAGCCGATCATCAGGAAGGGTTTAGAGAACCTGCCCGACCAGGCTTTGGATACCGTGGTTAATGTGCCGCATCCCATAGCCCCCTTTGATAATACACTCGGCGGCCTTTGGGCATTCATCAATCACCACCAGGCGTATACCATAGGTCAAATCGGGATATTGAGAAGAGGCTTGGGTAAGGATGCGATGAAATATTTTTCGTAGTTCATGGTTCATGGATCATAGTTCATGGTAGCTTCGGTTGCGGAGTGATTGTGGTAAATGACTTTCGGCTATGAACCATGATCTATGAACTCAAAAGCATGAACCATGAACAAAATAATATAAACCATGTCGGCAAAACACCAACTACTAAATCAGTACGATCTGCACAACACGTTGTTTAACAATGTGCTTGTTGATATCAATGAAGAAGAAGCCGCTATCCGGTTGGTTCCGGGTATCAACAATGTAAAATGGCTGGCAGGCCACCTGGTATGGGGACAAGGCGGCCTTGCGCGTATGGGCAATGTGCCAATGACGATTGAATGGATAGACCATTACAATACGCAAATCCTGCATCCACCGGGCCCGGAAATCAGAACACCTTCGCTAGACGAGATTAAAACATCATGGAACCATTTTTCGCCATTAATACGCCTGGGCCTGGAAAATCTTCCCGATGAAGCATTGAATAGTCCCGTTGAATTCCCCATGCCCGCGTTCAGGACCCTGGAAGGGTTATGGACGTTTATCAATCATCACCAGGCATACACCATAGGCCAGATCGGTATTTTGAGAAGAGCGCTGGGTAAAGATGCGATGAAGTATTTTTAGTAAGTTCATAGTTGATGGTTCATAACCGAAAGAAATTGGATATGAACCATGATCTATGAACACTGGTGCGTAATTAATACGAGTGAAATATTACCGCATTTGCTTCAAGGGCGCAAATATAATGTACCCCGGCGAATTTTATGGTGACAGCGTTTTGTCAGAAAATGATGTTTTTTGGCAAAATAAAAACGCACAAATCGCTACTAATCAAGCACTAATGAAAACACAGTGCGTCGCGAACGTGAACGCGTGAATTTTTTTTTTGGCGTAAATCGTACCTTCAGAGCCCCAAACCGAAGTAATAGCCCTATAGTTCATGGACTAAGAAAGCGCCTGTGTCATATCAGCTATCAAATCGTCAATATGTTCTAACCCGACGGAAACTCTTAACAGGTTGAAAGGCGTTTTTGTGTCCGGTCCTTCAACGGTGGCGCGGTGCTCGATCAGGCTTTCCACGCCGCCCAAACTGGTGGCGCGGGTAAATAGTTTAAGGCCGTTAATCACCCGTTTAGCTTCTTCCTGGCCATCCCTTAACGTAAAGGAAAGCATCCCTCCAAATCCCGTCATTTGTTCTTTTGCGATTTGATGCTGTGGATGAGATGGCAAGCCAGGGTACATAACTTGCTCAACTTTGGGGTGACTTTCCAGGTATTCAGCCAGTAATTGCGCGTTGTGTACATGGCCGCACATTCGGTAAGGAAGCGTTTTAATGCTTCGTACCAGCATATAACAATCCATAGGCGAGGGGACCGCACCGCCAAATTCCTGTACCTGGCGTATTTTTTGCCACCATTCGTTCTTATCTCTTGTTATCAATACGCCGCCCATCAGGTCGCTGTGACCGCCAAAATACTTTGTGGAGGAATGCATTACCAGTTCGGCGCCGAGGCTAAACGGCTGCTGACATATCGGCGTGGCAAAAGTGTTATCGCAAGCAACTTTGATGTTATTTTGTCGGGCTATGCTCACCACCTTTTTTATATCGGTAATTTTCAGCAGCGGGTTTGATGGAGTTTCCAGCCATATCAAGCCTGTCTCGGGTTTTATATGCTGTTGCAAAACCTCGCTGTTGTTCACGTCAATAAAATCAAACGTTAATATGTCTTTAAACAGGTTTTTAAGCTGGTTGCGCAAACCGTGGTACATATCATCAGGCGCTATGATGTGTGTACCGGGGGTCAGCGATTGAAAAACAGCCATCCCTGCCGCATTTCCTGAGGAGAATGAGGCTGCGTCGGCGCCGCCCTCCAGTTTTGCCAAAACATTCTCCAGCAAGGTGCGGTTGGGATTAGACGACCGGCTGTAGGTATAGCCGGAGGGAAAAGAACCATCCACCGCGCGTTCAAAAGTGGTGGACATAACAATTGGCTGCACTACAGCCTTTGATGAATCATCAATATGGTTACCTGCATGTATGGCGATGGTTTCAATTTTCATATACTATTGATTTGTGCAAACTTATTAAAAACGTCGATGGGTAGATATAACATTTTACGCCGCGAGCGAAACTGAGGCCAGATATTACACCCCTATTACATTAACATTTCCTATTTTTGCAGAAAGGTTTTTTGAATGGAGGTTGAAAATAACTTGCTTTTATTGCTGCAAAACCCGGTTCTCCCGGTTGATTTAAAGCACATTGCTGAAAAAGTGCTTCGCAGCGAACGCATTACTTTTGACGAGGGTGTTTTGCTGTT
>Ga0207132_1146_pt1 | contig 14836 bp, 10 predicted proteins | sample Alteio_BWMinHeat_14_FD_153554 | JGI IMG/M metagenome (GOLD analysis project Ga0207132, IMG submission 153554) | Enriched cells from forest soil in Barre Woods Harvard Forest LTER site, Petersham, Massachusetts, United States -... | ecosystem: Environmental > Terrestrial > Soil > Temperate forest >...
GCCGGATTCGGCTGAGGCCTATTTTGATGACGTCACTAGCGACCGTAGTAGGGTTGTTGCCGATGGCATTTAAGATCGAAACGGGAAGCGAAGCCTATGCACCACTCGCGAGAGCCATTATCGGCGGGCTAATGTCGTCGATTGTTCTTACGATTTTTGTGGTTCCGGCAGCGTATTTGTTGATGTATCAGCATCGAGGGCAGGCGGGGGCCGTCGGTGTGCCGTGAGGAGGTCCCCTGAGAAAAACACCCGTCATAGTTCGAGAGCCATGGCGGCTGGATGAAGCTCATTGGAGGAATCTTTTTTTAATTCCGGTTGGACGTACGTCGGAGGTAAGACAATTTTTGGCTTGAGAAAGAGTTGAACAGGTTTGCGTCCAGGAGAGTTCCATGACTGAGTACCGATTGAGTCCCGCCAACCTTGAGCAATTGCGCCGGATTAGCACATGCGTTGTTGCAAGCGCGGTTGAAACTTTCCGAGTGCGATTATCGAATTCAGGATTCGCCGATTCCAGTATCGGTTGTATTTTCAAAAACCGCTTGCCGATTGTAGGTTACGCTGCAACCGCGAGAATTCGAACTACGAATCCTCCGATGGTGGGCCGAGGTTACTACTATGAGCGTACCGATTGGTGGAACCACATTCTCAGCATTCCTGCGCCTCGGGTTGTGGTGATCGAAGATGTGGACAAGCCGGCCGGACTAGGCGCATTCATAGGTGAAGTGAACGCAAATATTCTTCTCGCTCTGGGATGTGTTGCACTCGTGACGAACGGATCGGTCCGGGATGTTGAGCACGTTGGGCTAACTCGCTTTCAGATGTTTGCGGGCAGCGTGTCGGTCTCACACGCGTACGCCCACGTCTTCGATTTTGGTGGAACAGTCGAGCTGGGGGGCTTGAAGATTCGGCCTGGTGATCTGCTCCACGGTGACCGCCATGGTGTTCAGACGATCCCATTGGAGGTTGCCAATAATGTTCCGGCCGTAGCGCAGGAAATCTTGCACAGGAGGCAGCATCTGATCGGGTTATGCCGCGCATCCGATTTTTCTCTCGACAAGCTACGCGAGGCAATCCATGAACCAGACCTAAAATCATGAAAAAAACAAACTACCCAGGAACTGCTTCGAATTCAATTCCGAAGGATGTCCTGACGGAGAATAGCGTGGGAAGGCCAGCGAACTGGCGTGAATTCTCCAGGGTGGACCGTGGATTATGCGCGATGCTCTTCATACCCGCGGTCCTTCTTGGGGGTTGTGGAACTGCGGGGACGGCGAAGCCAGAGGACCCTGTTAATGCGCCTCAAGTGGCGGTTGTCCGGGCGGCACGGAAAGATCTCTCCACCACTTTACAAATTTCTTCGGAGCTTCAGCCATTTCAGGATGTCAACGTGTATGCAAAGGTATCCGGTTATATCCAGAAGTTGTATGTGGATTGGGGAACGCACGTGCGAAAGGGACAACTTTTAGCCGTCCTCGAAATCCCTGAGCTTCAGCAGCAGCTTGAAATAGATGAGGCTGGAGTGCGGAGGAGTGAGCATGATCTGACCCATGCGCGGGAGGACTTGAGCCAAGCCGAGTCCAAGCACGCGGTTGCGGACCTGACCTACCAACGACTGGCAAAGGTGCTACAGACGCGGCCCGGCTTGATCGCCCAGGAAGAAGTGGATGTCGCGGACGGGAAGGCCCTGGAGTCCAAAGCCGGTGAATCCGGAGCAAAAGCCGCCGTCGCGGCGGCTGAGCAAGCATCCGTCATGGCTAAGGCAGCGCTCGAAAAAGACAGAGCATTGTATGCCTATTCGCGTATTACGGCTCCGTTCGATGGGGTAGTTACGCGAATCGACGCGTACGCAGGCGCGCTTCTTCCGGCGGGAACTTCTTCCAACGGGGACCAAGCGCTATGCCACTTATCCGAGAACGTCCTCTTGCGCCTGGTAATTCCGGTGCCGGAAAGAGCAGTAGGCGACATACATCTGGGTGAAACCGTCGCCGTGCAGGTATCTGATCACAATGAAGCATTCCAAGGGAAAATCGTGCGTTTCTCGGAGCAAATCGACACACAAACTCGCACTATGCACACCGAAGTAGACGTCCCGAATCCGAAATACCAACTTGTGCCAGGAATGTACGCCACCGTCCAAATACCGCTGCACACCGCCCGAAGTGTTCTGACCGTGCCAACGCAAGCCGTTCAAACCTCCGGAGGAACGCGCGGAAGCGTTCTGGTCGTGAATACCAGCTTAAGGATTGAAAAACGCGATGTCACCTTAGGTCTACAAACGCCTACAGAAATGGAAATCGTGTCGGGACTTGAACAAAATGAGATGGTGATATTCGGAGAGCAGTCTCAGTACAAAGCAGGCGAGCTCGTGAAACCCAAAATTGTAGCGCCCACAGAAATGGAGTAAGAGCTTCATGCCTTCGTTTTCCTTGCGGCATCCTTATTTCATCGTCGTCGTATGTCTTTTCGTTTGCGTTCTAGGCCTTACCGCATTGGCTCAAATGCCGGTGGACATGTTTCCACCGATCAACATTCCAGTGGTTATGGTGGCTACTTTCTACAGTGGAATGCCCCCTCAGCAGATCGAAGCGGATATCACCGACACTTTCGAGCGCTTTTTCACGCTGGGAAGCGGAATCGACCACATGGAGTCGCGTTCGATGTCCGGGGTCAGTCTAATCAAAATTTATTTTCAGCCGGGTACAGACGCGAATGCTGATGTGACCCAGATTTCCAATCTCGCGATGGCCGACTTGAGACGGCTTCCGCAGGGCACCCTTCCACCCGTCGTGATGAGCATGGATGCATCGAGCCTTCCAGTCTGTCTTCTGACTGTGGAAGGGCAGGGGCTTAACGAAACCCAACTGCATGATTATCTGCAATTCGCGATTCGGAACCAGATTGCTGGCGTCCCCGGAGCCACTGTTCCTCCACCGTATGGTGGACGGTACCGGCAGATCATGGTTTATGTCGATCCGCTCAAATTGCAGGCCCATGAGCTGAGTCCGATGGACGTCGTGCGAGCCACAGATGCTTCCAATTTAATCTTGCCGGCTGGCGACGTTCGCATTGGGCCGACAGACTACAATCTCTACACCAACGCGCAGGTTCCGAACGCGGAGGCTCTGAATGACCTTCCGCTCAAGACCGACGGAGAAAAATCCGTCTTTATCTCAGACGTTGGTAAAGCCGTCGATGGCGCGGCCCTGCAATACAATATCGTGCGCGTTAATGGACAGCGGTCAGTTTACGTACCTATCCTAAAGCAGGGTGGAGACACGAATACAATTGCGGTTGTCAATGGCATTCAGCAGGCCATTAAGACCTTGCGGGACATCCCTTCTCAACTGAAAACGCACGTCGTCTTTGACCAATCTTTGTTTGTCAAACAGGCGATTTCGACGGTATTGAGGGAGGGTGGAGTCGGCCTTTGCCTCACGGGACTGATGATATTGGTCTTTCTCGGCAGTCCTCGCGCGACGGCCGCGGTCTTTCTTTCCATTCCCCTTTCCGTGATGGCAACCTTCTTTTTCCTTCATTCTGGAGACGAGACCATCAACAGTATGGTTCTAAGCGGACTGGCTCTCGCTTTTTCACGCCTGATCGATAACTCCGTGGTGGTGCTGGAAAATATCTTCCGCCATATCGAACTCGGTGAAAGTCCGGCGGTCGCTTCGGAGAAAGGTGCAAACGAAGTCGGTCTCGCGGTGCTGGCCATTACTCTAGTCACCGTCGTCGTTTTCTTCCCCGTTACTCTCCTGTTCGGCGTTAGCAAGTATCTATTTACGGCTCTCGCGCTGGGAGTTGTGATCTCTTTGTTCGCTTCGTATTTTGTGGCTGTATCGGTTGTCCCGCTATTCTGTGCACGGGTTCTCAAGGGAATCGTGCACCATGCCCAAGGGATCGATACGACAACCAAATCTTGGGGAGCGAGATTTCATGTCTGGTTCAACACCCGTTTCGAGCAGATGTTAGGCTCCTATGATCGCTGGATCCAAAAAGCGCTTGATCACCCCAGCCAGGTCGTCCTGGGTTTTCTAGCCTTGTTTCTGCTAAGTTTCTTGCTTTACCCACTTGTGGGTCTTTCCTTTTTCCCCCGTACCGATGCGGGTCAATTCGTCATTAATGTCAAAGCCCCAACCGGCACTCGTCTAGAAGTAACGGAGTCGTATGTGAAAAAGGTGGAGAACATTGTTCATGAAGTCGTACCCGGCGACGAGTTGAATTCCATCGTCTCCAATATCGGCGTGATGTCTGACTTGTCGGCATTGTCCACTCCGAACTCTGCGATGCACACCGCGTTCGTTCAAGTCGGGCTCAAAGAGGAACATCGGGTTAGTAGTTTTGCCTATATGGCACAAGTCAGAAAGAGGGTTGCAGCCGAATTACCGGAGTTGCGCACTTATTTTCAATCAGGAGGATTGGTGGACTCAGTCCTAAACCAAGGGATGCCGGCGCCAATCGATGTTCAAGTCAGCGGCATGAACTTACTGGCCGCTAACAAAATCGCCCTGGACCTCGCCCGCCAATTTCAGGCACTTCCAGGAGTATCGGATGTCTATGTGCCGCAGGACATGGACTATCCTGCGTTGCAGGTTAACGTTAATCGCGAACGCGCTAGCCAACTAGGACTGAGTCCCAAAGAAGTTGTCGATAACCTTATCACCGCGCTCACTTCTGATGCCATGATCGCGCCGAGTTACTGGGTCGATCCCAAGAGCGGTAACAACTATTTCGTGACCGTCCAGTATCCCGAAAATCAAGTCAAGTCACTGGATGATCTGAAAGCGATGCCTTTGCGCTCCCCACATTTGAAGCTGCCTACTTACCTAAACCAGGTTGCTGACATTACCCCAATCCTTACTCCGACAGAAGTGGACCACTACCAGTTGCAGCGAACCATTGACGTGTATGTGGCACCGTCTGGTGAAGATTTGGCAACTCCGGCAAAGCAGATCTCCAAGATCGTTTCCGCCACAAAACTGCCTTCAAACATCCGGATCGATATTCGGGGATTGGTCACAACGATGCAGTCCTCCTTCCGCAGCTTCGGCCTGGGCCTTTTCCTCGCTGTCTTGCTCGTCTATCTGGTGCTCGTTGCTCAGTTTTCTTCTTTCCTGGACCCCTTCTTGATCGTACTGGCGGTTCCGACAGGGCTAGTCGGCGTGATGATAACGCTCGCATTTACGGACACCACGCTAAATATTCAGTCTTTGATGGGCATCGTGATGTTGACCGGAATGGTGGTCTCGAACAGCATTTTGATTGTTGATTTCGCGAATCGGCTTCGCACCGAGGGGCGTGGCGTACGTGATGCGGTCGCCCATTCTTGCCGCATTCGCTTGCGGCCCATCCTGATGACGTCTCTGGCAACGATTGTGGGGCTCTTGCCGATGGCTTTGAAGCTCGAAACCGGAAGCGAAGCTTACGCACCGCTGGCGCGAGTCATCATCGGGGGCCTGATTGCTTCGGTTCTCTTGACGATCTTCGTTGTTCCCGCAAGTTACCTCTGGATTTATCAGCGCCGTGCCCAGCTGCCGGCATCTATTTTGGCCGAGGAGGCCCAATGAGGACGCAACTTCGCCTGCTTGCCCTCGCCGCAGGGACAACGATGTCGGCGACGCTATTGCTAGCTCAGAATGCGCAGAAACTGACCCTGCAAGAAGCCGAGCAAATCGCCATTCAGAACCACCCGCGTATCCAGGCGGCCATGAACTTGGCATCGGCCGCAAAAGCGCAAGTCACGGAAGCCCGTTCGGCCTATTATCCGACAGTCTATGGGAGTCTCACGGGAGTCGGAGCTGAAAACAACAGCCGGGTAGCAGCCGGTGCGCTCAACAATCCCATCATCTACGACCGGTACGCCAACGGCGTCACCGTGAGCCAGCTTGTAACGGACTTCGGCCGGACTCATGAGCTCGTCAAAAGTTCCAGCCTGCATGCTCAGGCTCAGCAAGAGAGTGTCGTAACAACTCGCGCGGACGTTTTGCTTCAGGTGAACCAGACGTATTTCGACGCCCTGAAAGCGCAATCTGTGCTTGCCGTGGCTCAAGAGACGGTCAAGGCACGCCAACTTGCTTCCGACCAGGTTACCGAGCTGGCAAAAAACAGGATCAGGTCGGAGCTGGACGTCAATTTTGCGAACGTCAATTTGGCACAAGCTCAACTTCTCTTAATCCAGTCTCAGAATGATCTGCAATCCTCATTCGCGCGACTATCCGCAGCCTTGGGCTATCCGGACGTGCGAACATTTCAGCTAGCCGAAGAAGCGATGCCCCCGGCTCCACCGGCGGATGTCTCGAGCCTTATTCAGCAGGCACTGAAGGATCGTCCAGAACTCGTCGGTCAGCGGCTGACGGTGGGTTCGGCACAGAGTTATGCGACCGCGGAGCGCGACCTTAAGCTGCCGACAATCTCTGCTCTCGGAACGGCTGGACTTACTCCTATCAACGAATCCCCTCTTGCTCCCCGTTATGCTGCCGGCGGTTTCAATGTGAATATCCCGATATTCAACGGACATCTGTATAACGCACTTCAGGCCGAAGCGACGTCAAGAGCTCAAGCAGAGAATCAGTATCTTCGTGACTTGCAGGATCAGATTGTTCGTGACGTTCAGACCGCCTGGCTGAATGCCAATTCCGCCTTCCAGCGGCTCTCCGTCACCGAGCGGATGCTAAACGAAGCCAACCAAGCTCTCGATCTGGCGCAGGGCCGCTATAGCCTCGGCCTGAGCTCCATCATCGAACTCAGCCAGGCCGAGTTGAATCAGACTGCGGCGAAAATCGAACAGGCCACTGCCGCGTACGATTACCAGGCTCAATATTCTTTGCTGAACTATCAATTGGGGGCTCTTCGTTAGGAGCGCACATCATTGAAGGTCTGCAACCCACTGGCAAAGCAGTAGAAGTGTCGTCCGTCTACCGTTCCTTATAGTCTCCGGAGTGTGTCATGCCGGCATCAGTGCCGTCTTTGGCTCTCGACGACACATTCTTCATTCTTCGGCCCCCCGCCTAAATCGTTACGCAACAAGTTCTTCTGCTTACGCCTCTTTGACTTACGGACACTCGGCCACCAGGACGAGGTGAATTGAATAATTGAATGAGTCCCGCGCGGTTGGCACCTGCTGCAATGCCGCATTGGAATCTAATTTGCAATACTTCTGCTGATAGTTCACACGCATGGGGTACCTCGAGACTGAGGGGTAATTTGAGAGGGGAAGAACGTTGCGGTGTATCCCGGAAATGCAGCAATGTGACCCGTTGCCCGTGAGTATGAGTGACGTTGAGCTGAACGATCTCTTCGCGTCCTGTATGCCTCGCCTTAAGAGGACAGCGAGACAGATGTTGCGCCACCCGCAAGATTCAGAAGATGCGCTGCAGGATGGACTTCTCCTGGCTTTCAGGAATCTCAAACAATTCCAGGGCCGCTCGACATTTTCCACCTGGCTGCACACAGCATTGTCAGGAATGCTGCCCGGACGCATGTCCGGAGGATGAAGTGTCGGCCGTAGTGCACCTCGGAAGACGAGCTCACGAACGGAGCTGAGTTGACTCTGGAAGAGCTCTCTGTAAACCCCGGCCTTAGCCCCGAAGACGAGTGCGCGCAACGGGAAAGGTCTCGCATTTTACTTGAAGCTCCTGCAAGACATGCCTCCGAGGTACCAATCCGTCGTGCATCTTTGCGACGTCCCGCTACAATCTCGGTCTTGGTTCGATCGTCGAGTTCACCCAGGCCGAGCTACAAAAAACGGATGCCGACATCCAGGACACCGACGCCAAATACCCAAATACCAATATCGCTTGACGCAAATTGTCCTCGCCTTTACCATAGCCGCGCCGAAGTAGGTCCTTCCCCGCGTCGAGGCCGGAAGGCCGTGTTTCGAAGGTGTGAATAGACCGGTTTTCAATCCACTTGAAGATGAATGGCGCTTTACCGAAGGCCCGAGAGTTCGGCAAAAGGCCATTACTTCTTGTGGTTATTTGACCCACTGTCTCGTCTGTAACCTTCGAACTCTAAACGGTTTACGTCCATCGCTCCCAGATTGTTACAGGATATTCACATTCGGTTGACGTAACTGTAAGACGCGGCCTTTACCTTTTCGCGCGGGGTGGTTTTGATCTTCAGTCGGTACGCGGTCGAATTTTGTTCCAAAGAGAGAGGCAATGAAAAAAATCGCAGCACTCACACTATCGCTGTTCCTTACAGCTGGAACCGCTTTCGCTGATACACCCAAGGACACGCCTAAGGACGCCGACGCGCAGCCCGCTAAACCTGCTACCCCGGCGAAGGCTAAGGCGGCCAAGAAGGCGGACAAGTCGGACTCGGCGATCGCTGCCGAGATTGAAGAGCTCCGTCAGACTCTCGAGGCCCAGCAAGAGCAACTCTCGTTGCTGAAGGAAGAACTTGCCAAGCGCGACCGTCAGATCGATGAAGCGCGCGACGCGGCGGCGGCAGCCAATGCGCGCGCGGCGGAAGCCAGTACCAAGGCCACCGAAGCGGTCAACACCACGGCCGCAGTGAAGAGCACCGCGGACACGCTCAACACCACGGTTGCGGATTTGAAGACCAGCAACGAAGCTCTCAAGACCACAGTCGCGACCGCGCAGGCCGACGAAAAGAAAACGTCGGAAGAGGGCCCGGCCACCATTAGGTACAAGGGCGTCAGCATTACGCCCGGCGGCTTCCTCGCGGCGGAAACCGTGTTTCGTACCCGGGCAGAGAGCGCGGACATCAACACCCAATTCACCGGAATTCCGTTTGAGGCCGCAGATCTGGCGCACGTTACCGAAAATGCCTTCACTGCTCGTCAGAGCCGTTTGACCATGCTCGCGCAGGCCAAGGTAGGCTCTGCAACTGTGGGTGGTTACTACGAAGCGGATTTCCTGGGTGCAGGAACCACTTCCAATAATCGCCAGACCAATAGCTACGTCTTCCGCCAGCGCCAATTGTTCGCGCAAGCCGCCTTCGAAAACGGATGGATCCTCACCGGCGGTCAGATGTGGACCTTGGCGACCGAAACCAAGAAAGGCATGTTCAACCGCCAGGAAGACTTGCCTATGATGATTGACCCCAACTACGTCGTCGGCTTGACGTGGGCCCGCCAGTATGGTTTCCGTGTCGTGAAGGACTTCGGCGGCAAATTCGCCCTGGGCGTCTCAGTCGAAGGTCCGCAGGCCACCATCGGCGGCCGCGGCTTCTCCGCAGTTACCACCATCAACTCCGCCGCTGCGCCCGCCACAATCGTCACTTCGGGGGCTACAACCGCGACCACTGGAAACTTTTTCCTCAACGCTCCAGGTAATGGCGGCGGTCTCTACAACGCCTTCGACGCCACCGGTTATACCGTCAACAAGGCGCCTGACCTAATCTTCAAAGCCACTGCCGATCCCGGCTTCGGTCACTACGAAGTGTTCGGCATCGTCAGCTTCTTCCGTGATCGCATCTATCCTTGCGGAGTGGTGGGCAGCACACTTGGGGATACAGTTCCGGGGACAGCAACGCTCACCGGAAACTGCGCATCTCCCACACCGACCGTGGTGAGCAGCTTCGGCGCCACGAACACCAGCACCACCGGCGGCGGTTTCGGTGCCAGCGGTCTGTGGTCCCTCTTCGGCAAGAAAGTAGACTTTGGCGCAAAGGCCGTCGCCGGCGACGGCATCGGCCGCTACGGTTCAGCACAGCTGGTCGATGCCACTGCTCGCCCCGATGGCACTCTCGCGCTCATCCGTACCGCTCACGGCCTGGGAAGAATCGAATTCCACCCCACACCTAAGATCGACATCTATGCCTACTATGGCGCGGAGTACGCTTGGCGCGCAGGCTACTCTGGCTATGACTCCGTCACCGTCACCAAGACAACAGCGATTCCTGCAAATGGCACAAACCCGGCAATTCCGGCCACCACCACCACAAAAATCTCCACAACCGGTATCGGTGGATACGGCAACTTTGCCGCCAACAACAGCGGCTGCGCCACCGAAGGCGTGCCTATTAACGATTTTAACCCCTCATCCGGCGCAAATTGCGCCGGTGACATCCGCATCATCCAGGAAGGCACTCTCGGCTTCTGGTACAAGTTCTACCAGGGTCCGAAGGGTCGCGTGCAATTTGGCGTGCAATACTCCTATCTAGCTAAGAACGCCTGGTCCGGCACCGGCGGGGTGCCAGCGGGCGGCACAGCCATCTCCCCCAAGGGCATCGACAACATGGTGTTCACCTCTTTCCGCTACTACCTCCCTTAAAACGGGAGACTTAGCGTCGCTCCGTCCCGCCTGTGGACGGATAAGGGGCAGCTCCTCACCGAGCTGCCCTTATTTTTCCTCAAACGCAGGAATCGCCTCGCAGTAGCTACAAGTCGTTGCACTAGCACAGGTTAACGGATGCCGCCGTCCTCAGCTGATAAATCAAAGAACTCTGAATAGATTGTAACAATCCTGTAACACGAAAGATGGACACTCTTACATCCTGGATAAATACAAATTTTCGTGTGGAGATGACGGATGAAGCGAATCGTAGCGATCCTCCTGATGGCTTTTGGCTTGGCTGCTTTTTACATCGCGCGGGCCGTACTTTCTATCAACGGAGCAGGAGCCTCATTTCCCGAGCCCATTTATTCGAAGTGGTTTGACGAGTACCACAAAAAAGATCCCAATATTCAGATCAACTACCAAGCTATCGGTTCTGGCGGGGGCATTAAGCAAATTACCGAAGGCACCGTCGATTTCGGCGCCTCGGATGGTCCCATGAATGACGACCAACTAAAAGCCTTCCAGGATAAGCACGGCTTCCCCGTTCTTCACTTTCCCACCGTCCTCGGTGCGGACGTTCCGACCTACAACGTTCCGGGTGTTAACGCGGAGCTGAACTTTACCCCCGAAGCCCTCGCGGGTATCTTTCTGGGAAAAATCACGAAATGGAACGACCCAGCCATCAGCGGCGCGAATAGAGGCGTCAACCTGCCGGGAAACGATATCGTCGTGGTCCACCGCTCGGACGGCAGCGGCACCACCTACATCTGGACGGACTATCTTTCCAAAGTCAGCGATGAGTGGAAGAGCAAAGTTGGGAAAAACACTTCTGTAAACTGGCCTACCGGACTTGGAGGCAACAAGAACGAAGGGGTGGCTGGGCTCGTGAAACAGACCCCCAACGCCATCGGTTACGTCGAGCTCATTTTTGCCATCCAGAACAAAATGCCGTATGGAAGAGTCAAAAACTCGTCTGGTGAGTTCATTAAGGCCGATCTCGCCAGCGTGACGGCCGCCGCCGCTGGCGCAGCCAAGAGCATGCCGGAGGACTTCAGGGTTTCCATTACCAACGCCCCGGGCAAGACCGCCTATCCGATCTCCAGCTTTACCTGGCTGCTGATTCCTTCCAAGTTTTCCGATGCCGCCAAACGCGACGCTATCAAAGGTTTTGTGAAGTGGATGCTCGCGGATGGTCAAAGCGATACAGAAGCTCTGGCCTACTCCAAGCTGCCTAAGGAAGTGGTCGCCATGGAACTAAGCGCCCTCAACAAAGTCCAATAACCTCCGGAAAAAATGGCCACCACCACAACAACTGTTCCGAGCGCGGGCCCCCTAGCGGGCTCGCGCTCCTTTTTCGGTCGACTTCGCGACGGCGACGAAATCGCCCGCCTGGTCACCCTGTTGTTCGCCGCTTCGGTTGTGCTGATTACTTTGCTCATCGTTTATGAACTCTGGCAAGGTTCCGTCTTGCCGCGTCATAAATTTGGTTTTGCCTTCTTTCGCACTTCTGTGTGGGACCCCAATTTCGAGCAGTTCGGCGCTCTGCCCTTTATTTTCGGCACGCTGGTGACCTCCGCCGTAGCGCTCTTTATCGCCGTGCCCCTCGGCATCGGTGCTGCCATCTTCCTCGCCGAACTCGCCACCGCCCGCCTCTCGGATGCTCTGGAATTCTTTATTGATTTGCTCGCCGCGGTGCCCAGTGTCATCTATGGCCTCTTGGGCATCTTCATTGTCGTGCCGGTCATGCGCGATGTCGTTCAGCCCGCCCTCAAAAATACGCTCGGCTTCATTCCGCTGTTTAAGGGCCCGGCATTCGGTATCGGCTTCCTCACCGCCGGCGTGGTCCTCGCCATCATGGTCATCCCGTACATCATCTCCGTTTCGCGGGAGATTCTTCTTTCCGTCCCCCGTGATCAGCGCGAGGCCGCGCTCGCTCTCGGTTCCACGCGCTGGGAATCCACCTGGAAGGTGGTTGTTCCCTTTGCCCGCACCGGCATCATGGGTTCCATATTTCTCGCTCTGGCTCGCGCTCTCGGCGAAACCATGGCTGTCACCATGGTCATAGGCAACACGCCAGCCATCGCCGCTTCGCTCTTTTCTCCGGGCGATTCCATTGCTTCGGTCATCGCCAATCAATTCACTGAGGCCACCGGCGAACTCTATACGCAATCGCTGATCGAGCTCGGTCTGGTCCTGTTTCTGCTGACCTTCATTCTCAATGGGCTCGCTCGCTTGCTCATCGTCCTCACTTCGCAGCGCGGCGGAACGGCGCACGCATGACGATGAACGCTCAACTGCGCTGGCGCAAATTTGTCAGCAATTTCATGCTGACCATGACCGGTGTCTGCGCTCTTATCTCCGTGTCTGTCCTTTTCTTTATTCTCGGCTATCTCGTTTATCACGGCGGGGCGGCCATCAACTGGGACTTCTTCACCAAACTTCCCGCACCCGTCGGTGAAAACGGCGGGGGCATGGCGAATGCCATCGTTGGCAGCGCCAAACTTCTCTTGCTCGCCGCCTGCTTCGGGGTTCCCATCGGCTTCTTTGGCGCAATCTACCTCGCCGAGTTCAGCAGTAGCAAAATTGCCTTCGTCGTTCGGTACGCCGCGGACTTGCTGAATGGCGTACCTTCTATCGTCATCGGCATTTTCGCCTATAGCCTTGCTGTCCAGCCCTTCAAACATTTCTCCACCTATGCTGGCGGCTTTGCTCTTGGCGTCATGATGATCCCCATCACCTTGCGCAGTACGGAAGAGTTTTTGCTGGGCGTGCCTCGCAGTTTGCGGGAGGGCGCGATGGCCCTGGGCGCCAGCAAATGGAGAACGGTCGGGACGGTTATTGTCCCTGCCGCCTATCGCGGCATTCTCACTGCCATTCTTCTTGCCTTCGCGCGCGTGGCGGGCGAAACCGCTCCGCTGCTGTTCACGGCGCTCGGCAATCGCTTTTGGAGCAACGGCTGGAACGAGCCGACGGCGTCCCTTCCGGTCATGATCTATAACTATGCCCTCTCGCCGTTTGAGGACTGGCATCGACAAGCTTGGGCCGCGGGGCTTGTCCTGCTCGCCTTGATTCTGATTATTAATATTGCTGCGCGGGCCATTCTGTCCCGCGGCGTCTCGGTTCCGAGGGCTTAATCCATGCACGCTTCTGTGAGGCAGGCAGTGTCCGTAAACATAACTCCACCCGCAACAACCGGCGCTAGCCGCGAAACCGCGGCTCCCGCGGACATGCGCATGACCATCTCCAAAGTGAATTTCTGGTATGGCCCCAAACAGACTCTTTTCGATATCAATCTGGGCATCGCCACCAGCAAAGTCACCGCTTTGATTGGTCCTTCCGGCTGCGGCAAATCCACTCTTCTGCGCACACTCGATCGCATGCACGAAACGGTACGCAATGCCCGCCTCGAAGGCGAAATCCTGCTTGACGGCAAGAACATTCTAGCGCAGGACGTGACTCAGCTGCGCCGCCGCGTGGGCATGGTCTTTCAGCGCCCCAATCCTTTCCCGAAATCCATCTTTGAAAACGTCGCCTATGGCCTTCGCATCAATGGCTCTAAGCTTCCTATGCCGGAAGCCGTGGAGAAAAGCCTCCGCCACGCCGCTCTCTGGGACGAAGTCAAAGACCACCTCCACAAATCCGCCTACGAACTCTCCGGCGGCCAGCAGCAGCGCCTGTGCATCGCCCGCGCCCTCGCCGTTGAGCCCGAAGTGCTCCTCCTCGACGAGCCCTGCTCGGCCCTCGATCCCATCAGCACCGCGAAAATCGAAGAGCTCCTCGTCCAACTGAAAGATCTCTGCACCATCGTCACCGTCACGCACAACATGCAGCAGGCCGCGCGCATCAGCGATTTCACTGCGTTTCTGCTGAACGGCCAGATCATCGAGTTTAGCCCCACGCCGCAGCTCTTCACGAAACCCACCGACCCGCGCACGGAAGCCTACATTACCGGCCGCTTTGGTTGATGAGCTCCGGCAGAAACGCGGTACGATGTCCGCAGGGATTAAACCGGCTGAGGGGAAAGAGTTCATGGAACGGCATTTCGAAAAAGATCTAAACGAATTGAAAGAGCGCCTGCTATGGATGGGCAGTCTCGCCGAACGCGCCGTCCATCAGTCCGTACATGCCGTTCTCGAAGCCGATGAACAGCTTGCCAAGCGCGTTCTCGAAGAAGAAGACGCCATCAACGAATTGCAGCTCGAAATCGACGACCGCGTCGTGCAACTCCTGGCGCTCCACCAATTGATGGCCGTCGACCTCCGCCTGGTCCTGGCTGTTTCCCGCATTAACAACGATCTCGAGCGCATCGGCGACCAAGCCGTCAACATCGCACAGTCCGCGACGCGCATCCTTCGCCATCCTCGCGTGAAGCCCTATGTCGACCTCCCGCGCATGAGCGAGCTTGTCGAAGAAATGGTCCGCAACGCGCTCAACGCCGTGGTTCGCCGGGACGTCGATTTGGCGCAAAAAGTTCTCGCTACCGACGATCAGGTCGATCATTACCGCGATCAGATCTTCCGCGAACTGCTCACCTACATGATGGGTGATTCCAGCGTCGTCTTTCCCGCTTTTGAGCTAATCCTGGTCGCCAA
>Ga0207132_1147_pt1 | contig 14834 bp, 12 predicted proteins | sample Alteio_BWMinHeat_14_FD_153554 | JGI IMG/M metagenome (GOLD analysis project Ga0207132, IMG submission 153554) | Enriched cells from forest soil in Barre Woods Harvard Forest LTER site, Petersham, Massachusetts, United States -... | ecosystem: Environmental > Terrestrial > Soil > Temperate forest >...
TTCCTCCAACCAATAAAACAGATTGTCGCATCATTTCGGCAATGGTGGTCGTTAACGTATCTTGGATCTGTGACAGGTCGGCCGCTATCCTGCTATTGAGCTCACCAACCCTGCGGTTCGAGAAAAAATTCATTGGCAAGGTGATCAGCTTAAAATAAGTATCCCTTCTTATGTCGGCTAATGACCGCTCTGCAACGTTTACAAACCAAAGTATCCTGAAAAATGAAACAAAGGCCTGGATAAACAAAATAGAAAAGGCAAGCAGCAATATCCCTTGAATAGATCCGGGTAAAAACGTATTACCATGTTTGCCCAGGGCGGTATCGACAAGGGCGCCGATAAACGAAGGAAAGGCAAGCCCGACAAGGCTCGACAAAAAAAGAAAAAATAAGGCTGCGATAAACTTGCCGCGATAGGGTCTGATATACGATAGCAGCTTACTTATTTTAGTTAATGTGTGCTTGTTCAGTTTCGCCTTAGGTAATTCTGCTTCAGGTTTATTGCCGCTGTTTAGTCGCCCTCTCGCCATATAGTTTATTTTTGTTTGTTATAAAGATAAGACGATTGACGCTATAAAAGATTTTAAACAAACTCGCCGCACGGAAGATATTTATTTGCGGCCCACTCCGGGTCCGTAAGGAAGCTGTGAAAACCAAACTAAGCGCTATGCTTGTTTCCTTCCTGTAACCAGCATCAAAATTGAAATTAGCGATAAAATAACGATAATAACGAACAAAGGGGTTGCGTTCACGCCATCCGGCTGCTGTTTTTTTGCGGTTACCTTCAGGCGGTCAACCTGGTCCCGCAAATTATGGATCGCGGCGCGATAATTCTTTCCGGCTTCCTCCATTTCGCGCGACCGGTTTGAGGTCTGCTCCTGCTGCGAGGCAGTAAAGTCGAGCAATATTTTTACCTGGCTATAAATAGTATCATCCGTCTTAACAATATCTTCCAGGATATCGTTGGAGCGGCGAATATCCTCTTTTGTTTGAAGACCGAAAATACCGGAACGCGTTTTCAAACTCTCATCATAAAGCCCGAACTTGTCAGCCCGCCGCGCGAGCATCGTGTTGATCTTTTTACGCTGCGACTGGTAAGAAAGCGAATCGTTATCCTCCTGTGCAAAAAGATTTGCGCAAATAAAGAGCAGCAGACTCAAAAAGATAAGCTTTTTCATAGCTCCTGAAAATCAATGATCACGCTATCGCCGAGATTGAGTCCAAGCAAACCGCTGGCATTGCCTTTATTAATGGCAATTTCCAAATGATCGCTTATTCCAAAAAGGCACAGTTTTTCTCCTTCGGGCACCTCGTTATAATGCCAGCTCAAGTGGTTTATTGTTTCATTTCTTTTGAACGACAGCGTAAAACGGCGGCCAAGCTGAACTGAGTTGAAAAAGTCTTTAGTTATATTTGTAATTACATTCTGGAAGGAGTCGATATAGATCACAACACCTTTTATCAGGTTTTTTTCGATAACAGGCTGCAGGTTCATCTTTTTTTCGATTTGGGCCACCGATATGCCGATTTTGGAGAGTTTGCCTCCCTGGGCGAGGTGACACGCGGCTTTTACAAAAATGTCGGCCAGAGGGAAGTGCAAAAACTTCAGGTCCTGCATAATATTTAATTCAACGATCTCGTCGGGCTCACCCTCAAACATCAGGGAGAATATACCGTTGTCGGCGCCCACAAAATAATGATCTTTATACCTGATGGCCAGATACCTTGTATCTTCATTGTATAACGTATCAATGCCTATTAAATGGACAGTACCATCCGGGAAATAGTAAAAACTGTTCTTTAAAATGAACGCCGCCTGCTGGATGTTATAGGCGGCCACGCTATTAGTAATATCAACAATATTTACTGATGGCAACAATTTCAGGATACTTCCTTTAAGGGCAGCCTGATAAATATCCTTGTCGCCCAAATCAGTAGTTAAAGTTATTATTGCCATTAATATTTTAAATATTTATCACTAATCTTGTGCAAGCATTTTCAGGAGAAAGATGTGAGATTTGAGATGCGAGATATGAGAGCCTATTTGTCTCACGTCTCCAATCTCACATCTCAAATCTGATTCCGCAACAGCTACAAATATTCAATTTTTAATTCATAAAAATCTGCAACTAAAAATCAATTTGTATTGAACGAACTTAAATTGTCAATTGAACAAATCAACCCGGCGGTGTTGTGGGGCCCGAATAACGATCACTTCGAGATCATCAAAAAGCAATATCCCAAGCTTAAAATAGTGGCCCGGGGAAACGAGATAAAGGTACTGGGGGATGACCACGAACTGCACATTTTCCAGGAAAAATTCTCCCATTTACTGCAACATGTCGAGAAATATGAAAACCTTAATATAACCGATCTGGAGCGAATATTAGGATCAAAAGCATCAGACATTCCACTACCGGATCAGTCTGCAGATAAATTTGCAAGCGGTGAAGTGATTGTATTCGGGCCGAATGGCCTGATGGTAAAAGCGAGGACGGCCAACCAACGTAGAATGGTTGAGTGTATCAATAAAAGCGACATACTTTTTGCCATTGGACCAGCGGGTACAGGCAAGACCTATACCGCGGTAGCCCTGGCAGTCAGAGCTCTGAAAAATAAGGATATAAAGCGTATCATTTTAACGCGGCCGGCTGTGGAAGCAGGGGAGAACCTCGGGTTTCTGCCGGGCGACCTTAAAGAAAAGATCGACCCGTACCTGCGGCCATTATACGACGCGCTGGACGATATGATCCCCGCCGAAAAGCTAAAATTTTACCTGGAGAATCGCACCATTGAAATAGCGCCCCTTGCTTTTATGAGGGGTCGTACCCTCGATAACTGCTTTGTAATACTGGACGAGGCACAGAACGCCACCGACATGCAATTGAAGATGTTTTTGACCCGTATGGGACCGTCAGCAAAATTTATTGTTACCGGCGATGTTACCCAGATCGATCTGCCTAAAAAGCAGCAATCAGGGCTTCATACGGCTTTGCGGATATTAACGGATATCAGCGGGATAGAAATTGTTTATCTAAGCGGCGAAGATGTGGTCAGGCATAAACTAGTCAGGAAGATATTGGCAGCATACGGGGATATTCAGTAGGCAGTAGGCAGTTATCAGTTTGCAGTGGGCAGTTTCAATGCAAACTGATAACTAAAAACTGCAAACTTTCACAATTAAGAATATGGACGCATTAAAAGAAACCCATTTTACGTTTCCCCGGCAAACTAATTTTTATAAGGGTAAAGTTAGAGACGTATATACAATAAACAACAAGTACCTGGTAATGGTGGTTAGTGACCGGATCTCAGCCTTCGATGTAGTGTTGCCGGAGCCGATACCTTTTAAAGGGCAGGTATTAAACCAGATAGCGGCCAAGTTTTTAGCGGCGACAGCCGATATTGTGCCCAACTGGGTCATTTCGGTACCTGATCCAAGCGTTACTATCGGGAGGATATGCGATCCGTTTAAGGTTGAAATGGTAATTCGGGGTTATCTTGCCGGCCATGCATGGCGGGAATACAGCGCCGGCAAACGACAGATCTGCGGAGTAAGCCTGCCCGAAGGACTTAACGAAAATGATCCTTTGCCTGAGCCGATAATTACACCGACTACCAAGGCATCTGTCGGTCATGATGAAGATATTTCAAAAGAAAGCATACTGGCAAGGGGCATTGTGTCGGCCGAAGATTATGAACAACTGGAAAGCTATACCAGGGCCCTTTTTGAAAGAGGTACCGAAATTGCCGCTAAGCAAGGCCTGATCTTAGTGGATACCAAATACGAATTCGGGAAGGCTAACGGTACAATATACCTGATAGACGAAATACATACGCCTGATTCTTCCCGTTATTTTTACAGCGACGGTTACCAGGAACGGCAAAAGAAAGGCGAGCCGCAAAAACAGCTTTCCAAAGAATTCGTAAGAAAATGGCTGATTGAAAACGGCTTCCAGGGAAAGGACGGGCAGGTAGTTCCTGTGATGACGCCAGAGATCGTGACGTCTATTTCCGACCGTTATATTGAGTTGTTTGAGCAGATAACGGGTGAGCCGTTTACGAAGCCCGGCGAAGAAAATGTGCTGAACCGGGTTGAAAATGCAATAAATAATGCACTTACAACATTGTAATTTTTTATTTGTGCACAAATAATTATATCTTAGCTTTTTAATTAATTCAAAAAATGAAATTTACGGTTGACAAACACGAAAAATATATCTTGTTGAAGCTCAACGAATCAAAATTAAATTCGTTGGTATCACCGCAGCTTAAGTCGGAATTGATACTGATGAATACTGAAGGGCAGCGGAATATTATCTTTGACCTTTCGCAGGTTAAATTTGCCGACTCGTCGGGATTAAGCAGTTTGCTGGTAGGGCATCGTTTATGCAAAAACGCGTCAGGATCTTTTATTTTAACGGGGCTGAATGATGCCGTTGCAAGGCTGGTGACCATTTCGCAGCTTGATAACGTGCTCTCGATCGTGCCAACCCCTGAGGAAGCCATCGACCTGATCTTTATGGAAGAAATTGAAAAAGAACTAAAAAAAGAAGCAAAATAAATATTATGCTTGTTCGCCAGGAATGAAATTTGAGGTAACGATACTTGGCAGCAGTTCAGCCACTCCAATTTTTAACAGAAACCCCACATCACAGGCACTAAACGTAAACGAAAAGCTCTATTTGATTGATTGCGGCGAAGGAACCCAACAGCAGATGTTAAAATTTGATGTTAAGGCCAGCCGGATCGAGCACATTTTTATAAGCCACCTTCATGGCGACCATTATCTTGGCCTTGTGGGCCTGCTTTCCTCACTACATCTTAACGGCCGCGTTAAACCCCTTAACCTTTACTGCCCGCGCTTGTTAAAGGACATTATAGACCTGCAGCTTGTCAGCTCAGAAACCGAATTGCAGTTTGCCTTAAATTACACATTCACAAATCCCGAAAAAGCTGAAACGATTCTTGAAAACCAGGATGTTAGCGTCGAAACCATACCACTTGATCACGGTATGGCCTGCACCGGTTTTTTGTTCAGGGAAAAGAAAAGGATGCGAAAACTGATAAAGGAGAAAGTTGAAGAACTGAACATACCGATTGAATATTATTCCGCATTAAAAAAAGGCAGCGATTACATTTCGCCGGATGGTAAGGTCTATGAGAATGATGTCCTCACCATCGATTCGGCGGAGCCAAAAACCTATGTGTACTGTTCAGACACGCTCTATAACGAAATGTATTTCGAACAAATCAGCAACGCTACTTTGCTGTATCATGAAGCTACCTTTTTGAACAACATGCTCGAAAGAGCTGTGGAAACCCATCATACCACAGCGTTGCAAGCGGCCGAAGTTGCCACAAAAACCAATGCGGAAAGATTGCTGATAGGGCACTTTTCTGCAAGATATAAAACGCTGAATGAATTGCTTGATGAGGCACGAAGTGTATTCCCGCTTACCGACCTGGCTGTTGAAGGAAGGGTCTTTGCTATTGGTGATCAGTAGGCAGTAGCAGTTTGCGGTGTGTAATAGCAATTTGCAGTTAGCAGCTGGCAAAAAAATTCGATGCTATAGGAAGGTACTTACGACATCCAAAAACTGACTCAACCAAAATAATCTGCAAACTGCCCACTGGAATCTGCAAACTATTTCTTCTTTCCTCCCCCAAAAACTGAGAAGCTTACGTAACGTTTTGGGTTTGCCTTGATATCAATAAACAAGGCATTCAGATTATCAGTGGCGCCCTTTAAATTATCGTATAGTTGTTTATCATTTAACAGCAGCCCGATCGAGCCATTGCTGGCGTTAAGCTTACTGATCGTAGTCTGCAGATCGGCCATTGCCTTATTTGCATTGTCGAGCGTTTGCTTGATATTCGAGTTGGCCACGTCGCCGCTGACTTTTTCGAAATTGGCAGTAATGCCCGTCAGGCTCGCCGAACTGGTTTTTAGATTAGCCGTAACGGTTTCGGTATTTGCCAATATTGAGTTGATATGAGTGGTTTGTGTGCTTACAAGGTTATCAATTTTCTTGGTGGTGCCTTCGAGTGTTTGTAATGAATTGGCAATGCTCATAAAGCTGCGGTCTACATTTTTTTGGAAGGCGGGGTTTAATATTTTGTTTATCGCAGCAAGCGAAGAATCCAGCTTGCTGATCAGTTTCTCCGCCTTTGTTTGTATCGGCTGTAAGCTCTCTGCTAAACTTGTTTGTACGTCTCCCCTTAACGTGTCTTTATCCTCGGCATAAGTATTGCTGTTTCCGTAGTTAAATTCAATGGCCTTGCCGCCTAAAATATCGGTGCTGGCCAGCTTGGCAGTTGTATTTGAAGGTACTTTGTACTGACGGTCTACACTAAGCTCAACGATAGTCCGTCCGTCAGACAGCAATTTCATTTTTGATACCCGCCCAATCTGGAAACCATTTACCAATATAGGTTTGGATACTGAAAGTCCGTCGACGGTATGGTAAACTGTATAGAACTTGTTGGTCCCGGTAAAAACATCGTCTCCCCGTAAAAAGCTATATCCTAAGATTAATATGGTAATCCCGATCGCCGTTAGAGCGCCTATTTTTGTTTCGTTTGATATCTTCATTGTGCGGGTTTGAGATGTTAGATTTGAGATATGAGTATGAGATTTTGTGCTTGCGTTTCTCAAATCTCATATCTCAAATCTTGTCTTTTTTAATGCTCCAAATATAGTATTGATTTAAGGTTTGGACATAGTATGAAAAAAATTATGACTTTTAACCGATCCAATCTCAAACCTCTTAAGGTTGTACTGACGCTTCTATTTCGTCCTTATAGCTTTTTAGAGCCCTTATAATGGATGCCACTATTTCATTTTGGCCTGTCTCTGAATTAAGGTAAGCTTCGTCTTCAGGGTTGTTGATGTAACCTGTTTCAACAAGTACGGCAGGCATAGCGCTGTGGCACAATACCAACACACCTTGCTCCCTGATGCCCTCTATTCTTCTTCCGTCGGTGGTAAACTCAGATACCATCAATTCAGCTAGATGGATACTTTGTTTACGATATTTACGTTTGTATTCATTCATCAATATCATTGCGGCGGGATCATTCGGATCGGGGTCGGAATTCATTTCCAGTTCACCTTCGACCAGGTTTTCCTTGATAGCCCTCTCTTCCTCTTTGGTGCGGTGAAAACCATATACCAGCATTAATACGCCCTTCCCCGAACGGTCAGGAACATCAACGGTCCTGTAAACTGGCTTATGATGCTTGTGGCCTACTATTTCGCGAACATGCCTGTCAGCCAGCGAATTACAATGCAGCGAAATAAAAAGGTCGCCCTTATTTTCGTTGGCGATGTCCGCCCGTTTTTGCCAGGCGACGTCTTCCGAAGTTGAACGAGTTAGTACCACTTTTACCCCGGCAAGCTGTTTTTCTATTTCCTGTCGCAATTTTAAAGCTATAGCCAGCGTTACATCTCTCTCAAAGGAATACGCGCCAGATGCGCCCGGAGAAAAATTACCAGTTGCCCCCGGCGGACGGACGCCGTGCCCGGGATCGACAATAATGGTTCTGATCTTATAATTACTGCCGGTAACAGTGTCCTTTTGGGAAGAATTTGATGCAAACGAAAAAAACGGCAGCGAGGTCAGCAATAACGATAAACCGGAAATCAATCTTTTCAATGCCTTATTTTTCATTATTTTTGAGCGCTGTTAACAATATCTGCAAAAATACTATTCATAGTTTATTTTGAAATTCATCAGTCTTTTTTTTCTGCTTGCAATAATTTTAATAGCCAATGTGAGAACATACTCACGTATTCACCCAGTCTATATCCGTAAATCAGCAGACACCATCATAAAGCTCGACACCATTAAAGACCGAAAACTTCTTAAAGGTAAAAAAACTAACGCAAATTCGCCAATAAAAAGTATTGCCGACAAAAATGACACTACAAAAAAGAAAGATGGAATACAATCGGAAGTAAAATCACACGCTGAAGACTCAACCATTGTCGACCAGGAACATCAGCTAACTTATCTGTATGGGAACGCCCGCGTAACCTATGAGGATTTTGAGCTGGACGCTGATTATATTCGTGTCGACCAAAAAAATCACCTCCTTTTTGCAAAAGGACTTATTAATCCCGTAACAAAACGTTATGAGGGGCGACCAATTTCAAAACAAGGAAAAGAAAAGCCTGTAGAATCGGATTCCTTATTTTTTAACTATAAAAGCAAAAAGGGGAAAATCTATAACCCAATATCGGGGCAAGACGGTAATTTCCTTTCGGGAGGCGTGGCAAAAAAAATAGACAGCACGAACGTGGCATACAAGAATGTTATTTTTAGTACCTGCGATTTGCCGTACCCCGATACGCATTTTGGCATCGTTATAACACGTGGAATTGCTGAAAAAAACCGGATCATTTCGGGACCGGCATACCTTGAGATCGAAGGTATTCCCTTGCCTTTGGCTATCCCATTTGGCTTTTTCCCAAAACCCGATACTAAAACATCAGGTATAATTATCCCGACATTCGGCGAGGACCAGAAACTCGGTTTTTATTTGCGAAACTTCGGGTACTATTTTGCGGTGAATGACTATATGGACCTCACGACAACCGGTACGATTTATTCAAAGGGTGCCTACGAATTAAACGAGAGCATGCATTATTTAAAGCGTTATAAGTATTCAGGAACGCTTTCGTTAAGCTATGGTTCGCACAATTACGGGCTCGAAGGCGATCCGCCGACCAAGGACTTTAATATTACATGGTCGCACAGCCAGGATCCAAACGCAAATCCGGGTAGTACTTTCAGCGCCTCGGTAAATGCTGGTACATCCACTTTTTACACCAACAACCCATCTTATAGCAATTATAACCTGCAGGCCTTGACACAAAACAACCTCAGATCGACAATAAACTATAGCAGGACATGGGCAGGAACACCATTCAACCTCAGTGTCGGACTTTCACATAGCCAGGACCTTACTAATAAAACGGTTTCCTTACAATTGCCAACGCTAAGCTTTTCAATGGCCTCAATAAGCCCCTTTGATCCGAAGGACAGGATAGGCGACCAGAAATGGTATCAGAAATTAACCGTAAGCTACAATTTACAGGCCTCAAACCAGATCAATAGCCTTCCCGAAGCGGAACTATTTAAAGGCAATACCCTGATTAAGGCGCTGCAAACGAACATTGTTCACAATTTACCAGTAAGCTTAAGCTTAAACGTGTTCAAATATTTCCAATTCAGTTCGAACGTAAACTATACCGAACACTGGTATCTGCAGTCTATCAGAAAGTCATTTGCCAGGGGAAGTATTTCGGGTCTCGACTCCATGGTCACTGACACGGTCAATGGGTTCAGAAGAGCCGGCATATACAATTTAAGTACCAGCATATCGACAAAACTTTACAGCACCATAAGTTTTAAAAAAGGTAATTTAATTGCGATAAGGCATGTGATGACCCCTTCGCTCAGTTTTAATTACAACCCTGATTTTTCGGCGCTCAATTATGGCTACTATAAAGTTGCTGTAAGTAATGCCACGATTCCTTATCCCTATACCAGTCAATCTTATTCCATATTCGAAGATGGCTTCCCTTCAGCCGGGAAGCAGGCCGGAATAGGCTTAAGCCTTGATAATACTATTGAAGCAAAGTTTAAACCAAAGGCAACGGACACGTCCGGCAAACCGCGAAAAGTTGCAATCCTTCAAGGCTTAACATTTTCAACATTTTACAACTTTGCAGCTGATTCGCTCAATTTGTCACCAATTTCGTTTTCGGCGCATTCAGCGATCTTCAATCAAAAAGTGAACCTTAGTTTCTTTGGCTCTTTAAACCCATATGTAACGCAGGTGCTTGATTCTATTTCCGGAGGGCGGATACAAAAGTTTATCAGGCCGATAAACCGTTTCTCCTGGCAGGATGGCAGGTTTCCTACGCTAACTACCTTTAGTTTTTCAATGAGCGGAAGTTTAAACTCAACTTCATTTAGCCCGCATACACCGGTACAGCCCGGCAGCACATTGCAAACCATAAATCCCCAGCAGGCTCAAAGGCTCGCGCTTATCAACAGCGATCCAAGCGCCTACGTGGATTTCAATGTACCCTGGAACGTGTCGTTCAATTACAGTTTTAGTTATAACAACAATATCATTAATACCAATACGACGAATACCCTGATGTTAAATGGTGACTTAAGGCTCACAACCAAATGGCAGATTCAATATAATACCAATTTTGATTTGAAGGCGCGGCGGCTCGCCGTTTCATCCTTTGGCATTTACCGCGACTTGCATTGCTGGGACCTGAATGTTCAGTGGGTGCCGTTCGGAATTTACAAATCATATAATATTACTTTAAAGGTTAAGGCGTCTATTTTGCAAGACCTTAAATTGAGTAAGAGAAGCGATTACACCAGCAACCAAAACTTTGGGCAATAATGCTTGCAGAAATAATCACCATTGGCGACGAGATACTGATTGGTCAGATTGTCGATACCAACTCCGCCTGGATGGCGCACCAGCTTAATGATATTAGCATCCGGGTAAAACAAATATCCTCCATATCTGACGACCGTCAGCATATTTTAACAGCGCTGAAGGAAGCAGCCTGCCGGGCGGATATTATTTTGATAACAGGCGGCCTGGGACCTACAAAGGACGACATTACCAAAAAGACGATTGCAGGGTACTTTGACGTAAAGCTTGTTGAAAACGCGGAAGCACTTGAAAATGTGGCAGCAATATTCGCGCGGTTTAACCGTCCGCTATTGGAAGTTAATCGTTTACAGGCCCAGGTACCTGAGAACGCCGAAGTGATACTAAATAAGAACGGAACCGCGCCAGGGATGTGGTTTAATGAAAAGGGGAAAATATATATTTCGATGCCGGGCGTGCCGCACGAGATGATGTATATGATGGAAGAAGATGTACTTCCGAGACTGAAATCCACGCTGAAGCTGCCTGCCATTGTGCATAAAACCATTTTAACTGTAGGGGAGGGTGAGTCGTTTCTTGCCGAAAGAATAGCGGATATTGAGGATTCGCTGCCTGCGTACATCAAGCTTGCCTATTTGCCTAAGCTGGGCCAGGTAAGGCTTCGTTTAAGCGGCTATGGCGACGACGAGGTTTTTTTAAAGAACCAAGTGAACGAGTATGCGCAAAAACTAATTGAAAGAATTGCCAATGTTGTTGTCGCCGAGGAGGACATTCCGCTCGAAAAGGCAATATTGAATTTTATGGAGCAGAAAGGGCTTACCTTATCGTTAGCCGAAAGCTGCACCGGGGGGTATATATCACATCTTTTTACCCAGCATCCAGGATCGAGCAAGGTTTTTTTAGGGGGAGCCGTAACCTACTCGAACAGCCTGAAGGAAAGTATCCTGGGGGTCAAAAGCGAAACGCTGGAACAGTACGGGGCGGTGAGCAAAGAAACTGCCGTCGAAATGGTTGAAGGCGCTTTGCGAAATTTTGAATCGGATTATGCCATTGCTGTCACAGGTATTGCGGGCCCCGATGGGGGCACCCCCGAAAAGCCCGTTGGAACAATTTGGGTCGCCGTGGCGAAACTTAACAAAACTTTAGTAAAGAAATTAACATTTGGTAACAAACGTCGCCAAAACATTGAAAGGAGCACGATTTCAGCCTTAAATATGTTGAATAATTTACTGCGCGAAAGTGAAAAGTGAAGGGAAAATCCGGTAATTTTGGCCGTCGACTATAAAATTTTCTATGGCCAAATATAAACTGTTACTTCCAAAAATGGGGGAAAGCGTTGCGGAGGCAACGGTGATCAAATGGACCAAGAATCCTGGCGATCACGTTGACGCTGACGAAACAGTAATGGAGATCGCGACAGATAAGGTCGATTCAGACGTTCCATCACCGGTGGCAGGAAAATTACTCGAACAGTTTTACAAAGAAAATGATGTTGTACAGGTTGGCGCGGTTATAGCGATAATTGAAACAGCCGGGCCCGACGACGATATACAAACACCGCCTCCGGTTCAGCAGCCTGTCGCCGAATCGCAACCCAATGTTACCCAAACCACCTCGTTTGAAAATATCATCGAAACCCCGGAGCCGCCGCAGGTTACTGAAGTTCCTGCCGCTACTACCATTTTTGAAGCAGCCGCACCGGAAACAGTAATACCGGAAGAAAGTAGCCCCCCGGTGTTCGACGAGCGACGTGAAGAATTTGAACAACCAGTGCCTTATACTGAGCAGCTTGAACAACAAGAGCCTGCTGTAAGCGGGGAATCTGTTAAAAATGGAGGCAGGTTTTATTCGCCGCTGGTAAAAAATATAGCTTCCCAGGAAAATATAAGCAACGCCGAACTCGACCAGATTCCCGGCACAGGCGCAGAAGGCCGGTTGACTAAAGATGACCTGTTAAATTATATTCAAAATAAATATCAGCCGACGCCACAAACCAAAAGTCAGCCGATAGTGGAAGAACCCGCAAAAGTGCCTTATGAAACTTTTGTCAATCCCGAATCAGCGGCGACGGTAAGCCACGAGATAGAGGAAAAAACGGAGCCGGAGCCGGTTTCTGAACCCGATCCCGTTCTTGCCAAAGAGGCTCAACCGGAGCCGGAAGCCGAAACACCTCAGCCCCAGCCGCAGCCCACTGTTGAAACGCCGAAGACGGAACCTGTAAGCCAACCCATTAGTGAAAGCGCTCCCAAAGCAGCAATTTCCGTTTCAGGCGGGGACGAGATTATAGAAATGGACCGGATGCGCCGCCTCATCGCCGATCATATGGTGATGAGCAAGCAAACCTCGCCCCATGTTACATCGTTTGTTGAGGCTGATGTTACCAACGTGGTGATGTGGAGGGACAGGATAAAAAATAGTTTTGAAAAACGCGAAGGGGAGAAAATAACCTTTACGCCAATTTTTATCGAGGCTGTGGTGAGGGCGATAAAAGACCTGCCGATGATCAACGTACAGGTTAATGGTACGCAGATCATCAAAAAGAAAGACATCAATATCAGCATGGCAACAGCGTTGCCAAGTGGAAACCTGATTGTGCCCGTTATTAAAAAAGCGGACGAATTGAGCCTCCTCGGCCTTACAAAAGCCGTGAATGACCTTGCAAACCGGGCGCGTACCAACAAACTTAAACCCGACGATATACAGGGCGGCACCTTCACGATAACCAATGTGGGCACCTTTGGCAATGTAATGGGTACGCCTATCATCAACCAGCCGCAGGTGGCAATCCTTGCAGTTGGCGCCATCAGGAAGAAGCCAGCTGTAATAGAAACTTTGCAGGGCGATATGATCGGCATCCGTCATATGATGTTCCTGTCGTTATCCTATGACCATAGGGTGGTCGACGGTGCTTTGGGCGGCTCGTTTGTGAGACGCGTAGCCGACTACCTCGAAAACTGGGAACCAAGCCGGGAAATATAATCCGAACGAGAGAAATTACCAGTTAACTTTGGGGAATTATCAGACATCAGATCATCTGATGTCTGTAAAAATAGGGGAGTTGGGAAATTTTATTTGTCTCCCGGGATTTATTCCGAAGGTAAAGTAAGGGCGTTTGGCAAATGTTCTGACTTAATACGAAAATCTCGGGTGATAGTTTCATAAATTATCCTGAACCAAATTAATACACAGGGAAGGGCTTTTAACTTGTAGGGTTCTACATAATGATGCCTGATGTACGCCGGAAAAAGATCTGATGGCGAAAACACTGTTAAGATCAACGCAAAAACGAGTAAAAATATTTCCAAGTTGCTGACCGGCCTGTCGAGGTTCATGAACCATATGGCAACGCCTGCGACAGCAATAACGTAGGTTGGCGACTCGGACGAGCTGCTGAAAATGATCACAAATATCAGCGTTGATGCCAGCAATAATAGCTGGTAGGGCAGAAGCCGGTAACATTTAATCCTTAAATACCATAAACTAAACAGCACAATGCCGGGGAGGATTACCACGGCGTTTGATAACTGCCGGTAGTTAAATATGTTGCGGATAAGCCCCATTACCGAAATATCCTGGAAACTTGGCCCGATATTATGGAGGTTTTTGTTCAGCAGGTCTTCATACCAATCCTGATAGTTTTGGATAATGTAGGAGGGCGACGTTACGGCCATCGGCAAAACAAAAAGTACTGCCGACCAAAATATCATGCTTAAAATAAATTTTGGTTTGTTCTCCGACAGGAAAAAGAAGGCCAGTCCAACAACTCCGTACAGCTTGATAAACATGCCGATACAGATCATCAGTGCTGCCCAAAAGTCTTTTTTATCCCTGATAAATACAAAACTCAATATAATCAGGGCGCCGATCAGCGGGTTTATCTCCACATTCGAGGAGGAGGTCATTAGCTCGTGTGCACAGATCAGCAAAACCGGCAGGTAGTAGCCCTCCTTTAGGGGCAGCAGCTTTATGGCAATATACAAGACCCAGGCATTGAACATCACCCACAGAATAACACCAACCGCATCCGGCAAAAGGGCAAATGGCGCCATTAGCAGTGCGAATACCGGGCCGTAATGAAACTGATCATGCAGCGGGCCCCGCACCGGGCCAAAAGGGGTTTGCTGATGAATGATACCAAAAAAAGCGTATTTGTAAACAAAGTAGTTATCGTGAATATGACTGGTGATCACGCTTTTAACCACTGCAAAAAGGCTAAGGCCGAAATAAACAACTAAAACGAAGGGTTTATTGTAAACGATTTTGGCGAGTTTGGTCATCAGTTCATTAACCGGTTTCGGCAAATATAAGGAGAAAGCCCTGTTTTGTTTTTAACACAACGTGCACAAAGAACTCACAAATAGCCAGACTTACGAAGTTTTAGAAACTTCGTAAGTCTTAACTTGG
>Ga0207132_1148_pt1 | contig 14769 bp, 14 predicted proteins | sample Alteio_BWMinHeat_14_FD_153554 | JGI IMG/M metagenome (GOLD analysis project Ga0207132, IMG submission 153554) | Enriched cells from forest soil in Barre Woods Harvard Forest LTER site, Petersham, Massachusetts, United States -... | ecosystem: Environmental > Terrestrial > Soil > Temperate forest >...
ACAGCAGTCCTCTTGCAACTGCCTCACGAACCGTTGATCATCAGCCTGCAAGGCATGCTGCATGCCAGGCGAGGCCAAGCCGAGCTGGCTTTGCAATCTATTCGCAGGGCACTGGATTCGCCACGCTCCTTCGGTCACACTCATCACACCGACTATCAAATTGCCTGCATTTATGCCGTACTGAGGGAAACGGACAAAGCAATGGCGTGGATGGAACGCAGCGCAGAGACCGGCTTTCCGTGCTGGCCCTTCTTCCGAGTGGATCCACATCTGGAGAGCTTGCGTGACGAGCCTCGATTCCAGCGGCTGGTCACCGATCTCGAGCGCGAATACACGGCCTTCAAGATCGAGCGGCTTTAACGAGCCGTGTGCTTCACGAACCTGGATCGTCGCCTGAGGGGCCGTAGATTGAGGGGACTTGGCCTCCCATCGGACGAATATAGGTGCTCAACTGGCCGCGGTGATGGATGGCGTCGAAAAACAGATACCAGAGAAACTCGCCCAGAGGAGCTTCGCGAAACAGTTGCCCGTCGATGAAAAGCTTTGTCTTATTCTGCCAAGTGCTTTCGTTGAGCCGGTCGATACGCTCATCCAGCGCCGCATACTGTGTTTGAAAGGCGGAGAGGATGGCTTGCGGGTCGGCGGGCGCAGGTTGCGGAGCCCAGCTCACCTGCCCGCTGTCGATGAGTTCGCAACAGGCTTTGGCCTCACGCGTAAGCGTCCAGACAATCTCCGCAGCGGAGGGCGACCGCTCGTGGGGCCGATAATCAAATCGCTCGGGGGGAAGCGCCTTCAGCACTTTCAGGAAAGTCGAGTATTCCGCTTTGTGCCTGTTTTCTAGAAATTCTCGCACGGTCATCGCGTTCCTCCTTCGGCTGGGAGCCGGCAGGATGCAACCAGCTCCCTTGGCATTGCGTCAAGGTAGGCCCACCATAACGCAATTGCCGGTGTCCGGTTATTGCTTTCTGGCTGTGCCGGTTATTGTAGTGCCGGGGTCAGTAGCGATAAAACGCAGCTCCCGGAAATCGTCGCCCGCGGTAATAAAGAAGTCTAGCTTTACGCCGTTTGCTTCGAGAGTGATCGTTTTGGTGATGGCGCACGTGGAAGGATCCACAGAGTACGTTGCGGTCCATTTGCTGAACAACTGGTTGCCGTTTAGGCTGACCTGGATCGCGCCGTCTGCAGTTCCGTCTCCGTGGTAGTGAGTCATACCAGCCGCAGCAAATGGGCCCACGGGGAGCCCCGGAACATTGATTGTCCCGGAAGCCACGAAGCTATAGTCGCCCTTCAAATCGGCATTGGAACATGGACTGTCCGCTCGGACCTGGGTTGCCAAAGCAAACATCAAGACAGCCGCGAAAACCGTAAGACCTGTAAGTTTCGTCATAACATCTTTCTCCTTTTCATGCCCACGTGCGTGGGCTGGGACAGAGTCATTTCTATGACCTGCTCACTCTAATAACGGGAACTGGAGCTGAAAAGGGTCACGAGAGCGCGGGAATTTCTTGCTAGAATTTCCGCCATGGCAGCCGAGAACCGACAAGACATCACTGGTCTGCTCACTGCTTGGGGCAACGGCGAGGAGGGCGCACTAAGCGGCCTGATGCCAATTGTCTATCCTCATCTTCGGCGAATTGCGCGGAAGCATTTGGCCCGCCAGCTCCGCGATCACACGCTTGAATCGGCAGCGTTGGTGAACGAGGCGTACCTGAAATTGGTTCGTGCGCACGGCATCCGCTGCGAGAGCCGTGTGCAGTTCTTTGCTCTGTGCGCACAAATCATCCGGCGCATTCTCGTGGACCATGCGCGCAGCCGCCAATATGCCAAGCGGGGCGGCGGAGCGGTGCAGATTCCGATCGATGAGGCGCTACTTGGAGCGCGCGCGCCGGGAGTCGAGGTGTTGGCCCTCGATGAGGCGTTAACGTCGTTGTCGAATGTTGATCCCCGCAAAGGCCGTGTCGTAGAGCTGCGATACTTTGGTGGCTTGAGCGTAGAAGAAACGGCCGAGACCTTGCGAATTTCCCCGGAGACCGCCAAGCGCGACTGGAAGATGGCCAAAGCTTGGTTGTTGCGCGAACTGACTGGGGATAAGAACGGCAACGTCTCGTAGCCAGGGAAACCAAATACCAAAAGTTGTATGACCCCATTTCCCGAAAGAGCTTGTGTTCGCCGACCTGTAGAATCGGTTGTCGGCACACAGCTGCAGCGACATCCGTCGGGTCCCGCCTGAGTGACTCGAACCGGCGACCTCCTGCGTGACAGGCAGGCGTTCTGGTTTCTGGGCGGTCTTCCCTCCTGATTTATCCGCGCCGAAAATGATGTCCCCAAAGCGCCGAAGCCTCCGCCTGAAAGGTCCGCGTAACTATCACAAGATGAGGATGTTGCTTGGTAGCCCAGCGCTAGACTAGAGCATTCGGCGTCGTTCCGAATGGTCATGGCATGAATCTGTTTGCTGTAATAGAGTGAAAACAGTGGCGTTGCTCAACTCCCCGGTAGCTCAATGGTAGAGCATATGCTGTTAACTTTGTACTAATTCATTGATTCTGCACCGTTTAACCCCGAAAAAGCTGCCTAAAACCGGGCCTAGTTGGACCCAAGAGGAATGGCCCCGACTCGCATTCTGCCGAGCCTCGCTACTGCCGTCGTGACATTGCCGAGAACCTGGTCCGGATCGACTTTTCGCCGGTCATTTATATTACGCACGCTCCCCGCGCCCAAGGGTGGTGCCCTCCAGAGTCTCGTGGCCGCGATCGCGCTATGCGCGGATATGAAACCGCATCTTCACCCTACATCACTTGAAGTGTTCGCCCGCACCGAAGTACGCCGCTAAGCCCTCGCTGGCGGTGAGCTCGCGCGGAGCCGCGCTGCCGTCCAGCACCGCCAGCCACAGCCCGGTTTCCTTCGGGGATCATCTTCTCCAAGCCCTGGCCGACACTCCCGTGGTGCTGATCAATGGGGCCAGGCAGACCGGAAAGAGCACTCTGGTGCAATCTCGGGAGGTGGCTGATGAGCGCAGCCGCCAATACTTGACGTTCGATGACCCTGGAGTGTTGGCGGCGGCCACGCGCGATCCGAATGGTTTTCTTGCTGGCTTAACTACACCAGTCACGCTCGATGAGATTCAGCGCGTGCCCGAACTCTTTCCCTCAATTAAAGTAGCCGTAGATCGCAAGCGAGAGCCAGGGAGTTTTCTACTCACTGGTTCGGCAAATGTGATGCTCCTGCCTAAGCTGGCGGAGTCCTTGGCTGGCCGGATGGAAGTGCTCACGCTTTGGCCATTTTCACAAGGCGAGATGGCTGGCGTCCGCGAGGGGTTTGTGGACGCTTTGTTTAGAAAGCAACTGAAATGGCTCGCAGGGAAATCGATTGGTTCTCGGCGGGACCTGTTTGAAACCGTCTTGGCTGGTAGCTATCCGCCCGTAACCAGCCGACGCTCAGGGGCACGCCGCAGAGCTTGGTTTCAGTCTTATCTGATGACCATTCTTCAACGCGATGTCCGCGATCTCGCTAACATCTCAGATTTAACAGCTGTGCCCCGACTGCTTGTGCTTGCCGCCAGCCGCGTCGGCGGTCTCCTAAATTTCGCTGACTTGTCGAGAGGCCTGGCACTCCCACAAACAACCTTGAAGCGATATTTTGCGTTACTCGAAACTACGTTCCTTGCGCAGCTCTTACAACCTCGGTCTGGCAACCTGGGGCAGCGGCTCATCCGGACGCCAAAAATCTATTTGAATGATACTGGCCTGCTCGCGCATCTGCAGGGACTCACTTTGGAGAGGTTGGAAGTAAATGCGGGAGTGATAGACGGCATACTGGAAAACTTTGTCTTAATGGAACTGAAAAAGCAGTCGGCCTGGAGCGATACCCAGCCGCAACTCTTCTACTGGCGCACAGCTTCGGGGCAAGAGGTAGACATCGTGCTGGAAGACTCGGCCGGACATCTGGTAGGCGTCGAGGTGAAAGCCGGTGCCACTCTAGGTCAAGGCGACATTCACGGCTTGCAGGGGCTCGCCAACGCGGCTGGCAAACGATGGATTCGGGGAGTCGTGCTATACACGGGCAGCGAAATTATTCCCTTTGCGGGCAACTTGCATGGCATACCAGTGCCCTTACTCTGGAGAGCTCACAAGGGGGAAGAACCTATTTCCAGCTGATTCTTAAATTGCGCGTTAGCTCCTCACGATACTTCTTGCCCCAGCAAAACTCCATGGCGGATGACCTGCTCGCCTTGACATTCAACTGGAAGATCGACCATCTCGAACAGGTTAGAGCACTGATCAGCACTCTGAGTGACGAGGTCTCGCAACTGATCGGGCCCGAGAGTTTCCTCGAGCGGAAAATACTCTATTCAGGAAAGCACTCCGGTGATGCCATACCACTCCACGAACTCGATGAACTCTCGGCTGAGCTCAACCGTATCAGCGAGACCGGCCGGTCCTCGCCTGTGATGCAGGAGTTCGTAAGTGCGCTACAGCAACTCATCCAGGCGGCTAACGACGAAGGTAATCCCATCGTTTTCGTGTGAGGATCCCGGAGATAGCGACAGCTATGCCTACGACGCGCATTTGGGCGTCTTTTTTTTGCTCACCATCGGATCGATACCGATCAACCCATCGCCTCTGAATTTGGTCTGGCGTCTTGCCTTCCATTCCGAGCTTGGTGCGCAACTCCTGCAACGGCAAAACGGTGCGGCTAGCGACGGGATTGAAGCAGATGGGAGCGCGGAGCTTTGAGTAGTAAACGAGGTCCCGGAACGGCGCAGGCGTAAACGTTGGGGCTCCCCAGCCTCGCATGACAATGCACACGAAGCCGTTGTCGCCTTGGGCGGCAACCTTGAATCCGGAAGCTGCAAGGATCTTCACAGTGGCATGCGCCGAAACGTTTTCAGGCGCCGCACTTCTCGCCAATGCTATCTCAGCTTCGGGCGTCATCATGTACTCACTGAGCGGAGGGTACCTGGCGCTCTGCCCGCGTACGGGTGCAACTTGCATACTAACCAGAAGTAATATAAGCCCTGCCATAATTCTTCGCATTTGAACTCTTCTCCTCAATTGAAATAGCTTGCTAACCCCTATTACGGCTCTCGACGACACGGAGATACGCACCCAAGATTGTCACGCCGGAGAGGACAAGCTTAGGCCACGGCCTAAGCTCGTCAGCGGCCCTGGATCAGCAGAGCTTCAGTTGGCGGCCGTTGTCGCCACCGCTGCACGCCCAGCCGCACGTCGCGCGTCGGTCACGTTGCCGCGATGCATCGTCTGGTGCAGGGCCAGCACGAGGAAGCTCTGCCCGAAAGTGGCGAACTCCCGCTCCCGGCCCTTGGGTGGTGCTTTCGTCGGCTTGTCGAGGTCCGCCTCGCTCAGCGACTCCAGAAGCTTCAGGTTCTGCTCGCGCAATTGAAGATACTTCTCTCGAACCTCGGCGAACGGTGGATACCCTTTGGCATCGGCGACGGGTTCCGAGCCCTCACCGAAAAACTGCTGCCATTCTGCCGCGGGATTCTTATCTCCGAAAAGTGCAGCCGGAATCATGCCCTCAACCAGTGTGAGATGACCCAGCACCCACAGCGGGTGGCACCCGCCGTTTGGCGTTGGAAACGTCGTTGCGGCGCCGCTCATCTCGTCGATTACACTTAGCACCGCTCCATTCGAAACGGTCAGCGCGAACTTAATAGCGTCTTTCGTGTGCATGTTTTCCTCCTGGAATTGCAATCTCATTAAGTATTACGACTCTGGAGCGGTCCAGGATACGGCGCCCCGGCAAAATGCTCAGGAAGGATCGGCCATGACCACGGAGGTCGCCGCTGAGAGAACCCACGCGCAATGCGCGTAATCCACGATGCGCACGATGTGCTGATCGATCACTTCGAGGCGAGCGACAGAATCAGGCGTCCACTCGTCCCTGTGTTGGCGCAGCACTACGACTGCCAACTCGCCGTCCACTTCTGCAACTGTCAGTCGCCACGGCACTCTCTGTCGTTCGTAGTTCCCGAAGTATGGCGATTCGCCGATGGGACCGGCAAAGCGATCTGCGACGCGGAGTCGAGCATCCGCGCGAATAAGTTCGCGGAGCCCCTCCCAATCACGCTTATTGAATCGGTCGACATAGAGATGCAAAAGGCGTGACAACTCCGGGCTAACTTCGCGGTGTGATGCCACGGGCACAGGCGAGGCAGCCAGTTTCGACCTACCCCTGTTGAGCGCGGCCTTGACGCCGCCCACGGTGGAGCTGACCAGCTCTGCGATTTCTTCGAGCGTGTAATCAAAAACATCCTTGAGCAGCACGCAAGCGCGTTCCTTGGGAGGCAGACTCATCACTAGCTGCTCAACCGCTCGACCGACTCCAAGGACAGAAGCATTGGCAGGCCTTACGGAATCTGGACTCATAGCAGCGGTTTCGGCCTCAACCCGGACACCACGCCTCCGCAGGAAGTCGATACATCGATTGTGCGCAATCCGGAACAGCCACGGGGCAAGAGGACGACTATCGTCGTATTGATCCAGCTTCCGATAAGCCTCAAATAACGCGTCTTGAACCACGTCCTCGCCGTCCATCACCGATCCGGTCATCCGCGAGCAGTACCGGTGCAGGCGCGGCCGGAGTTGAGTGATGGTTTCAAGGAACGCCAGATAGCGGGCCTCGAAGGGACCATGGGCTTCCATGTCGCGTGGATGATCCATATCTATCTATCTGTACGCAGCTAGTCGCCTTTGGGATACGGACAGAATCTCTAGGTTACGACGTCTGCCCTTGAAGCGGCGCGCCATAACCCATTTTGGGGAAGAACCTTCCGCTGCCAGCGGGAAGTTCGGTCGAGCGGGTCCATGACGCGGGCGTTGGTCGAAGATTCGATAGGGCGGCCATTCGGCGGGCAAAGCACGTCGCACTATTCCTCAGATCGTCGAGAAAATCGAAACACGTGCTTCTTGACAGTGGTTTCCGGGCGGGTGGTCGGCAAACCTGACTTTACCGGATTATGGAAGGCTCGGTCACCCGCCCAGGACGCTCAATTACCAGCGGACTCGTCGATGAGGATTCTTATTCGGCGCGCAGCGCCTCCGAGGGAGATATCCGGCTTGCACGCACAGCGGGAACTAATGCTGCGACCAGCGTCGAGAAGCTGAGTGTCAGGATGGCCTGGAGAGTCGTCGCGGGGTCATACGGATTCAAGCCGTAGAGTTGGCTGCCTAGGAATTGGCCCACTCCCAGAGCCAGCGGAAATCCGACAACCAGACCTATAGCTACCAGGGCAAACGCTCCTCGGACTATAAGGGCCGCCGCTTGCGCGGGAGTGGCCCCGAGCGCCAGCCGCACCCCAATCTCGGTGGTGTGTCGTCCGACGTTATAGGCAGTAACTCCATACAGCCCGATGGAAGCAAGGACAAGCGAAAGTATCCCGAAGAATGATGACAGTTGTGCAATCAGGCGCTGTTGCCGGAACTGATTGGATACTTGCTCACCCAGAGTTCCAATCGACTCGATCGGAAGACGAGGATCTACCGAGATTATCGCCTGGCGAATTTCAGCAGCGGATACAGTGGCGCCAGGCCGCGCCACAAGGATGATGTCGTGCAGGTGATGTGAGCCGGGATTGCTATCTGCCCCAGTCTTTGCCACCACATCGTGCTGCGCTTCGGCCAGAAAAAAGAATGGAACAACCGGCTTGTCGAAATCGAAGTCCAGGTAGCGTGCATCTTGCGCTACACCCACGATTTTGTAGTTCCGCGATGATCCCAGTTCCGGACGTCCGAAGTATTGTCCAATGGGGTTTTCATTGTTGAAATACTTCTTCGCGAACGCCTCATTGATCACCGCAACGTGCTGCGAAGTCGCAGTATCTTCCTCAGAGATGCTCCGTCCTTCGATGATTTGAGTTCCGATAGCGCTGAAGTATCCTGGCGTCACTCGATCCCAATAAACCATGTTTTCAACTTTATCCGCGTCAGGCCCGGGAGCCGGGCGCCCGTCCAGCCACACGCTGCTAGCCCAATTATTTCCGCTCAACGGGGAGTACTGGCAGATCGCCGCGGCAGCCACGCCGGGAATGGTGGATAAGGACGCTCGAATGCGATCGTATAGGATGGTGAACTGGTTTGGTTGGTAGTCGACCAGACCTGGATCAATCCTGACGATCGTGCGTTGCTCTTGGAGGAAGCCAAAGCGTTGATTCTCGAGGCGGTGCACAGCAGTAGTCAGTAATCCGGATGCTGCCAACAAAACCAAGGAAAGAGCTGCCTGGAACACCACCAGCATCTTGCGAGGAAGCGCACCCGTGCGAGCAGTGGAACGGCTCGCTCCCCGAAGGGCTTCGATCGGATCTACCCGCGTGGCCATCCATGCGGGAGCGACGCCGAAGGCCACGGCCGCGATCAACGACACGCCGAAAGCAAAGAACAACACTGGCATGGAAGGCGACGCATTGATCGGTATACCCGCCACACCCCGCGCCGATGGAAATACAAAGTGCAGAATAAGCTGCGTCCCGGCAAATGCGACCACCAGACCCGTCAAGCCTCCCGCCAGTGAGAGCAAAATGCTTTCGGTAAGAGCCTGCCTCACAAGTCGCGACGCATGCGCCCCAAGCGCTACGCTGACAGATATCTCCCGGCGACGCTGCATGCCGCGAACGAGCATGAGATTGGCCACATTGGCGCAGACAATGAGCAGCACAAACGCCGAAACCATCATCAGAATCTGAAGCCAGTGTTCATATTCCTCGCGCATGCTGGTTATGCCCGAACCCCCGGGACGCAGGAATAGGGTTTGCTCGGGAAACTTCGCGCGGTCGTTGGCGCTCATCTCACTCCAGTGCGAGCGCAGCCACTGCTTGAGTTCCACCCGCATTTGAGCTTCTATTGCTGCGGACTCAGCACCGGGCCTGATGCGTCCGATCAAATCCAACCAATACTGGTCAGCCTGATTAAGATCGCCAGCATCCGCTTGGGGCATCAATGATTCCGAGTTGAGCGGCAGAAAGAAATCGGGTGGATCGCTGCGAAGCGTATCGCCAAAGAAGCTGGGTGGAGTGATTCCCACGATGATGAATGGCGTGTTGTCTATGTGGAAGACACTACCAACGATGGACGGATCCGATCCGTATTGCTGCCATAGTCGATAGCTCATCACTGCTACCGCCGGAGCGCCGGGTTGATCGTCGGTGAAAGTCAGCAGCCGTCCGGTATATGCACTGATGCCGAACATGGCGAAATAATTGCCCGAAACGAACTCCCCAGGATAGCTTTGTGCTGACTCTGTGCCGCCGGAACGCTGCACACCAAACAGCGGATCGGAGGCCTGGAACGCCGCCAATTCCGCAAAACCCTGGGTGTGGTCCCGAAAATGTTTATACAGATCGTAAGAAACAAGGGAATACTCATTCTCTTGACTGTACCCGCCCCAATAGCAGCAGCGTGCCTCTTTGCCCAGGCGGTACAATTCGCCGGCATTAGCCACTGTCAGCGACTTCAGCAGAACATCGTAGAACAGAGTGAAAATAGAGGTTGTCGCGCCAATGCCCAGCGCCAGCGTCAGAATGGCTACGGCCGTAAAAAGAGGACTCTTCCGCAGGCTGCGAAATGCGTAGCGCAAATCTTGACCTGCTTGCTCCAGCCAGATCCAGCCCCAGGTCTCACGAGCATTTTCTGCAACCATTGTGTGGTTGCCAAAAAGCCGCATCGCGGCGTAACGCGCTTCTTCTTTGCTCATGCCAGCGGCAACGTTCTCCGCAATCTGCTGTTCGAGATGAAATTGCAACTCGTCGTTCAACGACTGACCGGCTCGCTCGCTGCGAAACAAGGTCTGCAACTTGATCCACAATCGTTGAATCCACAACATAACGTCTCGCTCCTACGTTGTTTCCACTACCAGATTGATCGCCGCAGACAAACGGCTCCAATTCGCAGCTTCTTTTTCAAGTTGCGCGCGTCCGGCCGCCGTCAACGAATAAAATTTGGCTTTCCTTCCCGTCTCGCTTTCTGCCCACTTGGCTTTGATCCAGACTTTCTGTTCGAGCCGGTGCAGCGCGGGGTACAGCGATCCTTGCTGAACCTGAAGCACTTCACCGGAGATTTGCTGAATGCGTTTGGCAATCGCCCAGCCGTGTTTCGGCTCAAGCGAAATGGTTTTGAGAATTAGGAGGTCGAGAGTTCCCTGGACGAGATCGCTTGGTTTTCCCATACTATGATTATCTACAGTAACGATTGTCGATAGTCAAGGTGTGACCGAGTTCGCCGCTTGGACTGTCGTAGAACCGGGCACCTCGCGAAGACACTCAATTCCTTGATTGTCGGTTATTACCGGCCAATATTCTGAATCACACTCCTAAAAGCTGCAGGCCAGAAGGGTTATTCTCTTCCAGTTGGATTTTTGTTTCAGGAGGAAGGAGCTCCGCTTCCGGCTCAGATCTTGGCAGGTCAACGCCGGTGGGGCAGAGCTCCAATGAGCTACGATTCAATTTATCCCACTTTCCGCACCGCCGCACAAGCTCGAAACGGATTGGGCCGCGAGCTGCGCCGAGGTTATTCTGCGAAGATGTCCGGCATGTGAAATTGATTCGATCATTGGCCACGGACGCCGCCGCAAGCAAGCGCATGATGAGCATCACGATTGGATTGACATTCGTCGCGGCCGCTGCCCCGGTTGCAAGAGAACCTTTACCTTCCTGCCGCCGCTTTCTCTCCCTTACACGCACTACAGTTTGCTGGCGCGCTGTCAGGCATTGCGGCGGCGCTTGGTGGAGCGCTGCTCCTGGGAAGAGGCAACGCCTACGCTCACAGATCCTAATCGCGTGCCCGATCCTTCCACACTTCGCCGCTGGGCCCACGGTCTGGACCGCTCCCAACCGGCACTTTCCTTTCTCCACCAAACGCTCGCCCGCATGGCTCACTGGCTGGCGCGTGGCGATCCCGCCGATCACCAAGCTGGGCCTTTGTCCTGGCTGACTCCGGTTTTGCAAATTCTCTGGCCCTTGCGGCTCTGAGAAAATTCCTCCACCCACCATCCTTGCCTGGAAATGCTGGCAACAGTTTCCTACGCTCGCCTCCAGAGGCAAAACTGCTTCGTGGGCGAGGACGTCGAAAAATTGAAACAGCGCCTTTCGCTGCTCGATTATCTGCGGCAGCAGAATTGGGTCGCCCGGCCCGCCTCTCACGGCCCCGAGTTCGTCGGACTCTGTCCCCTTCATCCGGAAACCCGCCCTTCGTTCTATGTCAATGCCCGCAAGAATCTCTTTTACTGTCACGGTTGCGGCCAGGGCGGCGATCTCCTTCGCTATGTCCAGTTGTCCCGCCATCTATCCTTCCGCCAATGTCTCGCTTATCTGAGCGCTCTTACAGCCGACCCTGCCCCTATACTCGAGCAAGCCGCCACGTTCTATCAACAGCAACTCGAACGCTACCCCGAGGCACTGCGATATCTCGAGCAACGAGGACTGCACGATCCCGCCCTGATCAAAGAACTGCGAATCGGTTATGCCCCTGGTGGGAGCTTGCGCCGTCATCTCACGGCCCAAGGCTATTCCTTTGATCTCCTACAGCGTCTCGGCCTGCTCAACTCGCACGGTCATGATGCCTTCTACCGGCGCGTTATCTTCCCGTGCTGCCAAGGCGGACGCGTCGTCAACCTCTACGGCCGCAGTATCGCTGCCGCCTTCGCCCATCGATTCCTCTCGGGCTCCAAGGGTGGCTTGTATGCTTGGGAGCAGGTTCAAAACTGCCCCGAGGTGATTCTGGTCGAGGGACTGTTCGACTATGCCGTGTTGTGGCAGGCAGGTTTTCGCCATGTCACCTGCTCGTTGGGCACGCATCTCAACGCTGACCAGTTTCAACAGTTGTGCGACCGCCCGCGCACCGTTTATCTCACCTTCGATGTCGATGCCAATGGCAGCGGCCAACAAGCTTCGCAGCAGCTAGCACAGCGTCTGTGCGCGCAAGGTATCGTCACTCGCCACGTCCTCCTGCCCGAGGGCCACGATCCGAACTCCTTCTTCATCCAGGGCGGTGATGCGCGACAGTTCCAATCTCTTCTGGAGGCCGCTCAGCCATGAAGTTCTCCGTGATCCATCAGCAGACCTCTCACAACGCACATAGTCCTATGCGTGTCGTCGAGCAGACCACGGACCGAGGAATCGCCTGGGTCAATCGTTACCTGGACCGCGAATATGTTCGCCGCATAGCGAACACGACCCTGCGCACTTACGCTCACAACCTGTTGCACTTTGTTCGCTGGTGGGAGAGCGTTCACCACACCTCGGACATTGTGGAAGGTGCTCTGACCGAGTCGACGCTCCTTGAATATGTGAGGTTTCAGTCCAGCCAACAACCTCGGCCTTCCCCTTCCACCATTAATGACCGCGTGGCCGTCGCCGAGCGCGCCATCCGCAACGAGTTCCCCGATGCTCCCTGCCAAATCGCCCGCGGCTTTCATCAAGCTTTTTTGCGGCGAAGGCCGATGGGCCTTGGCCGGCCGCGAGTAGCGATGAGCCGGCTGCGAGTGAAAGTCCCTAAACGCAACATCGTGCCGCTCTCGGTGGATGAAGTCGCGCGTTTCTGGTCGAGCTTCCGCACTTCGCGCGACTTGGCCATCGTGGGCCTGATGCTCCTACAAGGGCTGCGGTCCGCCGAAGTATTGGCTTTGAATCGCGACGACGCGTTGCTTTCCGAAGCACAGCTTCGCGTTCCTGGCAAAGGCAACAAATTTCGCTTCCTGCCACTGGCGCCGGAAACCGTGCAACTGCTCGAACACTATCTGCGACTGGAACGACCCAATCCTTGCTCCGCCGCGCTGTTCGTCTCACTCAAAGGATGCGCGCGCGGAACGCGCATGACCGCTGCGGGATTGCGTTCCTTATTCCGCTACCATCGCCAGGGCACCGGCATCCAGCTCGCCAACCCTCATCGATTTCGACACACCTTTGCCTCCGACATGATCCGCGCCGGTATGAGTCTTCCTGCGCTCATGCAGCTGATGGGTCACGCGGACATCCAGACCACGCTGCTCTATGTGTTGGTCACCCCACAAGACGTCTACCTTGAATATGCACGTGCCGTGGCGCAGCACATTCGTCCTCTTCCGAAGGCCTCCTCATGAACCGCGCGCGACGCCCTCCGCTCCAGCATCCTCTGGCTCCGGTCTTCGATCGCGCGGTCGATTCCCTCGGCGTGGCACTCAGTCCCGACACCACTCGTCACCACCGCGGGACTGCCCGCAATTTCCTGAGCTATCTCGGCGCTGATCATCCTGAGGTGCAGCGCCTCGACCAGTTGCATCGTGAGCCTCACATCCTCGGCTGGATGTCCCGCCTGCGTTCGCAAGTGCCGCCGCTCGTGACCGCATCCTGTATCAACCGGCTTATCGATCTGCGCTGCATCGTCAACGAGCTGGCTTGGACCGAACAACTTCCTGAACTCGCTCATCTGATCCGCCGCGAGGATATTCCGCGCCTCCCGCACAGACTTCCGCGTCCGCTCACAGCAGAGCAGGATCAACTCCTACAAAAGGAGTTCCTCCGCCGCAACGATCTGGGTGGCAATGCCTTTCTGTTGATTCGCCACACCGGCATGCGCATCGGCGAGTGTGCCGATCTGTCCTCCGACTGCCTTCGCTCGACCGGCCCCAATCAATGGGCCGTTCATGTGCCACTCGGCAAACTCAAAACAGAACGTATGGTCCCCGTAGATCCCTTTGTGTGTGAACTCGTCCAACGCCTCCGATTCTTTCGTTCGCTTGATCCCCTGCCTGCCGATGGGCGGCTCTTTGTCCGTCTGGGCGCGAAAGACACGCTCCTTCGTCACTTTCGTGATTATTTACATCAAGTCTGCCATTCGCTCGGCCTTTCCATCCGCATCGTCCCACATCAGCTTCGTCACACCTATGCCTCGGAGATGCTTCGAGCCGGTGTTGGCTTGGTCGCGGTGATGAAATTACTCGGTCACACCTCTCCCGAGATGACCATGCAATATCTTGATGTGACGTTGAATGATCTCGAGAGGGAATTCCAGCTGGCTCGCTCAAAACCTCGGCATCTTGTTCCGCAGCCGAGAGTGCCATCTGCTCTGCTTCGAGAAGGCCTCGGCGGAGTGATTGATACTTTGCTCGCTGCTCAACATGTGCTCGAAATGTTCCGTCGTGAACTGCCACACGGTACTTCTCGCCTTCGCCTCGACCGTCTCTCCAACCGCCTCACCAAAATCCTCAGAGAAGCGCGCAAGCTCGCGACGCCCTGAAAATGGGCAGAGATTGGCCGGTAATGTCGGCAAACCTTACCTTGGGATTACTTCCCACTTGCCCGTGATCCAACCGGAATCGGAACCCAGCCACCCAGGTAGTGCGCGCTATGGCTTGGTTTCGTCAATCATCATGGACGGCGTTGATTCATGGCCTGTCAAAGGCGTAAGCTCGGCATCTCCAAGGAGATCACCATATTTCGAACGGAGGACGCTATGGATTTCAAGCGCGTTGCTGCCGCAGCTGTGACCATCGTGTTTGCTCTCGCTGTCACTGCAGGATCGGCATTAGCCGCTGAGAAGGACGACGTAGTCGCAGCAGTTCATCGGTATCTCGATAACTTGGGCAAGGACACGCTAGAGACGGCATTGGCAATGTGTGACTCGCATGTGTCGATTCTCGACGAATTTCCGCCGCACGAGTGGCATGGCCCGACGGCGTGCGCGGATTGGTGGAAGGCGTACAACGCCTACAATGAGAAAAACGGGGTTACGGACGGTGACGCGCCTCTGGGCACGCCATGGACCGTGGACATTACTGGAGATC
>Ga0207132_1143_pt1 | contig 14709 bp, 18 predicted proteins | sample Alteio_BWMinHeat_14_FD_153554 | JGI IMG/M metagenome (GOLD analysis project Ga0207132, IMG submission 153554) | Enriched cells from forest soil in Barre Woods Harvard Forest LTER site, Petersham, Massachusetts, United States -... | ecosystem: Environmental > Terrestrial > Soil > Temperate forest >...
CTTGGGGATTTCAAACAATCCGTGTGCGCGGGGACGGTCTTAGACGAAATCGCCAATGACGCGTGAGCGGTACTTGAGCCTGAAACTTCGATTGGAGATCAATGATCGTCAAATATTTCGCAAGCGCCCTACTCATCGTTATAGTCCTCGCCAGTTCGCAACTTACAGCCTATGCCGATAATTTCGGAGGCATCTTGCTCAACAGCGGCGCGTGCGGTACTGCCGGCGGTCCCGCGCCAGTCACGGCGTCATGCTCAATGCCAAACGGTTTTGGTGGTAGCTTCACTGAGTCTGGGACTGCCGTTGGAAGCCCCGGAAACGCGGGTGTCCTTGTGGAGGCCGCCGGTGGCGGAGCCCTCGCGACGGCGACGAGCGACTTCACCGACACGATTACGCTCGGCGGCCAGGGCAACGGCTTCATTATTCTTAGAACCACTGTGAACGGAGGATTTTCGGCGATCAACGCTACTCCGCAAGCTGGCGTGGGGTATGGGGCTGAATGGGGCGCCTCTGTCAACGGCTTGGGGATGTCCGTCACTGGTTCCTGCTTCGAGTCGACCGTGATTACACCACTCGCCGCCTGCGACCATCCGTATTCTTTCAGTTATGCTGCCTACCAAAATCTCACTGGAACAGTGGTCAGTTCTTTGACGTCCGACCTGGTCCCGATTCAGTTCGGTGTCCCTTTCCAACTTGATTTATCTATCCAGGCCTCTTGCGAAACGGCCGGAATTACAGCGGGGAATCCAGGGTGCATCGCCGATTTTTCTCACACAGACGATATAACAAGTCTGCAGGTCTACGACAGCGCAGGGAATCTCATGCCCAACCCAACCATTACCGACACCTCCGGATTCGTTTATCCGACTGCCTCTGCCTCGACTGTGCCCGAGCCATCGTCGCTGCTCCTGCTCGGCACTGGAGTACTCGGCCTCGGGATGATGGCCTTCCGCCGAAAGTCCGCGTTGGCGAGACCAAACTAACGCTCAAGTTCGGCAAAGTGGACCATTTCGATAGTCTTGTTTGCTTCATCATTCGGCTCCAGCCAAGGGCCGCTAGCGCTAGAACGGTCCCTGTAGCGGGTCAGAAGCACAAGGAAAAGGTATTCACGGAACCGTTGTACACCAAGATGCAGCGCTGCAAGACATCGCGCCCGATTAATGCGTGAATCCCCTGTTTTAGGAACAACTCCGATGCTGCAACCCGCAGATTTGGTATGGAAAGCGGAGTGTCGCTTGCGGCAGCCCCGCCGATAAGAAAATCTATGTCGTACGTATCTGCCGTGTGTACACCCGAACCGGTGCTCGGAGTCACGATGTCTATCGTGCCAGTTGGGGTCAGATTCAAGGCCGCAAGCACTCCTGGCTCAATCGAAGTGAAGCTTGCCCCGGTATCGACCAAGGCTCGAATTATCCGCATACCTGGCACAAGTAGATTTTGCGCCAGAAGAGCGCCCTTGCGCCCCTCACTGACAGAGACTCCTGCGTTGACGACGGGGCCGGCAGCATCAATGGTTAACGTGAAATGTGGCACTACGAGGCCCGAACCGGAGCGATTGGCCGCGTGAAGCAGAAGACAGGTTCAATTGCGAGTATCTGCTTGACGAGGAAAGGCTCTAGGCCGAACTGCTTGTACCCTTCCTTCAGGGCGTCATCATACGATGAGAACGTGTCGACTACTTGGTCGCCATGAATCAGGACGAACTTTCCCTCGTGCTGTTTCAGCTCCGGCAGTTTTGCTTGATACGTAGCCAGTTCTTTTTCTAACGCCATAGCCGTTATCTTAGCGCGCCAAAAGTATTCCAACAAACGGGAGAAAACAAGTAGATTCCTCGTGGTACACCTGCTCTGCTGCCATGCCGTTTTCAGCCAGTGAGGAGTAGTGCGAGAGGCTAAGGCCCTGCCGCCAAGTGAGGTACCTACCGGACGTGGCGGCCACCGGTGGCGGGGTAGGCCGAAAAACCCAAAAAAAGGCCGTCATTGCCCGCAAGCGAAACAAAAACCAGAGCATGCACCGCAGCCACGCCATCCCATGTAACGCCGCCGGTATGAGGTGCCGGTTCCCCTGGCCGTCCGCCAAGCTCGCGGGGCCTGGTGTCAAACGCCCGTGCGATCTGGGAGCGCGATGAACAATGCCTGACCTAGGCAGCGGTTAGGTTCAGGTGCCTGATAACAAAGGACTAACTGCCAGCGTTGCACGCGGGTTGCACACCGGCTTAGGCGCAAAGGGACTTTGCGCATCAGTGGAGGACCCGGCCCAGAATCTCATCGATGGTGTTTTGTGGCTTTTTTGCAACATCTGTGGCTTTTGTTGTCGCGCCCTTGGCGTTTTGAGCTTTGCGCGCTGAGGCTAAGCCCCGCCGCTGAAAAAATCGACCTACCCGTGGGGGCGACTGCCACCCGGCCCGGCCTAGGGAAGTTAGTCTAGAAAGCCTGCCATAAACCCCGCGAGCAACACAAAACGCAGAGCACGCACGCTGTCACGCCAATGTCGCACCCGACGCAGTGTCTACGGTGTCAGCGGCGGGTCCCCTGCGTGCCAGCTCGCCGGGCCGGGGGCCGATTCCACCGATCCGATGGGAAACGCGCTGGACTGTGTATCCTACGTAGCGTCTCAAGTGATTGATAACAGAGGCGATTGCAGGCTGGATAGCTTATCTCAAGCTTAGGCTTGGCCGTTATTGGACCCGACCGAGAATGTCATCGAGGCCGCTGTGTGTCTTTTCTGCCACACTTTTCACACTCTTGGCGTTTCGAAACTTCCGCGCCGAGGCTAAGCCCATGAGCTTCAGAAGAACATGGCACGCCTTGAGCCGGTCGCTTGTTCCAGCCGTTTTGCTTTCAAGGACTTCCACCGCGGCCTTACGGATGATTCCCTTGGATGTCAGTGCTCTTGGCATGGCGCACTTACCTCCTGTAGCTTGGAAAGAGTGTGACAGATTTGCCCCGCTTAGGGTGCCTTTATGCGCGCTTTTTGCTGCTCGCGGCTAGTGCGAGCCTCCCGTACTTCCGTACTCTCGCCAGATACAAGCTAACGGAGCAAACTTCCGTCACTGAGGGCCCGTTCATGCCTACAAAATCAGAAGCACTGCCGATGGCTTGGTTTGGCGGCTTAACCGGTGTCATTGGAGTAGCGCTAGGCTGGCTTATCGGTTCGTTGATTGTCTGGGATTTTTCACTGTCGGCCACTACGATTCGGACGATGATCGTTTTCGGTTTTATCGGTTTAAGTATCGGTTACATCGGCGCAAAGTGGCACGGCATCTAAGGCAATCGCGCCACTAAGGAAACTCTTATGCTGGTTGGCTTACTAATCGTCTTCGTCATTTATTGTGCAGGCCATTTCGTCGCAGAACTCTATTTCACCGAAAAGAAGTTTTAGTGCCTCTAGTTCCCCGTCAAGCGGCTGGCCGCATGTCGCGATTCAATGAGAGATTGGCCGGGAGCAGCGCCGCCGGAGAGAAGCCTAGAGCCGTCGCCCGGTCTTTGAGTAATTCGAGCAACGCCCTGCGAACCCGCTCCATGCTGTTCGCTGAAAGGTTGGAAATGTCTGCCTCGAAATTACCAATCGTAGCCAGCGAAAGACCGGCCGCGGAAGCTAGTTTGCTTTGCGAGATGCCAAGGTTTTTTCGGTAAAACTTCAATCCGGCCCGGAATGCGCTTTGATCTTCCATGAGTCCTCCAGTCTCAGACGATAGCAAATCGTCACTAGTCCAGGCGAGAATAGCTCAGTGGAATTAGTACAAATCGGTGAGAAGTCTAGATAAAGTTATGGATAGGCGTTAGTATGTGGATGTTCTGGCTCCCACGATTTGACGGCAGCTCAGAATAGAGAAGGGCCGCCGGATGTGAACGGCAGCCCTTGGTAAAAAATTTATGATGATACGTGGAACGCCTAAATGCAACGTAGCACAGTTAGCCGCGATGCCGCAACCGCGCCGTCGAAAAATGTATTAAGGAAAAGACCAAGACTTAGCCTCAATCGCCCCTCGAAACTTCGCAACGTAACTTTCAAGGTTGTTGGCCCTTGCCTCGCTCGAAAATTAGCCGCAAAAAAATACTCAGCCTATGACGTGGTTTGTAAAATTTGCTTCGCGCCGAGTGGCCGGAAGTGTGTTGGCGCACGAGGCGCACTCCGATCAATTCCACACGTTCCTCGCGAATTGTGCGCTGCCCAGGCTTACCGCGAGCGAGAAAAGACAAGGATTCGTAGCGAAAGAGTCCGCCGCGTCGAGGTTGTTGAGGGCAGAAGGGGAGCCAATGGTCCAGGGATGGACCGGCTCCCCTTGCTATGTGGGAATAATTCTCTGATTAATTGCAGAGATATTTCCACGCCGCGGCATGAAAAGCAACCGGCAACCGCGCAAGGCGGCCAGCCATGAAGCGCGGAGCGCCTTCCTTTTCCAACGATCAGCGCACAAAAATCCTCGAACTGCTGCGAGAGGCAGGACCGCAAGGTGTGAAGCGCGAGACGCTGATTTTCGAGCGACACTTCACGCAATGCGGCACACGCGTCTTCGAACTGCAAAAGATGGGGTACGACATTCGCTCAGAGCAGCGCGGGGACGACCGCTATGTGACTTACGTTCTCTATGGCGAACCTGCACAAGAAAAACCGCTGCCCACTCACCTACCCAAAGGACCGGACCCGCGCCCAGGAACTCTTGCCAATTCTGTGGACTGGTTCGAAAGAGCAACCGGCAAGCCTCGCGTCGTAGTGCCTGAAAAGTCCACCACGGATGATCTGCCTCTGTTCGATCTGGCGGTGCGCTAATGTTCATCCGGCGCAAGATAGCAAACGGGAATCCGTCGCTCGCCGTCGTTCCCTCATCGGACCCCGTTTCGCGTCCAGATATTTCTTGGATGAAGAAACACGTTCCGGTCTTGGGAGTGGCGCGAGCGCTTGGTTTAACGATTCGACGCGGCAAGGCGAAATGCTGGCGGGCCGAGAATCATCGGCATGGGGACGTTGACCCGTCGCTCAGTTTTTTTGAAAAGCGAAACCGCTGCCGGTGCTTTGTCTGCGACATGCGCGGGGGACACTCAAACGTTGACCTTGTAACGGGTGTCCTCGATTGTGATCTTGGCTCCGCCGTCCAATGGATTGCCGAGCGCTTCACCGTTCCGAATATCAAAGTGGGACGGCCATCGGGGACGGATCTTGCGTCCCCCGCACCCTACCGCGTCGGCGTTCATGCCTCCGAGTGGGAAGTTATTGTGCGTTCTGGCATGTGGGGAGCGTTGACCGCTGCCGAGCGCAGCGTGCTTCTCACCCTCGACAAGTGGCAGGACATTGAAAGCGGAATGACGCGCCCTTCCTATCAGGCCCTCATGCGGTACAGCGGAGTCGCCAAGCGTGCCAACGTTGCGAGTGCCATTAAAGAGCTTCGGAAGATTCGCGCCGTCCAATCTGTTCCCGGCCTGCGCTGTGGCCTTATGCGGGAATGCTCTGCCTATCGCGTTACCCTCAATGACCCGAAATTTCTCGAGCTTTGCAACGCCGTTTTTGCATCGGCCCGCAAAGAGATTGCCGAAGAGCGCGAGTACCGTGCTTCGCTCAAAGCAAAGCGTCAACGGGACGCTCGCAAGCCGAGCGGACCATCCTTGCAAGTCGTTCCTCAAAACACGAATACAGAAGGTGGGCTCCGCCCCCCTGCACCCCCCCGCAGCATGTGTTTCCAATTCCAATTCAGAGACTCAGAACCAACACCAAGAAACACCTACCTGTGAAGGTCTAAACCTCAGTTCCCCCAGGGAACTACGTGCCAATTTATCAGTTCCCCAGGGGAACCGTGAAATTAGCAGAACGGCATTCGAGAAGTTAGAGCGCGACAAAAAGAGTGAGCGCCAACCAGGGGGCCGCAAGTGATACTCACAAGTACGCAGGCTTACGCGCTACTCGCCAAGCATGGCGTTTTTGCTCTGGCCGTATGTGACCGTTGCGGGCGGCTTCTCGGGGCCGTGCGCTACACCCGGCGGGGTGATGCCGGGGAGTGGTGTTCATCGGCTTGCAGGGGCGACGGCGAGCGAACAATGGTGCCTAGGGGCGGACGGCCCAGGAAGCATCTGACGAACGCTGACCGGCAGAGGGTTTATCGTTCCGGCCTAGGTGTTACGAAACCCCCTTGCAGACACCCGGAAACAAAGGGCTTGCGGACGCAAAAACTGCCTCTCTCGACTAACCCCCTTACCCGGGCATTTCTACCGCACGAAAGGCAGGCAGCGCAGTGACACCCCTACTCAGCGTTTCTGAAGTATCGAGGCTCCTGGCCGTCTCTAAGATCACGATTCGCCGCAAGGTGAGCGCCGGGGAGCTGCCCTGCGTCCGCTTGACGAAAGGTGGGCCGCTGCGCTTTACCCTGGCCGATGTAGAGCGATTCATTCAGCAACGCAGGGCTTGACAGACGCTATTTAATGTAGGACAATAAATCATGAGGAAACGGGGCAGGCCAACAAAGGCGGCAAAGGACAGGCGGAACGTAGTTCTACGGCTCCGCTTGACGAAAAAAGAGTTTCAAGCTCTTTCTGCCGCTGCGAAGGATACAGGCGAAACCGTTTCCGAGTATGCACGTAAAAAAATCATCGGGAGGTAACCCCATGGAAACTACAGAGAAAAAGGCAAGAGGCAAGCGCGGACAAGGCTCCGTCTATCTGCCGAGCAATTCTAGGAACTGGTGGATTAAGTTTTCGGTATCTGGCCGGGCAATTCAGAAGAGCGCGGAAACAGAATCACGGCGTGAGGCTCTGAATTTTTTGAAAACGGAGATTCTGAAACACGCGAACGGGGACGCAATAGACGCCGGCCGGGTTACGGTTGACGATTTGTACGCCGTCCTGCTCACGGATTACAAAATCAACGGCAAGTGCGAGTCTTGGTGCGAGCGGAACTGGCGCGTGCATCTCAAACCGTTCTTTGGCGGGTTGCAAGCCAAGAACGTAGGAACGGACACTCTTAACCGTTACATCGAATCTCGCCGGGCCGAGAAAGCCGCAAACGCGTCAATCAACCGGGAATTGAGCCTGCTCCAAAGAGCTTTCATGTTGGGGTATGAATCGCAGCCCCGCAAAGTGGCCCGTCCGCTCCGGTTTCACAGGCTCGCGGAGTCGAAACCGCGGCAGGGTTTCATTGAACAAAAAAAGTATGCTGACCTGGCCGCGAATTGTTCTGAGTTGTTTCTGCGCTCGCTGCTCTGCCTGTCCTATACGTTCGGTTTCCGAAAGCAGGAACTGCTCGATATGAAAGTGGGACAGGTTGATCTATTCGCGGGGACCATCTGCCTAAACCCAGGCGAGACAAAGAACGGCGAAGGCCGCAAGGTATCCTTAACGGCGGACGCCAAGAATCTGCTCGCGGCTTGTGTTACCGGCAAGGGTTCAAGGGATTCCGTATTCACTCGGAATGGAAAGCCCGTCAGAGACTTTCGCGCAACGTGGGACAAGATCACCCTCGCCGCTGGCGTCCCTGGCCTGCTCTTTCACGATCTGCGCCGGTCTGCCGTGCGGGGAATGGTCCGCGCTGGCGTGCCAGAAACGGTCTGCATGAAAATTTCCGGCCACAAGACGCGCAACGTCTTCGACCGCTACAACATCACAAGCGAGCGTGATCTGGCCGACGCCGCCTCGAGAATTGAGATAAGCCAGAGACAAGCTAAAGTGGACGACGCGGAGCAGGTTGCCGAAGCTGAGCAACCTGCTACAATTCAATGAGTTAGGCTGCCTTGCCCGGGTGGCGGAATGGCAGACGCTGAGGACTTAAAATCCTCCGGGGATTTTTCCTCATGTGGGTTCGACTCCCACCCCGGGCACCATTCTTTCTTATTGAAGATGAACGAGTTGTCGGGCCGCTGCTTTCCGTGTGACTCTGGTGTACCCCATTTTCGAAAAGAACGAGCGGATCGCGGCTCCAGGCGTTGGCCAAATCCGCTTCCGGTCCTGTCCGCCGTCACCAGCGAGATAGCGGAAGCCACCATTGGAGCACGGTCGAAACCGTGCGCCCAGCAGCGAGCTTTGTCGCGGTTGAGGCGATGAGTCCCGTCACAACTAGTTCCCGGATGTGCGGGAACTTGCGCCGGATTTAGAGAAAACTCCCCTTCAAGACCCGGGTTGAACGCTGGGCTCCCCACGGCACGCGGTTACCGTGGGCCAGTTTGCCTGTGTTTTGCGCAATTAGAGACAGCAGGAAGAAAAGGTGGTCACGCCCGAGCTTCCCCTGAAAAGGGAGTCTTCGGTTCTTGGTACGGGAGAAACAAAGTGAAACAACGAAGGCACCGCAACGCTCGGCTCCTCGTCGTATCCGTCTTTCTGGCAGGGGGCTGCTTCCTATTGCCGCAAGACAGCAAGGCGCAGCAACAGCCATCGGCCACGTGCGCCGACTGGACGAACGTCCAGAGCTGGAGTGGGACAATTACAATCTCCGGCTCGGGACACTCTAGCGATCAGCATGGGAACAGCTCGACAACCTCCGAGAGCGCGACCATTACGTTCAAAACGTCCACGACTCCCGGGGGACCCTGCGATCCTTTCGTGGTTGACACGAGCGAAGCCTTTACGTGGCTTGAACAAGCATCCCAGGTCACTGACTCCGTGACCATTCACGACACGGTCACCAGCCCTTGTGTGGGCAGCGACGGCGGAACCTATACACAAACTACTTCCTATGACGTGGACAACGGCACGACCACGCTGAACAATGCCGGGCTGGCGATTATATTCACCAGTGCAACGAGTGGAGGCTATGGACTTGGCTGGTCTGAATATGTGGACGGATTGCGGATTTCGTACAGCTCAACCGGATGCGGTACCGCCCCCCCGACTATCTCCAATAACGTACCCTGGGGGCCGGTAGGCATTATTTTAAATACGAAGTCTATAGACTATTTTCCGAATCCCGTTCCCCTGCCGAGCACTATCTCCACGCTTAATTGCAACTCCGGCGGTAGCACCGCCGGGGTTAGCTTCCGGGGGGCGTCGTATCTCGGCGCGAGTGCAGCAGATTGGACGATCGGTTGCAACATTGTTCCGGCGTTTGCCTACGATGTACTGGTTTCAACAATTCAGGATTATCCAAAGTGGAGGCCTATGGGTGGGGCCGACGAGAAAGCCGTGGGCAATCTTTTGGATCTTCAAGCCCGGATCGTCTACAAAGGCACAACTCAAACGGCCTTTGGAGTCAACCCCGATCAATGGATGTTTACCCTGAAGGATTACTCGAGCGAGCCCGGTGTCGCGCTAAATTGGCCCCCGCAAGACCAGCTGGTCAGCCCAACCCCGCCCGATTTGGATTTTAACCTTGCAGTAAACAATGTGCTAAATCCGGGCATTGTCATTCCACCTCCAGGAACCACCGCGCAAATCCCTCTCAATGCCACGAATGCCGGCAACCTGGCTTTCGTTCAACTCACCGTAGAATCACACGACTGGGGAGGGTGGGCCACGCTGAACGTAGCCGCGACTGTAGCTGGTCAACCACCAATCCAAGGGCACTTGACACTTCCCGGTCTCCAGAACGTCACGGATATCTTGCTGCCCCTTCGCATACCCGGATCTCATATTGCGAATAGCTGGAAGAACGGCAAAGTTCCCTTGAATACCGCGGACAGCGACGATTCCGAGATCCCCCAAGGAGCGAACAATTCAAACCGCGGCGACGGACTCACCCTTTATGAAGAATACCGCGGGTTTTACGTTGACTGCGCACCCATTCCCCAGAGCTCGAACTGCTTCGGCAGCCCATCGAGCGTCCCCCCACGGGCCTTCATGCACGTCGAAGGCGATCCCACGAAACTGGATCTCTTCGTCGTTAACGATGGAGAGCCGGACGTTCTGGAAGGGATGAAGGATTTCGCCGCGGGAACTGGAATCAAGGTTTGTTGTCCAACCTTGCGGGACGACCAGATTAACGGCCAAGCTAGTCGTGTCGTCAATTTCAATCATAGTCAGGGCGCGCACGAAGTCGATCAGCACGCGATCGTCATTGTAAAAGGAAAGGGAGCCGGCCCTTGCACGGAACACGGACCTGACCAGCCAAAAAACATCACAAAGATCTATTACCCTCCGATCGCCAATATCCTGGACATGGCGCAACGCGAAGGAGGCAGCGCAAGGGTTGCCTGGGCAACCGACAAATACCCTTACTCGGTGGCTCATGAACTCGGACATTCGGTCAATGTTTCTCACCACGGAGTCACAGACAGCAGGGAACCGCGCTATTGGACCACCCCGGATGGAACCTCCCTCATCGAGATCAACCCCGACGGGACCAGCACCCCGATACAGGCGTTCCTTGAAGATAACAGCACGACGGTAACGCCTTCTGACCTGAGCATATCGGCCGGTGGGAAATTTAAAATCTATCGCGGCGAAAATGGCGGAAAGCATAGCGGGGATGTCTTTTGCTTCATGAGATACAACATCTCTCAGTCTTATCTTCCTTTGGCAGACCCTAACGGGAACAAGAGATTCTTCGTTCCAGAACGGGAGAGAGCCGGCAGACGCATGACCAACATGTCGGTGGGAACCGACACCAATGATCCTAACCGTACTACCCCGCAGCCTCGTTACGGGAATTCCGATGGTGTCAATCACTTTGGAATGTGCCTTTCACAAATTTGCGTCAACGACAGGCTGACGCCAATGCATGTCACACCACCAGACACGAATCCTTGTCTCGGTCAAAGTTCCGGTCAAACCACCCCTTAGACAACCGAATTGAGGCTGGTATTCATCATGACGTCAAAATACAGGGTTCCAAGATTCGCTCTTTGCTTGATCTCGTGGTTGGCCTCCCCGTTTCTTGTGGCCTCCACCCACGCCCAGACGCCTCTCGCCGCTCCCGCACCAGAGCTTTGCCTTTCCGTGAACCACAGTTTTTCGCCGACGATTTCTCAGGGCTGGCCTATCGTCTTCGAATTGTCGGTATATACTCCCGATGTCGCTCAACGCAACGGAAACGCCGTCCCGATCACGCTAAACTTGCCTTCTGGAAGCTGGGCGGACGCAGTGCAACTAGCCGTCATCGATTCTTCAGGAAACACCCAGACCTGGCTCGCGAATCTTGTTTACCATCCAACTGGATCCGACAGTTCGATCGTCCTGAACGCCGGCATCGAAGGCATGCTGGCGTGGACGGTCGCGCCTTCGAATACCTCGAGCGTGGCTGCGGGCACCTATCAAGCCGTGGCATTGCTCAATGCTACTTCGACCACCGCTCCAGGCGCCTTCAAAGGCTCCGTTACGAGTAATCCCGTCACCATCGTCGTTGGACCGGAACCATCGCCGCTGCCTGCGAATTTGCAGGAAGACAAATACACGCTTCTAGCGACCTACGACTTGCTTCAGGGCAATCAAACTCAGGCGATGACCGATTTGAACACGCTGCTCACCAATCAGCCGAACAGTATCGTTGGTATGACTTCCATGGGAGATCTGCTCAATCTTCAGGGCCAGTCCACGGCCGCGCTTCAGCAGTACGATCAAGCCGTCGCAACCTTCGTCGCTGCCTTTCCGACGGCGCCTGAGCCCCCTATCGGACTCATCGATCGCCAAGCGAGTCTGCGCGCAGGCTTGATCAGCCGGTCTGGAAAGGTGAGCTCCCCGCAGGTCGGCGTCTCCCTTACAAACCAAGGCGCGCAATCACCAGGCGTCTATTTCTTCGACCTCCTGTTGACGAATGGCGGCCCAGGTGTCGCACAAGCTACCGACCTCTCGCAATTCTCCTATCTCACCATTGGCGGGACAGGACAAGTCACCTATGACACGAACCTCTCGCCCGCTGTCCCCGTAGACGTCGATTCGCTCCCGCCGGGCGCCTCCTCCACAGTCCGCATCTATCTTGATGTTCCCGCAACCATAACCCAATTCACCATCAACTTCTCTGGAACAGCGCAAGATATCGTTGGCACCACCTACGACTTCGCTGGCACGCAAACGGTCACGCCCGGTTCCATTGGGACGACAGGAGCGCCCCTTACGATCACCGCAGCCGACGCCACGCAGCAATACGGGCAGGTCACACCCCCTCTAAACAACGTGAGGTATAGCGGCTTCATAAATGGCGACACGGCCGCGTCTCTTGGCGGTACGCTTAATTGCGCGACAACCGCCATACAATCGAGCCCCGTAGGAGCTTATCCCATCACATGTTCGGGTCTGACCTCGTCCAACTACACCATCACCTACGTGCCGGCTACTCTCTCGATCACGCCCGCGCCGCTGACGGTAACAGCGAATAACGCGACGGTGCAATACGGCCAGGCGATTGCCCTGAACGGCGCATCGTATTCCGGATTTGTGAATGGAGATGCCTCTTTCTCTCTGGGCGGAACCTTGCATTGCGCCACAACGGCAATTGCATCAAGTTCCGTCGGAACCTATCCCATCACCTGCTCTGGACTTACTTCGACGAACTACACGATCTCTTTCGCCCAGGGAACCCTGACGGTTACGGCGACGCCCCTCACCATCACGCCTACTAACGCAACACGAGCTTATGGCGCGGCCAATCCGCCCTTGAACAACGTCACGGCGAGCGGCTTCGTCAACGGCGACACACTCCTGTCGTTGCACGGCACGCTGATGTGCGCGACCTCAGCAACACCAAGCAGCCCTGCGGGCGCATACCCAATTACCTGCTCGGGACTTACGTCGCCGAATTACTCGATCAGCTTTGTCGCTGGGACTCTAACGGTCACCCCATTGGTCGTGTCCTGCGTGAGCAACCTCAACGGGAGGGGAACACCCTCAGGCCGAGCCCCTGCGAGAATTGACGTCACGTGGACGGGAATACCGAGCGCTGCCTCCTACAACGTTCTCCGCGGCACGGTCTCCGGCGGACCCTACACTTTGTTGGGGAACGCAGTGTTGCCCGCCTTTTCGGACACGAACGGTCTCGTAAACGGCGGCACGTACGATTACGTTGTCCAGCCCATCAATTCCACAGGTGGAGTGATCTGCCAATCAAACGAAGCGGCGATTGTAATCCCGAACCAACCTCGCTAAAGGCGCAGGGCCCGGCATACACCACTGGGTGCATAGTCCAGTAAACATCTTTATATTTAGCCAAATTTTGCGTTGCACTGGCCTAAATGGTTATCGCGGGTTTTTATTTTCGACAGCCTCAATACAACACAAGCGAACCACGGTTGCGGGGACCTGCGTGCACCGCGGGCAGCATGGTTTCACCTGGATGGATAGTGGCGAACTAAATCGGCGTTGGTTCGTGCAAATAATGCGAGCGGCCCCGGCGGGCCCAGATTTCCTTGCCTCAAGAGATGCAACCTTCTAAGGACCTGACACGTGACTCAGCGTGTCCTTCGGCCGCTATTTCCCGTCGTAGCGCGAGAAAGCTCCTGCCGGCCGGGGATAGGCGAACCTCCGCACTTCGGAGGCGAGTCCATCACGAAACATCGAGATCGCATCAAACGCATTACCAGCATCGGGCTGGAGGCATTCCATGGTCGCGTCCGAGTTTGAATACCGCCATCGTTTTTGGATGATCGTGATCGTCTATGCGGCAGCCTACGCGTTCTACAACCTCGATCCTCTCAATATTCTTTACTCCGTAGTTCCCTGGAATCAGGGAGTCCTTCAGAAGGACATGCTCGTGCGCTTCCTATACGCCGCCGCAGCCCTGGTCGCGGCAGTCGGCGCAATCCTCCTGACCTGGTCGACAGCTTACCGGCCTCCCAGCGCTAGTACGGACCGCCCGGCTTTCTCCATTGCCGGACCGTTCCGCTATGTCAGGAACCCTCATTATTTGTCCTATTTTCTTCTAATACTCGCATTGGGGACGTTTCAGAGCCGGCTCGGATTTCCGGTCATGCTCTTTGGTGAAATGATCTTGTTGCTTCGTCTCGTCGCTCGCGAAGAGCTCCAGCTCGAACAGAAACACGGCGAGCGTTTTCGCAGCTATGCGGAACGCGTTCCGCGCCTTCTCCCCTCGCTTCGTCCGTTGCTTGAAAGCGACGGCCAGTCGCCGCGATGGGGCCAAGCTTTCTGGGACCAGGCATTTCAATGGGGTTTCGTCGCCACCCTGCTTGCCTTCGCGTGCACCTTGAGCGACCCAATCGGATATGCCTTCGGCGGTGTGACCTTTGCATTCTTGCTACTGCAAAAGCTTACTCAAGCGTTTTGGATTCGCCCGCGGCGCACCTACAACTGAGAAGCTGTTCAGCGACATCCAGAGTCCAGAAACGGAGATCTAGGAAACGGCGGCCCCTATGCGGGTGTCCAAAGGACCTCAAAGCGTCTCCAAAGTGAACGTGACGACGCGGATTGTGGCGATCGCGGCGCGCCTTGATCGAGGGGACCACCCATCGCAACCACCTGCTTGCATATCGTATAAGGGTGTGAAAATGTGACGATTATAGATCTACGCCCGCGGTAGCCGCGTTGCCGTCGTAGACGCAGCAGCCGGTTTGTGACCAGAAATGAGGGCTCCACTTTTTAGCTTAAGGGGACCTTGTATATGGAGACTTTTTTGGATTCGAGCGATCCAGTACAAGGTTGCCGAAAGCGCTCCACGTCACGTAACGTTGGGGTGAACGTGTGGGGTTGCGCTTGCTCAAGCGATAGCCTGAGTCCCGGAAGTCCAGGCTTTCCGCTAAATCCATTCTCTGAGCAGGAGGTGAAATGATCTTGTTGCTTCGTCTCGTCGCTCGCGAAGAGCTCCAGCTCGAACAGAAACACGGCGAGCGTTTTCGCAGCTATGCGG
>Ga0207132_1149_pt1 | contig 14696 bp, 23 predicted proteins | sample Alteio_BWMinHeat_14_FD_153554 | JGI IMG/M metagenome (GOLD analysis project Ga0207132, IMG submission 153554) | Enriched cells from forest soil in Barre Woods Harvard Forest LTER site, Petersham, Massachusetts, United States -... | ecosystem: Environmental > Terrestrial > Soil > Temperate forest >...
CGCCGAGCTCTTCAGCTTGGCCGGAGGGAACAATGGAATCCAAGCGCCCGGCGCCGATGAACACCGAAAGATGACTGAAATCCCGAATCAAGCCGGGGGAAAAGGGCACCATCGCCCGGAAGAGAACTGCGGCCGCGAGGTAATGCGGGTGAAGGAGAATCAAACTCGCAGCGATGTTCGCCCCGTTGGAATAGCCAACGGCGATCAACCTCTTCTTGCTGAATTCGTATCGCTCAGAAGCGGCATCGATGAAGTTTGCCAGCTCTTCGGTGCGAGACTTGAGATCGTCGACGTCAAAAACGCCCTCCGCGAAACGTCGAAAGAAACGGGGCATACCATTTTCCAAGACCTTGCCTCGCACGCCAAGGAGCGCCGCGCCGGGCCACAGTTCATTGCCCAAGGGCAGAAGGTCGTTCTCATCACCCCCGGTGCCGTGCAATAGCAGAAGCGTCACGGCGTGGGAAGAAGAACCTGATCGAGCAGGCACGAACTTATGAATGAAGCCTAAATCGCTAGTCGGCGGCATCAGCTTGACCTCCAGGCAGTCTTGGCAAGTGCACCGTTGGAAGGATTCGTTCTAACCTCGGCGCTCTCCCTCGAGCCAGAGTGGAAGCACCAGCGACGTACCAATCTGGTCCGCAGGTTCGTCGACGGCGAAACCCGGAGGATCGGTCGCAATCTCGAACAGCACTCCGCCGGGCTCGCGAAAGTAGATTGAGCAAAATAAGTGGCGGTCAATCACCGGCGTCATGTTGTACTGCAAGTCTCGTATGGTCTCGCGCCACTTTACTTGCTGCTCATCCGTGGGCGTGCGCCAAGCGACGTGATGGACAGTTCCGACGGCCACGCGGCCGGGCCGGCCCTCAGGAGCGCAGATCAAATCGACAATCGTTCCCGGCACGCCAGTGCCCGCGGCATATCGGAAGCGTGCTCCATGTTGTTGAACAAGTCTGAAGCCAAGAGTATCGGTCAGCAGAGACACCGTCCTTTCGTATCCGTTTTCCGACAGCGTCACATGATGGAAACCGCGAATGGCAAAGTCTGCGGGCACCGGTCCGCAACTCCAAACGCGATTCGGGTTCGCGGAGCGGAGCCGCTCAGGCGACCTCTTGTCTTTGCGGCCGTATTTCAGCTTCCATGGCGGCCTCAGCCTGCAAGCTTTGGAGATCGCGAGAGATGGTTACGATAGCGAGAGTGCGACCGCCTTTCTTGTACGCCACGGCACAATCGCGCGCATCGAGGCTCCCATCGATCTCGATAGCCTCCCACTTCTCGGCGTGGCCCACGTAATTAATAGCCACGTCGTAGTGTTGACTCCAGAAGAATGGAGCAGCGTCAAACTTTTCGCGCCGGCCAAGAATATTCTTAGCTGCTACTTGCCCCTGGCGCTCAGCAACCACCCAGTGCTCGACGCGAATTCGCTCGCCGGTGTGCGGATCGGGCCAGCGGGCGGCATCGCCAGCAGCGAAGATTCCGGCCACGCTGGTTTCGAGGTATTCGTTGACTTCGATACCCCGATCGACGGCGAGCCCGGCTTGCTCCGCCACAGTCAGCGACGGCCGCACGCCTACACCCAAAACCAGGAAGTCTGTGTCCACAGCTGTTCCGCCGGTTAAGGTGACTGTGCGACCATTCACCCGGCTGACAGTCTCCCCCAAATGAAAGGTTACGCCGTGAGCTTCGTGAAGTTTGCGGATGAAGAGGCCAACCTCAGCTCCCATTACGCGTTCGAGTGGATGGCTCTCAGGCGCTACTACATCTACGAAGATTCCGCGGGCGCGCAGCGATGCGGCAACTTCCAAGCCGATAAAGCTGGCGCCAACAACCACCACACGTTTTGCTGAAGTTGCCTTGGCAATGATTGCCTTGCTGTCAGCGAACGTGCGGAGATAATGGAGCTGAGAATCAGTCGCGCCTTCAATCGGCAAACGGACTGGGTCGGCTCCGGTGGCCAACAGGAGAGCGCCAAATTCGAGCGCCTTGCCATTCTCAAGCACTATCCGCCGTCTTCTTGTATCAAGCGATGAAACTCGTGAGTGAAGGAGAAGATCGATCCGGCGGTCGCGATAGTAGTCCGAAGGCCGCAAAGGAATCCAGTCTTCTTGAGCCGTGCCTGCCAGGTAATCCTTGGAAAGGTTCGGACGATCCACTGGCGGAGAGGCGTCGGCACTCACGATGGTAAGAGGACCGTCGTAGCCCTCTCGCCGCAGCATGTCGGCCGCAGCCAGACCCGCGGCGCCTCCGCCCACAATCACAACCGAGCTTGGACCCTCCGTTCCGCGCTTGGGAGCCGGTGGTGAGAATTTCTCACGAACAAAAATCTTGTCGCCCAGTCTTTCAACTCGCCAACAAGGGACTGGATCAAGAGCGGGTGCCCGCAGCGCCTCGCCATTCCGGAGACTGAAACATGCATGGTGCCAGGGACAGCGCACGGTGTCGCCCACGATGAAGCCTTCTGCGAGCGGGCCACCGTAGTGGGTGCAGTGGGCGCCGATGGCAAAGACCTCATCACCGCGGCGGGCCAGAACCAATTCTTCACCGTCGGCCTGGCCCGAGATCATGCTGCCATCGCCGAGATCGGGAATCGGAAATCCATTTCTGAAATCGGGTTTGTTCGTCTCTGGTGTCTCTGCCATGATTTGCCTCCCGAGCCGATTTCGATACTGCAGTAGATTCAAGATGCTGGCTGTCATCGAACTGATGGTTCGGTTCATACTACTCGCGAACTGCGCGAGTTTCTCAAACATCGCGGCGGGTTGAGGTTACTTCGCGTCCCGCAACCTGGCCCACTCGGACCTCGCTCATCGCCTGAGACCCCGGCAAGCTTCTCTTCAAGAGCAGACGCTGCATCACAATTCAGTCTCGCTTATGCGGGTCGGGAGAGCGTTGCACGATAATCAGCGGCGAATTTCTCAATGCCTTTGCGTGTAAGCTCGTGTTGTATATCAAACGTTTCCCACGGTCGTTCCAAGTCAAGCTTTTCGTACGTGATCGAGTTACCGGAAGCCTTGTACTGAAACTGTTTGTCGGGCATCGGGAAATTGCTTTTCGCCCACAGTTCCAAGACTTTCGCAGGTACGGTTACAAGCTCCGTTTCGAGCACAAAACAGTAAAGCAGGTGTTCTAGGCTGCGGATGCTTGCTGCTAGTACCAGAACATGGCCGTCTCCCTTCAGGAACATCTGTTTTATGTTCCTAACAACATCCATACCGTTCTGGCCTATGTCGTCCAAACGCCCAACAAAAGGCGAAACGTAGGCAGGTGCGAAAGTAGACGAATTCTGGCTTCCCATTTCCAATCGCAGCACCAGTACCGTTCGACTGGGAGGCCACGCCTATTTCACGATTGACTACCAGGACTACCAGATTACCGCAGCCACTCCGTTGAGTGTGCCCGGCAAGGTCGCAGGGTACCGATAGCGCGATTCTTGATTGGCAAAGAGAAAATCGGTGCGGAGCTGCTCAATCGTGCAGAACTACATTCAGCAGTGAACTATGAACCTGCAGGCCGCCTTCTACACCGCCGGAGTAGGGAATGAATCCCAGTTTCGTGAACCGGTTCATGAAAAAGCTCACTCGGGAACGAGTGGTGCCGACCATTTCTGCCAGGGTTTCCTGACTGATCTTCGGAACCACGGTCTCGGGCACCCCTTCTTTGCCAAAATGAGCGAGCATAAGAAGGACACGCGCGAGTCTCTTTTCGCTGGAATTAAACAGTTGGTCGACCAGATCCTCTTCGTAGCGGATGTTGCGCGCGAGCAAATACTTCACGAACATATCGGAGAAAGCGTGTTCCCGATGAAGCGCGTCCATCATCGCCTTCTTCTCGATCCACAGGAGCTGGCAGTCTGTCATTGCCGTCGCGGATCCCATACGGAGAGCCTGGCCTGCCAGCGACCCTTCACCGAAAAAATTTCCCTCGCTCAATATGCCGATGGTGGCTTCCTTGCCGGTTTGGGATACGACAGTGAGCCGCACTTTGCCCTTCTGGATATAGAAAATAGCGTCAGCCGCATCCCCTTGTGTGAAGATCCTTTTCTTCTTCGAAACAGTCAGGCTCTTCCTGCCCTGGCCAATGGTCGCGAGGAAGGTGCTGGGATCAAACCCGCGGTTCTTCTTGGATGCCGCAACAGAACTCATGAACAGCTATTTTAGGCCTAAGAGGGGTCGATTCGCATAAGTTCTGTGGAAGTCCAGAGCGGATCTGCTCTTGTGCACCGGGATTCCGGAGTGAGCGATTCTGCACAGTATTTCGAAAGGAAATGAGCGAATCTATTAGTGGCTCAAGAGAGCGGTTTACCCGCCAAACGATGTTGCTGGTCGCAGTGACCGCGCTCACGCAAGCTTAAGCGCGCGTCCAATTTTCTCTGAAGGGCTTATGCCACCAACCGTTGATGTCGGTACGATTCTGATCAAGGAGCAACCGCTGAGGATGCAACTCCCTGGCTTGGAGAGCGAGCCCTATTCGGGGAACTGGAGCCTGGTTAAGGTGCTGGATGGCTTTGCCCTTGATCGCAAGATCCATGCCGCGGGATGGAACTTCTTCTTCATGGCGGCAGAAGTAAAGGTGATGTTCTTTGGTGCTCTCGGAGCGAAGAAGATCGAAAACGCATTGAAACGAATTCTAGCGAAGGTGAGGCACCAAGACTTCAACAGCCTCGAAGTGACTGGAATCGTTGCCAAGCGTTTTCTGGGTGTGCCCTATGCCATTGTGTCGGCACACTCTCGGCATATCCAGCAGAGCTGCTACTTACATAGCGCCCAGGCGCGGCGGACGTCCCAGCGCGATGCAGATTGGGCCAGAGGTGGAGCGCGTCTCCGTTCCGGGGAGTGGACTTATGAAACCTAGCCAGAACCAAGATCTCGAGCGAATCCTTGAGTCTGCAATTATTGTGTCTTGGGATTCCGCGGCAAGGTGGCGCGCTCGACCCTAGCCGACGCGAACGCTCCGCAAAAACTCCGTCTGGTTTGCGGAGAGACACTTATATTCCTTTGGCCTAACTTGCGAAAATCTCCGCTAAAGGTCGGGAGAACGGATCAAGGTGCGCCGAGTCTTCATTATTCGGTGTCCTTCTCACGCCGCGGTTCGTTCCAGCTCGTATTCGTGATGCAGCCCGCCGAGGACTTCTCGGGTCGTGATGCGAGAATCAGCCGGCAACTCGTGTCGACGAGTGCATGGCGTAGGTTGCTGCAACTGTTTTTTCGTGTCGGCGGGGATACCGGGACCCAAGGCAGAATGCGGACGACCTTGGTTGTAGTGGGTCACCCACTCCCGCAGAGTTTTCCGCAGATGCTTCTCGCTGAGTGGGATCACGTAGTCCAAACACTCACGCCACACCGTTCCGATCAGCCGTTCGCAAAACGCATTCGCCTTCGGTGCCTGCACCGGCGTGCGCACCGCCTTCAGACCGAAGGACTTCAGCTCATCGTCCACTTCTGTAGAAAAGATCGAGTCGCGGTCGTGAATCAGAAACCGATAGTTGTGATCGCTGGGAAAGGCCTCGCGAAACTGCTGTAACGTCCAGCTCGCTGTCGGATGCGCGGTCACGTTGTAGTGCAGGATTTCGCGGTTCCCGACCTCCATCACCACGAACACGTAGAGCACTCGAAATCTGGCTGTGACCGCCGCCAGGAAATCACAGGCCACGAGGGACTCGGCGTGATTGTGGATGAACGTCCTCCAGTGTTGCGACGAAGTCCTTCTGGCTCCTTGGGGAGAGGACGGCGACGGCCAGTACGACCGAACCGTTCGCGGGGAGACCAAGATCCGAAGTTTCACCGACAACTCCGCCGCCACTCGCTCTTCCCCCCAGGTCGGATTCTCTCCTACCCTGCGAACTATCAATTGGCGGATATTCTCCGGCAGTCGTGGTCTGCCGACTCGACACTTCCATTTCCAGAACCGCTTGAATCCCTTACCATGCCAGCCGATCAGAGTCTCCGGCTTGACGATCACCAACGCCTCCTTCCAATCAAACAGCCGTGACCAGAGGACCAGAGAGAATCGGGCGGAGTCGGTGAGCCGTCGCGGACGGACTTGGTGCTCTTGGTAAACGGCCAGCTGCTTCCGGAGGAATAGGATCTCCGCGCTCACCGCGCTCCGCGCTCGGAGGGTTGCTCCTAGGAAACGAAGTCCGTCCAGGGTCAAGTCACCAGCGAGACGGACGAAGGAGCCAAGCAAGTGTGAAACCGAGCGGGCAAGACGAAACATGGTCCAGCATGGCACAAACCCAGGTTCTTAGAAAAGCGGTTCTGACCAAAATAGGGTGATCGGGTCGCAGCTTGCACCAGGATTGCGGCAATCAGGTAGGGAAGAAACCAAAGAAGTGAAACTCAGCATTTCCATCGTCTTGCGAGCATGGATGGAGTTCTTGCGGACCACAATGGAGGATGTTCGATTGCCAATTGCAGGACCTATCCCGCTCGCATCGCACGTAATAAGCGTATACTATTCATATACGCACCTCTCCGCCATCCTTAGCGAGGCGACGGTCTTCTGCGTGACTGGAGGCCATCGTGGCTAACAACAGTAAAAACCATTCCGTTAGTTTAGACATTCCTACACAACTAAGCAGACGCTTAAGACGGTTTCCCGGCCGCTCCCAACCACTGGTGATGGGAAAGAGCGGGACTTCGCGGCAGTCCTCTAAGCCTGCAAGGCTGGCGTCGACATCGACTCACGACATCAGCGAAAGCCAATCATGTCTGATGATCGGCTCGCGTGACCTAGAGCAACGTATTAGGTTCGAAAGCGCTTGTCGTTCGCTGACGCCGGCTGACACATTCTTCACCTCAACAAGTCGAGCGTGAATAGCTGATCGGGGAAGGCATAGAAGCCTTTTCTTTTTCTGCATACGCTGGTGAAGCGCCGTCTGTACTTCCTCCCATTGTTCGAGCGAGGTCCTACAAGAAGGCGTTAATCATGGGTGGTGCTGCACCTAGTGGAGAAAATATGAAATCCGTAATGTGCGTGTTGATTATCGCTGTATCGCTATTTGCCTTCGCGCAGGTTCCTGCTGTGCCAGATGCCTCCGGTCTGGGGTCAGGTCGTAAAGCGCCCGCGTTCCCCGTAGTAGTTTTGCAACCCGCTCTCTTCGAGTTTCGCGGGATTCGGATCGGTGATGAAAGGAAGGAAGCCGAACGAAAGTTTCTTGCCTGGAAAATACCCTCGCTTTCTTCAAAACCTGGATTGTGCAGCTCCGATGGTATTGCTCGGATCGAAACTTGCACTGATGTTTTGGACACCGGGGAGTACGTGAACATGACGATGTTGGATCAGAGGGTGGCTCAAATTTACGTGTCCACGGACAGTCGCACACAGGGAAACACCTACAACAGCTACGTGCTTGCGTTGGCTACCAAGTACGGCAGCCCCGACAAACGCGAAACGAAGTACTACCGCAACGGCGTCGAGACCGGGTCTTCAGGAGAACACCTCCGGTGGTTGAATGGCGATCAATACATGGAAGGCAGTGAAACCGAACGCGCCATCACCATCGGAAGCAGAGCATTCGATGCGAAAATTGCCGAAAAGGAGCACGTTCATGAGCGCAACTAGTATTTCTTTCGGTCTGCTGATTGCGCTGTTCGCGATCCTCCTGCTCCACAGGATGCGCAAGCTGAAACCACAGATCGCCGGGTACGGATCACAAAGAAAGTGTCCGTCTTGCGGACTGATCACATCTCGATTAAAGGCATGTTGCTTGGAGTGTGGCCAGTCTCTTACAGCCGTGAGTGTGACCCCGGTTCTCGAGAAATAGAGCGCAGGTGGGACGATTTGTTTTGACGGCGACCAATCGGGTGTGAAAGACGATTCTCAGGCCCTTCCCGCTGGCGCTCAATTTTGTCATTATTCTCATACTACTTTAGGGAGCAGCTACAAGTGCCCATGGCTCTTCAACCCATGACTGGCTCCGCCTCCTCACCCGGCTCTGGGGTGTTCCCCATCCTGGTATTCGTGCAGGGGAACGAGCAGCGCCTGATGAATCTCGATCACACTCCGTTCACCGTAGGACGCAAAGTTGATAAGGACCTGGTAGTAGCCGATCCTCGCGTCTCCCGCGACCATGCTCTGATCACCTCGGAAGACGGGCAGTTCTGCGTAGTGGACCAGGACAGCAAGCACGGAACGTTCGTCAACGGCGAACGGGTGCAGCGAAAGAGGTTGGAGCGGAACGATCGCGTGGAGTTCGGCGTCCGCGATGTGGCCTACGTCGTCTTCCATCCTCATCATGCAAGCTCCAACACTGCGCGGGAGTTTTTGAGCCAGATCTCCGGGATTCAGATCTCCACGGACAGCACCGACCTGGAAAAGCTCACACTGTTTATGGAGGCCGCCCGCAAGCTGAATACGGCTGGCGTACTCGATGAAATCCTAATCACTCTGCTGGACGCGACCCTGAAGCTCACGCGTGCCGAGCGCGGCTACGTTTTCATGAAGGCCGAGGATGGAAGCCTGAGCCTGAGCGCGGGGCGTAATTCCAAAGGCGAGCCGCTACTGGATGACAAGACGATTTCGCACTCCCTCCTCGATGAGGCGATTAAGTCCAACTCCGAGTTCGTGATTACAGACACCAGCCAGTCCCTGAACCTGGCGGGCCGGCAGAGCATTGTGGCCTACGATCTCCGCACCGTGATTTGTATCCCTCTGCGCAGGCCGCAGGTACAAACCACTCGTGATACTCAGGCGGCAACGCTCGCAGACACCCCCGCTGAGGTGATGGGAGCGCTTTACGTGGACTCGCGTTTCGCCTCGCGAGATATCTCGAGTGTAAGCAACGATATTCTCCGCACCTTCGCGACTGAGGCTGCTTCTCTGATTGAGAACGCGCGCCTGGTGCAAGCCGAGGCGGCCTCCCGCCGCTACCAGCAGGAACTTTCCATTGCGGCGTCGATTCAACAGGGGCTCATGGAGGTCACCATCCCGGACGTTCCGTTCGCGCGTCTAAGGGGCAGAAGTCTTTCCTGTAAGGAAATCGGAGGCGACTTTTTCGACGCGGTCAATACCGACGAGGGTTTGGCGGTGGTGCTGGCCGATGTCAGCGGCAAGGGAGTTTCCGCCGCGCTGCTGGCTTCCACCCTTCAGGGCATGATCTATTCCCAGCTTCTCGCCGGAATGCCCTTGAAGGAGATTGTGGCTGCGGCCAACCGATTCTTCACCCACAAGCATATCAGCGAGGAATACGCGACCTTGATCATTGCGCGGCTTCAGCGGGATGGGGAAATGGAATACGTGAACTGCGGCCACGTGCCGCCGCTGCTGGTTTGCAATCATGAGGTGATCCGCCTGCCCCATGGCAACCTGCCCGTCGGCCTGCTGGCCGATGCCACCTACGAGAGCGACCACGTCAGTCTGCACGCCGGGGATCGCTTGATTCTGGTGACTCACGGCGTTACCGACGCCGAGAACGCGCGCGGCGATTTCTTCGGAGACTCGCGCCTGGAAGCCGTGGCTGCTAAGAGTTCGAGCATGGAAGACATCTTCTCGGCCGTCGCCAACTTCTGTGGCGGCACTCCGCTCAGCGACGACTGCACAGTCGTGGATTTGGTGTACTCGGGCTAGCTAAAGCCTGTTGCGGAAGCCAGGGCTCAACCTCTTGATTGACGCGGATCGCTGACGCAGCGGCGCGGCAGATCGGCCGGTTCGCTTATCTTTCATTCGCTAATTTCCACAAAGAAAATCGCTCGGTGCCGAATCTTTGTTACTTGACAGTTTTAATCTTACTCGATATACTCGAGTACGTTATGATCGCCTCCACCTCCCACCAAGCCTGGCTCTTCTACTCCCCCTTGGCCCAGCAAGTGCCCTGCTCAAGGACGATTTGCTCGATCCCGTCGATCAGCTCTTGGACGATCCCGCCTTAGTCGAGTGGGTCCGCCGATGTCTGGCGACCCGCAGCCCGCTTTGGCAGCGCACGGGGCGGGAGGGAATCGCCCCGGATCGTCTGCTGCGCTGCTGTGTCATGAAGCACCTGAAGGGCTGGAGCTTCCGCGATCTCGCGCGGGAGCTGCGCAGCAACCTGGTGTACCGCCGCTTCACCCACTTCGATGCCGAGGCTACGCCCGATTTCAGCACCTTCAGCCGTAGCTTTGCCCTGCTGCGTCCGGCGGTCACCGAAGAGATGGAAGGAGTCTTTCGTGAGCTCGGGATTGCAGCCTGATCATTGACAATCTTTTGTCGATGTTTACGCCTAACAGCGTTACATCCCGATCGCCTGGGTAACGCGACTCAGTTTCCTGCTCTTGAAGGTTGCTGATTTCAAAGACGTTCAGGCCAGATAATATTTTGGCGAAGGACAACGTTCGAGGCTTATTACGACTTTTCCTCGGGTGTGTCCTGCTTCCAGATAGCGGATAGCCTCAGGGACCTGACTCAAGCTGTAACGCTTGTCGATGACTGTTACTTTTCCGGTCGCCATCAGCTCGCCCATGATAGCCAGGTCTTCTTTGCTCGGTTTTGCCAGAACCATGACCGGCTTCTGGCTCACGAACCATGACAACACAAGCGCTTTGATCGAACGAGTCAGAGGACCGATCATCCAGTTATCGCTCGTTCCTCCCGCGAACGTATATCCCCTTGGGATTCAAGACGCGCCGGCATGCTGAGAACGAGTGGTTCCCAACGCAGTCCAAAATCAGGTCGTAATGTTGTCCGCTTTTGGTGAAATCCTCTTGCGTGTAATCAATCGCGCGATCCGCGCCGATGGATCGGACCATTTCCACATTCCTCGTACTGCATACGCGTCACCTTTGCGCCGGACGACTTGGCGATCTGCACAGCGAACGTACCCACGCCCCCCGCCGCACCGTTAATCAATACCGCGTGCCCCGGCTGAATGTGTCCCTTGTCGCGCAGACCCTGCAATGCGGTGAAGGCCGCAATGGGTACAGAAGCCGCTTGCTCAAACGTCACGCCATCCGGCTTCATGACTAATTTCGACTCGGAAGTACACGCATACTCCGCAAATGCCCCTTTGCACGAGCCGAACACCGCGTCGCCTGGTTTGAACTGAGTTACGTTCCTGCCAACCGCTTCCGCCTGGCCGGCCACATCAGCGCCGAGTCGTGAGTCCTTTGGTTTACGCAGCCCTCCGGCCGCTATGCGAACAGGGTACGGCTCGCCTCTCATGAAGTGCCAGTCATATGGATTGACGGCCGCCGCGCGAACTCTTATCAAAACTTCATCGTCCTTGGGAACCGGCTTCTCGACGTCCGCGATTTGGACGACATCCGGGGGCCCGTATCTGGTGTAGACGGCGGCCTTCATTTGCATTCCCTCGCTGCGCTGGCCCTGTAGCGGTCGTTACTCGATAACCGGTGCTTTTATTCCCTTAACGAGCAGCCAAACTACCTAGACCGACTTCGAAGATAAAAATCGGCGCAAAGTAGACTGGTACCACGACGTTCGCCAAACTGGGGAACACCATGATGGCCAAAGTGACGACGACCACCACCAACGACGAGATTCCCCCAGGCGGCCAGCGCTCGAACGGTATCCGGCATATTGCCTTTAACGAGAAGGAGCGCACGCTCCGAGTCGAATACGATGCCTCTCATATGTCGGAAAGCGCGGTCGCTAGGTTGCTGCGAGATGCCGGTATCGATCTGTGCGAAAAGCTGGTCCTCGCCTAGAGTGGGGCAGCATGCCATGGAGTAAGGTCATTTTGTGGGTGATTCTGCTGGCGATTGGTCTCATGGCCTACGTGACCGATACGCAGCTGGCCCCGATGGACTATCCACCGCAACTAAGGCGAGGCGCCCCAGCTCTGATGTTCAAGAAACACTTGTATTCGGAACCGCTCACCCACCGATTTCGGGCGCAAAGTAATCACTCACTTGCGCCGGCGCCCTGATCCAGGTCAACAAAAATGCACAGGGCTATCAATCCGGCTGGTCCTGCGGGAGCCGGCAGACAGCGGCGTCTCCATACATCTGCTTAACGGTGTGCCGCAGAGCAATCACATTGCTCCGCGAAGATTCCGTGGCGTGGCTGTTAGGGTCCTTGGCAAATTCTGCCTGGTACATCCTTAGGAGAAGTTCACCCTGCTTCCCTAGACGTTCGATTGTTCCTGAGTCGAGTCCTTCTACAAGTTGCATATTCCATTGTACGCACAAGCTTGGGGGCAAGTTCACTCGGAAGTTCACTCAAACGGGCCGCCCTCCCGGTGTTTTCCGCTGCTTGACAGTCCCACCCCATAAGACTATAGTTGCCATAGAGGTGGTTATCACCTTCTCCTCATTTCAGGTCTCCTGAACTAAGTCAGCCCATCTGAAGTTCTCTCCTCTTAGCAGCTAACAACCTTTTAGGAGGTTTATGTGTTTGCACGCAATGTCTCTATTCATCTGAAATCGAACATGCTCTCTGATTACACCCGGACCTTTGAGAACGACACTCTTCCTTTGCTTCGCAAGCAGAAGGGCTTCAAGGACGAAATCACATTGTCAAATCCCGGCAGCCTGGATGTTATTGCCATCAGTCTGTGGGAGAGCAAGGCCAATGCAGAAGCTTACAACACCAATGCCTACCCAGAAGTGTTGAAAACCTTGGCAAGAGTAATTGATGGAACGCCCAAGGTTCAGACGTTTGAGGCGGTTACTTCGACCTTCTATAAAGTCGCCGTAGCAGCGTAGACGTCTATAAACATGTCGCACGGGAGGGCGGTTAATTAACTCCGTCTTCCCGAGTGACAAGTGCCTAACTCGTCGTCGCCCACGAACTTTCCTCAGTTCCGCCCTGGGCTGTTAGGCTCTCAGGAAAGGCGCGTACCCATGCATCCGAATGCGATCCTGCACGAAATTCGGCAACTCTACAACGTGAGTGACCGTCTTGACTTGCTGGCGGAACGACATCCCCTCGTCTCAGACGCACTCATCGGCATCTCGGGAAGCGTTCGTAACACGGCCACGTTGCTGGAGGTGGTGGTCGCGATGAAAATGCCGCTGCTCTCCGGCTTAGATCCAGCAAATGCCTGAGTTGCTCGCTGTCTTTGAGCTGGCTTTGGAATTTCGGCGCGGAAGCTAGTCGTGGAGAACGATATTTAGAAGTGAACTGTGGACTTGCAGCCCGGCATTGTAGTGAATGAACCCCAATTTCCTGAACCGGTTCATGAAAAAGCTCACTCGCGAACGGGTGGTTCCGACCATTTCTGCCAGAGTCTCCTGACTGATCTTGGGAACCACCGTCTCAGGAACCCCTTCCTTGCCAAAATGAGCGAGCATAAGAAGCACACGGGCCAGTCTTTTTTCGCTGGAATTAAAGAGTTGGTCGACCAGGTCCTCTTCATAACGGATATTGCGCGCCAGCAAATAGGCCACGAACATATCGGAAAAAGCGTGTTCCCGATGAAGCGCGTCCATCATCGCCCTCTTCTCGATCCGCAGAAGCTGGCAATCTGTCACGGCTGCCGCGGATCCCATACGGAGAGCCTGCCCTGCCAGCGAGCCTTCCCCAAAAAAATTTCCCTCATCCTATATTCCGATCGTGGCTTCCTTGCCAATCTTGGATACGACAGTAAGCTTTACCTTGCCTTCTTGGATATAAAAGACGGCGTCAGCCGCATCACCTTGCGTGAAGACCCCTTGCTTCTTGGCAACGGTCAGGCTCTTCCCGCCCTCGCCGATGGTGGCGAGGAATGCGTGGGCGAACTCGCGGCTGTTCTTGGGAACTCGACCTGAACGCCCGGAATTTCGCGTTCCTTTGGATGCCTGCGCAGGAGTTCGGCGGGCGATTTTCGATGAACCTTTGGACTGGCGAGGCAGAGCCATAGGCGCCTCCCCTGACCCCACGTTCAAACACATGATACCCCTCTCTCGAGGAGCCGTAAATGCCCGAAAACCACAACCCCCAAGCCGGTATTTTGCCCTTGAACGGTGATGGACTGAGTGCCTGCAAAAGAGATGGCGAGGACGGTCCGCTGATGGCTAGAACCTACCTTATAAACACCCGCCCCCTAAGTGGTCACAATTGCACAGATTCATGTGTATCAAGGAAGCACCATACCGTTGTCCACAACGTTGTTCGCAGTGGAGCGTGTCATGGACATGAACGAAAGACAAATCGCGCTATCCGTGCTCGAAAGCCTCAGGGGAGACCTGATTTATGCGCACCTGAACAATGGAAGTCGCGTTCTTGACGTAGCCGACCTTCGCCAGTACATCTATGAACAGATGAGCCGGATAAGGACAAACGCCCTTGCAATGGACGGACTGTACGGCAACGACAATGGCCACGGGCAAGGCATCAGCAAGAGTAATGGTCACAGTTGAAAAGCGCATCCATATAAAAAATCTGGCAGGAGCGATCGAAGAGCGGAAGCAGGCCATTCATGAGATGAGGTGTACTCTCCTGAAGGTTTGAGGTTTTAAGCGCCGAGCCGGCACCTCCGACACCGGCCCGGCGCGCTCTCGCGTTTTCTAATCCATGCGGCCCCCAGCCGAAACAAAATCCCGCTGAGCACTGCCAGGCCACCGCCAAACTGTGCCAGTCCGACCAGATAGCCCAGAGCGGCCGGCCAGTGCTCCTTCGAGGGAAATTGTGGCGCCGCAGTCTTTTGCGGGTCCCGGCGCACAGCAGTTTGCTGCCTCTCATCATTCCACGCCGCCGTTACCAAAATTGAAGCCGTTTGGAAGGTGGACCAGAAAAATAGCTCCCAGCAGCCAACATGACCCTGTAGAGCAAGCAGGGAAGGAGTAATCCAG